>OIYG01002185.1_pt1 | contig 12963 bp, 9 predicted proteins | sample 1587861 | NCBI WGS metagenome assembly OIYG01 (sample SAMN03283272) | human gut metagenome | biome: human-associated habitat; material: feces | host: Homo sapiens | place: Peru | collected 2012 | reverse complement strand
TCCTCCTGGCTCAGGCCGGCCAGCGTTTCCAGACGCTCCATCTCCTTGGCGCGCAAAGCGTCGATCTCTGCCAGACGCTCCTCGGCCTCGGCGGCGCGCGCTTTCAGCTCTTCTTCCTTCTTTTCCAGAGCCTCGGTCTTGCGGTCCAGAGCCGTCTCCTTCTGGTCGATGCGGTTTTCCTGACGGCTGATCTCCGCACGGCGCTGTTTGATCTCCTTATCGGCCTCTGCCTTCTGGGCATCGACCTCGGCTTTCAGACGGAAAGCCTCGTCCTTTGCTTCCAGAACCGCTTCCTTGCGCTTCTGGTCGGCGGTCTTGATCGCCTCGTTCACCAGCCGGGTAGCCTCGGCCTCGGCGCTGCCGATCTGGGCTTCAGCGGTCTTTTTACGGTTGTTGTAACCAATAAAATAGCCCGCGGCCACGCCGACAACAGCAACGATCAAGGCCACGATCACTCCGATCGCGGTCATTGCGTTCACTCTCCTTTGTTTCAATTCAATGCAAAATTAAAGCAGGAGACGCTGCGCAGCAGGACACGGGCAATGATATAGAAAGAGCTTTCAATGCAAAAAGTGACACCAAAACCATACGCACCGCCCTAAACCGGCGGTACGGGCAAAAGCATACGGCTTTTCTCTCTACGGTTCCATTTTATATCAAACAGGCACGCTTTGCCTGAAACGGGTACAGGGTCACACAGAAACCTGCGTACAGCGTCTTTGATTCCATACTACTAAATATAGTACGAAACAATTGCCCGCTTGTCAAGAGGAAAACCCTGCCCGCAGAACATTTTTGTGCAGAAAAACAAAAATCAGGCGGCTGCGGCAGGCACAAGCGGGGGGATCCCCGCAGAGCTGATAAGGCTTGTTGGAGACGATCATGTCGTCCAGAAATCTGTTCTTGACGTCCGCACAAATAAGCAGTGCGATACGAGCATGGCTATGAAAAGGCAAACGGATGCGGATACCGCTGCCGCAAAAGACCCCCGGCCTGACAGAGCAGACCGGGGGGCAAGGAAGTATCTCCGGGAATATCACATGGTAAACTGGATGGCGCAGAAGGCAGCGTAGATGCACAGCAGGATAATGCCCTGCGCGCGGGACAGCTTGCCGCGCTTCAGTGCGGGAAGGGTCATGATCATCATGACAGCCAGCATGACCGGGATCTCCAGCACAAGGCTGGAATTGATGCCGAACAAAGTAGAGCTCTGCGGCACAGTGAAGGGTGCCAGCGTGACGGACACGCCGCTGACCAGCACCAGATTGAACACGTTTGCGCCCACGATGTTGCCAAGGGACAGATCGCTGCAGCCCTTGACCAGCGAGGTGATGGCGGTGACCAGCTCCGGCAGGGAGGTGCCCAGCGCCACAAAGGTCAGTGCAATGACCGACTCCGGCACGCCCAGTGCCTGTGCGATGAGGGTGCCGTTATCCACCAGCAGGTTTGCGCCCAGTGCAATGAGCACCGCGCCCAGCACCAGCAGCACCAGCGTTTTGGCAAGGGACATTTCCTCCCCGGCGCTTTCGGCCTCGGCCTCCGCTTCGGCGGCGGCAGGGGCTTTTTTCATCTGCAGTACGTTTGCCACCATGTAGGCCACGAACATGGCCAGCATCACAAAGCCCAGCGGGCGGGTGAACTCGCCCATGGCGTAGGCAGCCACGCAGTAGATGGCGGCTGCGGCAAAGAAGAAGGCTACCGGCACCCGCAGGGTCTTGGGGTCTACCTTGCCCGGACGGACAGCGATGGTGATGGCGGCGATCAGGGCAGAGTTGCAGATGACCGAGCCGATGGCGTTGCCGTAGGCGATCTCACCATGGCCGGACACAGCGGACATGGTGGACACCATGACCTCCGGCAGGGTGGTGCCGATAGACACCACCGTTGCGCCGATGAGCAGCTCCGGCAGGTGGAACCGCCGGGCCAGTGCCGAAGCACCGTCCACGAACCAGTCGCCGCCCTTGATCAGGAACAGCAGGCCGACGATAAATAACAATACAGGAACCAGCATAATTTTTCTCCTCTGAATTTTCGCGGGGCATGAACCCACAGAACCGGGAACGGATCGCTCCATCCCCGGTTCTGCACAAGATCGGTCAGTTGGCGTTATTTCTGCATGATGTGGATGGCAAAACCGCCGTACTCGCCGTCAAGATATACGTTCTTGATGCGGCCGTCCTCAAAATAGGCGGCAGTCTCCATGCGGAAGCTAAAGCCATTTTCCTCCAGCTCCTCCATCGCAGCCTTCAGGTCGGGGGTGCGCATTGCGATGTGGCCGTTCTTGCCCAGAAAGGGGCTCTTCATGCACTCAAAATAGTTGCCGGCAAACTCGGACTTCTGTCCGTGGCGGGGCTCTAAGTTGAACAGCTTGCACAGCAGCAGCGCCAGCTGCTCGGCCTCGCCTGCATTGTCGGTGTTGATGCCGACATGCTCCAGCTCAAACGTGTTTTTCATTTGGTGTTTCTCCTGTTACTTCATGGGGAAGATCAGCACAGCGCCCACCGTCAGCGCCAGCAGACGGATAAAGTACTGCGGAATGGTGAACTTCCAGAACTCGGTGATCTTGTAGTCACCGGCGCCCATGATCATGGCGGGCATACCGTCAATGGGCAGGAAGTGTCCGCACCAGCCGGAGACCACGATAGCGGCAGCGGCTGCGGTGGGGTCCAGACCCAGATTGACGCAGGTAGCAATGGCCATGGGAGCAAAGACGTACACGGTGCCGATGGTGGAACCGGTCAGGGTTGCCAGCACACTGGTCAGGATGCAGAAGGCGAAGATCAGCACGAAGGGGTTGACGTTGGTGCCCAGCATCTTGGCAACGGTCTCGCCGACCAGACTGGTCAGGCCGGTGTTGCCCAGAGCATCGGCGATGCCGATGACGCCTGCGGACATCAGGATGATGGGTGCGCTGATGGAGTTGCGGATCTCGTTGAAGTCCATGACGCCGGAGATCAGGATGATGCCCACAGCCAGACCGGTGATGGCGTAGCCTGCGTCACCGATCTTGCTCTGCAGGATCATGCCCACAACGGCGAGCACAAAGCTGAAGTAAGTGATGAGCTCCTGATTCTTGGTCAGAGCGACCTTCTGCTCACCAGCGTGGAGAGCCTCTTCCTTGGCCTCGGCAATGGGGTGGTCAGGCATGATTTTGTAAGCCAGGATGCACCACAGCAGGAAACCGGCGGACAGGCACAGGTTGACCAGAGAGAACTTGACCAGATTGACGTTTGCCGCAACGCCTGCGCTTTCCAGAACGGCGATGACGATGCCGTACTGCAGAGCAGTGTTGAAGGGCAGCAGCGGATGGTTTGCTGCAAAGCCCGCAGGCATCAGAACCTTGGACGGGGGCAGCTGCTTGGAGTAGGGCAGGGTGGACAGCAGGCCGATGACCAGCACATAGTAGGCGGTGGAACCGGTGCCGAACAGGCTGCAGCCCAGCATGACGATGAGGATCAGCAGGACGTAAGCCTTAAAGCCGCCCTTGCTGGCCATGTTGAAGATGGTCTGCTTGAACTTGACGATGAAGCTGGTTTTCTGCAAAGCCGCAATGATGGCCATGAAGGATGCCAGCATGACGATGGTGGGGTTTGCAAAGCCGCCGAAAGCGGTCTTGATGTCGGTAACGCCGAACACCACCAGCAGCAGCAGCGCCAGCAGCGGGGGTGCACCGAAGGGCAGTTTATCCACCATGATCAGGATGATCATGAGGACAGTCACTGCCAGAGCAATGATCATGGGAAGTGTCATAGAACGTTTCCTCCTTTTTTGTTTCCGCAGTCCCTGTTGTGCAAGAGCCCGACCCTTTGCACAATTCCGTTGCGGCTTTCTTGATTAAAAGTATATAGTTTTCCGCCGTGTGTCACAATCATTTTTTGGCTTGTTGCGTTCCTTTTTGAAACATATTCAGAATTTGTTCAATTTCTTTGCCGCAATGTGTCGCATCTTGAAACACATTGCGGTTAGTTTTGGCTGATTCGTTGCTTTTTGGAACGGAGATGTGCCCCTTCCGTCACGGCTGACGGAACTCCCCCAGTCGCCTACGGCGACAGCCCCCTCTGGGATGGGGCCTTTGGCATAACGGTAAAGTTTCCGGCTAAAGCGGAAAGCTTGCGGACGCGCCAGAGGCTCCCTCCCCGAGGGAGCTGGCAAAACCGTCAGGTTTTGACTGAGGGAGTTCGACCCAAAACCAGAAAAAGCCGCCGCACCGTACGGGGTGCAGCGGCTCTTTCTGGAAGAAAATGAAGAATTGGTTGGGATGAGGATAACTTAGTTGGTGCGGCCGGTCATCTTGACCGCATACTTGATGGCGTTGACAAGGCTCAGCTCGTTGCCGTTGCCCTTGCCGGCGTGGTAGAAGTCGGTGCCGTGATCCACGCTGGCGCGGATGATGGGCAGACCCAGCGTGACGTTGACGCCCTCCACGGCCTTCCACTCCTGCTTTTCGCGGTCGTAGACAAAGCCCACGGTCTTGAGCGGGATGTGACCCTGATCGTGGTACATGCACACCACGATGTCGTACCAGCCGCCGATGGCCTGCGAGAACACGCTGTCCGGCGGGCAGGGGCCCACGACGCCGGTAATGCCCTCGGCCTTGGCAGCCTCGATGGCGGGGGTGATCTCCTCGATCTCCTCCCGGCCGAACAGGCCGTTCTCACCGCAGTGGGGGTTCAGGCCTGCCACGGCGATGCGGGGGTTCTCGATGCCCATATCCTTGCAGGCCTTGTTGGCGATCTCGATGACCTCCAGCACGCGGTCCTTCTTGACCCGGTCGCAGGCTTCCCGCAGGGAAACGTGGGTGGAAACGTGCACCACGCGCAGGTCGTGATGTGCCAGCATCATGGTGTACTTCTTGGTGTGGGTGTAGGTGGCGTAGATCTCGGTGTGGCCGTCAAAGTGGGTGTAGCCGTCCGACTTTTCGCCGTGGTAGTACTCCAGCGCCTTGTTCATGGCTTCCTTGTTCAGGGCGTTGGTGCAGGTGGCGTCCACCTCACCGGCCATGGCCAGCTCAATGACCTTTTTCACGCACTGGAAGGCTGCGTTGCCGCCCTCCACGCTGACCTTTGCCATCTCGAACTTGCTGATGTCCTCGATCAGATCCAGATGCAGCACGTCGATGGTGCCGGGGGTGAACAGAGCATCCGACACCTTTTCGCAGCGGTGGATGACGATGTCCTCGCGGCCAACGAACTTTTTGGCCTGCTCCATCACCTTCACATCGCCCACAACGATGGGGCGGCAGTAGCTGTACTGCTCCGGGTCAGCCAGAGCCTTGATGGTGATCTCCGGGCCGGAACCGGCGGGATCGCCCATGGTAATACCGACAATGGGTTTATTCATAGCAGCCTTCTCCTTGTTTCAGCGCGTTTCAGTGCAGACCCTTGGCCTCGTTCTCGGCCAGAACCTTCTTGATGGCCTCCATGCCCTCTTCCGGCACATAGTTGAAGGGTGCGCGGCACTTGCCCACAGGATGACCCTGCAGGGCAACAGCGGTCTTGATGATGGTGTTGGGGTTGCCGTACTTGAAGGTCTGCTGCAGGATGGCAATGGCGTCCTGTGCAGCCTGTGCGCCCTCCAGATCCCCGGCCTTGAAGCAATCGTAGATCTTGGCAACGGTCTCCGGCCAGATGTTGGCGCGGCCTGCAATGCCGCCTGCGCCGCCCTCTTTCAGGCAGGTCAGGATAGCGCCGTCGTTGCCGGCCAGAATGGCAACTTCCTTGTCCAGCTCACGGGTCAGGCGGATGTAGGCCTTCAGGTTCTCGATATCGCCGCTGGAATCCTTTGCGCCCACGATGTTCTCCACGTCGCGGCACAGCGCCTGCACGGTCTCGGGCAGCAGCTTGTTGCCGGTGCGGGCGGGGATGTTGTACAGGATGATGGGCAGGTTGACGGCCTTTGCCACGGCGGTGTAGTGGTCGTACAGCTCCTTCTGGGAAGCCAGTGCAAAGCTGGGGGTGATGATGGACAGTGCATCTGCGCCCAGCTCCTCGGCACGCTTGCTCAGGCGGATGGTCTCGGCGGTGGTGATGCAGCCGGTGCCTGCGTAGACCGGTACGCGGCCCTTTACCTGATCGATGACAGTGGCAAGGATCTCTTCCTTCTCTTTGAAGGACAGGGCGTAGGCTTCGCCGTTGGTGCCCATGGGGAAGATGCCGTGCACGCCGCCTGCCAGCAGGCGCTCCACCTGCTCGCGCAGAGCCTGATGGTTGACCGTCTGCTCGGGGTCGTTGTTCATGGGGGTGATTACGGGAGGGATGATGCCCTTGATATCGCTGGTCTTCATAAGTCTTTACTCCTTTTCTGTTACATGATCTCCTGATACAGCTTGCGTGCGTCGTCGGCGGTAACGGGGCGCATATTGTTCACCAGCAGGCGCTGTACCTGCATACCGGCGTTGACCAGACCTTCCAGATCCTCGGCAGGCACGCCGAACTCCTTGAGGCTGGTGGGGATATCCAGATGCTTGACGATGTGCTCCAGACGGGCGATCATCCATGCAGTCTTTTCTTCCACGGTGGTGCAGGTCTTTTCCTCGTGGCAGCAGCGGTCATAGGCGGCAGCCAGACGCTCGCGCACGGCGGGGTGCTCGCTGTTGAAGCGCATGACCGGTGCCAGCAGGATGGCGTTGGATACGCCGTGTGCAATGTGGTACTTGCCGCCCAGCGGGTAGCTCAGTGCGTGCACAGCGGTGGTGCCGGAAGCGGTGATGGCCAGACCGCCGTAGTAGGCTGCGATCTGCATCCGGTTCTTCTCTGCCATGGCCTCGGGGTCATCGCAGGCTTTCTCGATGTTGTTCAGGATCAGGTCAAGGCCTTCCAGTGCGTACAGGTCGCTGAAGGGGTTGGCCTTGTTGCTGGTAAAGCACTCGATGCAGTGTGCCAGCGCATCCACGCCGGTAGCGGCTGCGATCTTGCGGGGCAGGTTCTTGATCATGCGGGCGTCCAGAATGACGTAGTCCGCGATCATGTTCTCGTTGACGATGCCCACCTTCAGTTCCTTTTCGGGCACAGCCACGATGGCGTTGGGGGTGACCTCGGCGCCGGTACCGGCGGTGGTGGGGATCAGCACGATGGGCACACACTTCTGTGCCATGCCGGGGTTATCCAGCAGCTCCTTCACGCCGTAGGCATCGGTCACCAGCACGCTTGCCAGCTTGGCAGCGTCCATCACGGAGCCGCCGCCGCAGGCCACGATCAGGTCTGCGCCGGAGACCTTGAACTCGTCCACCAGCTTCTGCACAGCCATGTAGCTGGGCTCCGGGGGCAGCTCGTCCAGCACATAGTACTCTGCGCCGGAGGCCTTGACAGCCTCTTCGGGCAGGGCAAACAGGCCAGCGCCCTCAATGCCCTTATCGGTGAACATGGCTACCTTTTTTGCGCCGCGCGCCTTGATGATGGCGGTGATATTGTCCATGGCGTTCTCGCCGCCGTAAACTGCGTGCGGCATTTTAAGATTGTACTGGGTCAGCATACTGATCAACCTCCTGAATGATGTTCTGATCTATAAAAAGGATGAAAATTCCAAAAAGCTTTTTCAGCGGCTCTGGGCTGCGGTGGGGTTATACAGGCCCACAGTCTCCCGCTTTGCGCCCAGCACGTCCTGCTCCGAGAAGCGGACGTACTTGATGCCCTGCCGGGTGCGGGCAGCGTAGGCCAGATGCAGCATGCCGTCCCGTCCCTGCATCAGGTAGGGGTACTCGTACTGCTTGTTGTTGGTCTTGTTCTCATCGCCCATGTAGCCCTCGCCGCGCTCCATCCAGCGGATGATGGGGAAGGTCAGGCCGCCGTCCTCGGAGAGCGCCACCGCCACCGGGCAGCGCAGGCCGGGCCATGCAGCCTTGCCGGGCACGGGGTTGGGGGTGCAGGTGGGGTTGTAGGCAATGGCGATGCGGCCGCTCTGCAGCTTGACCGCGCTGATGCTGGAGTTGTTGTTGGGCAGCGGGGTGGGTGCGGGCACCGTCCAGGTTTCGCCCCAGTCAAAGGACTCGCTGCGGTGGATGCGGTAGGCTTCGCGGTTGCGCATGAACGCTACCAGATGCCCCGGCTCCAGCTCGATGACATTGGCGTGGACGTGGCCGTTGCTGCCGGGCATCATGACCATGCGCCAGGTCTTGCCCTCGTCGTCCGAGATGCGGAAGGCGGTGGGGTCGCCGGAAAGACCCTCGGCAGAGTCGGTGCACAGCCAGTTGGCAAAGATCCAGCGGCCGTTGGACAGCACCTGAATGGGCTGGCGGCAGAAGGTGCCCTCCTCCGGGAACACGGTGGTGTAGTCGCCCCATGTTCTGCCGCCGTCGGTGCTCTTCTGGCAGCGCACCACGGCGGTGAACTGCATGTTGTCCTTGCCCTCTACGCGGTCCAGCTGGGCGGTGTACATTGCCCACACGGCATTGTCCGGGCCGTAGAACAGCGAGGGGTTCTGCTCGCTGCGGGTGGGGTCGCCGGAGATATCCACCGGCTCCAGCCATTTGGTGCCGTCATGCGGCAGCACCGAGCAGATGATGTGCACGTCTGCGCTGCCCTCATAAGTACCGGCGAACCAGCAGCAGAGCAGGTCGCCGTTGGGCAGCTCCACCATGGCGGGTGCGTGGGCGGTGGGCCAGCCGCCGGTGGGCAGCAGGGCCTCCAGCGTGCCCATCTCCTCGTTCTCGTACACAGTGCCGTCCCAGGTCAGGCCGGGCAGTTTTGCATAGGTCATGGTCGTTCTCCTTCTGTTACATTTATCTTCCGTTGCAGCCGCAAAGGGCTGCTGCTTCCATTCTCAATGCTTTGCAATGCGGTCTGCCAGCTCCACCAGCAGATCCTCCTGCCCAAAGCCGCCGGACTTGGTGATCACATAGCGGGTGCGCCCCTGATAGGTGAACCGCGCCAGCACGATGCCGCTTTCCAGCTCGCACACCGGTTCCAGCTCCCGTGCGCCCACGCTGTTCATGCACTGCAGCAGGGTGTCGCCGCCGGTGAGCAGCAAAGTGCCCAGATGCTCGCTGCCGAACAGCGCCCCGAACATCTGCCCGACGCTGCCGGAAATGCCCACCCGCAGGCCGTCCAGATCAATGCCGCGGGCTGCGGCGTAGTCGGCGGTAAGCTGGTTGCCCCCGGCGTCGTTCGTCTCGATGATGCAGCGGGGATTTGCTGCCAGCATGGCTTCAATTTCTTTCAGCGCAGCCTTGCCGTCGGCGCTTGCCCAGTAACCGGGCTCCAGCTTCTGCCGGGGGGTCAGCCGCAGGCGGGTGAAGCCGGCCTTTTCGGCGGTGTCCATCTGCCGCAGGGTGATGGGGTTCACGCTGCCGCAGAGCACCAGCAGCCGGGGGTCCAGCTGCGGGATCTCGACCACGCTGCCGTCCGAAAGCCCCAGCAGCTCCGGCAGAAAGGCCGCAAAGCCTGCGCAGCCTGCCAGCACCGGGGGTGTTCCATTCTGGAACAGCTGCCGCCCGGTGGCCTCAAGGTCTGCGGCAGTGGCTGCGTCATACACCAGAATGCCGGTCTTGTCCGCTGCCGTCTCGCCGGGGCGCAGGCTCTGTGCGGGGATTTCAGTCTGCAACCGGATCAGCTTTGTCACCTCGGCGCAGCGCACCGGCTCGAAGGGGTCGATGCCGAAGGGGCTTTCGTTCACCGGCACGCCGTCGATGTAATGGACGCCCTTTTCCGTGGTGCGTCCGATCTGCGGGAAGGCCGGCAGAAAGGGTAAATTGCGTGCGCCGCTTGCCTTGAGCAGGGCGGCAAGCTCTGCGCCGATGTTGCCGCGCAGGGCAGAATCCGTCTTTTTATAGATGCAGCCCACGCCGTTTTCCATTGCGCTGCGGGTCAGCTCTTCAACAATCTTTGCAGCCTTTGCGGCGGGCAGATGCCGCGTCTCGGTATCCACCACCAGCACAGTGCTGCTGCACGCGGAAAGGTCTGCCTGCCCCACCACGACCTGCGTGGGGATGCCGTGTGCCGCAAGCTGTACGCCGGTATCCAGCGCACCAGTAAAATCATCTGCAATCATCAGCAGGCGAAGCATTGTTCGTGCCCCCTCACTTGTTTTTGTGCTTTCATTATGCCGTATCCGGCAGGGGATTGCACCCCGCGCAAGGGACAAAAGCGTTTCATTTTAGCACGTTCTCAATTTTCTTTTCGTTTTAAGTGCAAAAATGTTCCATTTTGAAACCACATTCTGTTTTCTTTTTGAACCGTACCGAGTATAATAGTTTCAAAGAGAAACACGGAGGGACGTTTTATGGTCGAAACTCACACCCGCATTCTGGGCATTGCCCCCTACGACGGAATGCGCACCGCCATGGAGCAGGCGGCGCAGGCTTACCCCAACGTTGAGCTGGAGGTGTACACCGGCGATCTGGAAGAGGGACAGGCCATCGTGCAGAGCATGGCACCCAACAGCTACGACTGCATCATCTCCCGCGGCGGCACCGCCACCCTGATCCGGCAGGTGACCGACCTGCCGGTGGTGGATATCCATATCTCGGTGTATGACGTGCTGCGCACCATGAAGCTGGCGGAAAACTACACCAGTCTGTACGCCATCGTGGGCTTTCCCAGCATCACCGAGCCCGCCCACACCCTTTGCAGCCTGCTGAACTTTGATCTGGACATCCTTACCGTCCGCAGTGCCGAGGAGGTGCGCCACACCTTGGAGCGGCTCAAGCAGGGCGGCTACCGGATGGTGGTCTGCGACATGGTCACCCACACCATTGCCCGGGAGATGGGCTTTGACGCCTTTCTCATCACCTCCGGCATCGAGAGCCTGCACAGCGCCATCGATCAGGCGGTGAACATCAGCACATGGTTCGGCCAGCTGCGGCAGGAGAACCTGTTTTTGCGCAGCATCACGCAGGAGCAGGGCGGCCGGGTGGTGGTGATGGAGCCGGACGGCAGCCTGTACTATAATAATATGAAGGACATCTCCCCGGAGCTGCACCGCTGTTTGCAGACCCACCTGCGGGAGATCCCCGCCACCGGGAACTTAAAGTTCTACTACACCGAGCGCAGCCAGCTGTACAGCATCACGGCACAGGTGCTGCTGATGAACAATGTGCAGCGGTATCTGTTCTACTGCGTGCCTTCCCGCATCCCGCTGCATTCCAACCGCCCGGGGCTGCGGTCGCTGAATCAGGGCGAGTGCGAATATCTTTTCTCCAACAGCTTTTACAGCCTGAGCGGTGCCATGGGTACACAGGACGCCGAGATCAACGCCCTTGCCGCCGTGCGCCAGCCCCTGTTCATCTGCGGCGAACCGGGCACCGGCAAGGAGCAGATCGCCCGGTATCTCTATCTGCACAGCGCACTGGTAAACCGCCCCCTTGTGGTGGTAAACTGCGCCTTGATGAACGATAAATCATGGGATTTTCTGCTCAACCACTATAACTCGCCCCTGAACGCCAACGGCAACACGGTCTACTTCCAGAACTTTGAAGCCATCCCGGAGCAGTGGAGCACCGAGCTGCTGGCTGCCATTGAGGAGACCGGCCTTGCCCGCCGGGTGCGGCTGCTGTTCTCCCGTTCGGTGCGGCCGGAGGAGCCGGTCTCGCCGGTCACCCGCCGGTTCATCGAGCGGCTGGGCGCGCTGACGCTGGATCTGCCCCCGCTGCGCAGCCGGTCGGACGAGATCCCGTCCCTTTCCAGTCTGTACCTGAACAGCCTGAATCTGGAGCTGGGCAAGCAGATCTCCGGCTTTGAGCCCCGCGCCATCGAGATGCTGCGGCAGTACCCGTGGCCGAACAACTACACCCAGTTCAAAAACCTGCTGCGCTCCCTTGCCACCCTGACGAACGGTCCCTACATCCGCAGCAGCAGCGTGGCCGACCTGCTTTCCAAGGAGCGCAGCCTGCGCAGCGCCCCGGCAGCCCACCCGGCTGCAATGGTCAGCACCGACACCTCCCGCACGCTGGAAAGCATCATCGGCGAGGTCGTGCAGCAGACAGTAGCCGCCCACGGCGGCAACCGCGCCGCTGCCGCCCGGCAGCTGGGCATCAGCCGCACCACCCTGTGGCGGTATCTGGGCAAGCTGGAAAACGGCGAAAACCCTGAAGCATAAAGCAACACCCCGGAAGCTGTGCATTCCGGGGTGTTGCTTTTTGTACGCGGAGTCGTATTTTTCAGCGGACGGTCTCGATGCACGCTTTTCGATGAAGGGACGGTAGCCCCAGCGGCTGCAAAAGCATTCAGAGGACGGCGGTCTGGGGCACCAGCCGGAAGAGCATGACTGGGAGCTCGCTGTTTGCAAAATCCAGCGTATAGATGCGTTTGCCGTTCTTTGCTTCAAAAGGCAGCTCGGTCTGTGTGCCGTCCGGGGCAATGCGCACAAGCGTTTTGCCTTCCAGCAATCCGGCGGGCAGCGCAAGCCTTACCCGGCCGGTGGGCTGCGTCAGGCTGCCTGCGGTTTCAAATGCCACACTCAGGTATTCCCCGTTCGTCCGTGCGGTCACATCCGCCGCAGAAAGGCTGCCGCTGAGCGCCCACGCCGTTGCGGCGTCGATCTTTTCCAGCTGCGCGGCGTTTTCTGCCTGCCCGCACACGGGGCAGAAGGTCAGGGTCTCGCCTTCCGCAGTGCGGAAGGTAAACTTCCGGCAATCGGTGCTGCCGATGTGCGCGCAGCCCTGCCGCAGACAGCCGGCGCTCTGAGAGCCGGTTCCGTTCGGGGACCATGCACCAAACTTGTGTCCCAGCTTATCCGTCGGGTCTGCGGTGTAGCTGTCTTTGCAGCGGGAGCAAGTAAAGATGGTATAGCCGTCTGTTTCACAGGTAGGCTCTACGGTAACAGCCTGATAATCATGGTTCAGTGCGGGCAGCTCTGCATAGGTGGTATGGTCGCAGCGGGAACAGGTGTCGTAGGCGTCCCAGCCGATTTCCGTACAGGTAGGGGCTTTTGCTTCGTGCTGCACCAGAGCATGGTTCAGTGCGGGCTGCTCCACGTAGGTGGTATGGTCGCAGCGGGAGCAGGTTTCGTAAGCATCCCAGCCGATTTCCG
>OIYG01002177.1_pt1 | contig 13019 bp, 12 predicted proteins | sample 1587861 | NCBI WGS metagenome assembly OIYG01 (sample SAMN03283272) | human gut metagenome | biome: human-associated habitat; material: feces | host: Homo sapiens | place: Peru | collected 2012 | reverse complement strand
AAGAGAAAAACAAAAAGTACACCCCGAAAAAGTATCGTTCCAAGGACGCACAGAATGGTATGATACCTAAAAAGTAGACATTAAAATATTGGACACCTTGATGTATAATAAAAGAGTCAAGGAGTTGAAGGGAAATGGGAAAATACCAGTTTAGTTACGAAGAAAAGATTACCATCATTCGAGAGCACGAGGAAAACCATAAGACATTAAAAGCGATTTGTGAGGAATATGACATCAGCAAAAGCTATCTGTGTTACATTCTTCGCGGCTACCGTCAAAACGGTAAGGAATCGCTAAAAAACACCAAATATTACTCAGCAGAATACAAGCTAAAAGTAATTAAACGCCACTTTGAAGATGGTATATCCGTTGCTGATCTGACGAGAGAAACCGGCATCCAATACCGTATGCTCAAGCAGTGGTTTCAGGACTACCAAAAGCGAGGAGAAGAAGGACTAAGTACCCGCAAAAGAGGCAGACCGAGAAAACCGCAGCCGAACACACCCGAAGAAAAGATACGCCAATTAGAAATGGAAAACGAGGTATTACGGGCTTTTCGGGAAGAGTGCGAAAGGTGGGATGCAAAGAACTCCGGTACAAAGTAATACATCGGTTCAGAGATCGTTTCACGGTCGAAGAACTCTGCAAGCTGCTTGAAGTATCCCGTAGCGGATATTACAAATGGTTAAAGCGAAAAGATGAACCTGACAAGGACAAAGTAATTGCGGATTTAATCGTGGAATGCCATGAAAAAGCGCATAGAACCTACGGTTATCGCCGTGTTAAGATGTGGCTGCTGAGAGAAACAGGGCTTGTCATCAACCACAAAGCAGTTTTGCGAATCATGCGCAAATACAACTTGTTGGCTATACGAAAACGCAAACGGTTTCGTCATTATGATTGTAACACCTATACCCATTACAACAATGAATTGATGAGAAACTTTAAGGCAACGAGACCGAATGAAAAGTGGGTAACAGATATTTCCTACATACAATCAACGCAGGGCTTCTTGTATCTTTCTATGATCAAGGATCTGTATGACAACAGTATTGTGGGTTACAAATATGCAACGCAAATGCCGGCAAGCCTGGTGATTGAAACGGTGCGTGCAGCAGTGAAAAACGCCAAGCCCTCCGGAGGGCTTATCCTGCACAGTGATAATGGATTTCAATATACCTCTCAGGCATATTACAACGTTGCCAAAGCAAACGGTATTAAACCGTCTATGTCATCGGTTGGGTGTCCCTACGACAATGCCTGCGCCGAAAACTTCTTCAGCATGCTGAAAACAGAGTGTATTTACAGAGCAAAGCCACAAACCTTTGACGAAGCCAAAGAACTTGTGGATGAATATATTTATTTTTACAACAATGAGCGAATACAACTCAAGACAGGACAAACCCCAATGGAAGTCCGTTATGCTTATACCGCATAACAGGTGTCCACAAAAAATGTCTACTTGACAGGGGGCGTGTCAAACAAATGTTCCATTTTTGGCACATGCTTTGTTGTATTCTAAATCCGTAGGTAAGCAAATGCCTTAGTCCTGCGAAAATACACGGAGGATAGTGAACGGCTATGAATAATTGGAATCGTGAACGAGCTCATCAAACCCATTTATAACTTCGAGGTGAGTGAAAATGCGACGAAAAAGCATGAGAAGGGAAAGAAGAAATAAAACCGGGATATTTCCAGAATCCTGAAATAGCTCATTACGATGCTTATGAAGACCACATTGATGATTGCCTAAAAGGCCGATACAGAGGTGAAAAAGTACATGAAAGATCCGCTTAAAAAAACAGGTGTTCTCGCCCACGATATGCTTGCTCAGATCAAACTGATGGAAGAAATGACAGGTATCAGCGCAAAAACGATCCGCTTTGAAGAAATCGATCTTGAGACATTTTTCTACGATGATAGCTTCAGAGGGCTTCCGTTCAGCTCCGAATTTTTCAGAAATCTAATTGACGGAATACCAACAACAAATCTTAGGCTTACGCTTTTAAAGCACGGTGTAGATAGCAAAACTGCCTTTCAATTGGCCGAAATTGTTCGAGAGGAAACGACAGAAAGATGCGCGAGCGGTAAGCAGGGGTTAAGTCTCCGTAAGCGCAGTATTTCTGCGAGGTGCGGTGATTCGACGGAAGTCAGTCAGTTTTTATTCGCCAAATCTTTTGCCGTCGACTATGTGATAAATTTTCTTCGCATGATTTGGTACAAAATTTATTATCCCGCCGCATTCTACGCGGCGGTTTTGACGGTGGACGCAACAAATTTCGAGCACACCATCCTTGCAAAGGGGAAGAAGCGTGTGGAGCTTGAGCTATGCCGCTTTTGCCAAGAACGAGGCCAAAATCCAACGCTTGATGATGAGAATGGCGAAGGCTGGGAAGAGCAAAAGGCTATAATGGAGCTTGCACTTGAATGCTATGAAAAAGGCCTCACATTTCTTTCCCCTGATATCAATATTTCCGATCCGTCCCGCTTTGTTCCGAACGGCGATACGATACGATTGCCATTTAACTGTCCCAAAGAAATCGATGAAAACGGCGTGAATGGCATTCTGAAAGAAAGAAAAATAAAGCCATTTGCTTCTCTTCATGATCTCACTGAACGGACAAATCTTTCCACACAATTTCTGGATAAGTTAAGAAGAAATGGTTCGCTTGCAATATTTGGCGATGCGCCCAAAAGAAATTTTATTAGGCTGAGTGAAATTGTCGAAAAGGTAATGGAGGAAGAACTCTTTCTGACGAAAGCAGAAAAGGCAGCCCTTGTTGCCGGTGAAGCCTCCGCAGCCGAAATGACAACAGGGTTAAAAGCGCTGGATGATATGCACGTTTCGTTTGGGTCCGGACAGATGTATTTGATTGGCGGGCGACCCAGAATTGGTAAAACAGCGCTGCTCATTCAAATTGCCATGAATATTGTTTCATCGACGAACAAGCCTGTATATATTTGGTCGCTTGAAATGACGTGCGAGCAGATGGTATACAGGATGCTTTCGCAAATCGTGGATATCAGCCAAAGGACACTGCAGAGCGGAGATCTATCAGGCAAGCAGAAAGCTTTGCTGTATCTTTGCTGGTCGATTATGGATGCTATGCCGATCTATGTGTGTGATACTACTGCAAGCTTGGAGGAAATTCGCCGTTTTGCTAAAAACGAAGCAGGAAACGGCGCCTTATTGATCGATCATCTCCAGCTCATAGACGCATATGTTGATACCGGAAATAGCAGAGCTTATGCAATGGCCTCGGTTCAAAGAATTGCTGAGGTATCATCGGCGTTAAAGCAATTGGCGCAGGAGCTTGGGATTCCAATCATTGTATGCTCACAATTGACCAGGGCGCTTGAGCAACGTGCCGATAAGCGGCCGACATTGCAGGACCTCCGACAGACCTGTTCAATAGAGCAAGACCTTGATGGCGTGATTTTTATCTATCGTGATTCTTATTATAATGATGGCGGTGATGAAGCCGAGCTGATCCTTGCGAAGAACAAAAATGGTGAAACAGGCACCGCATATGTGAAGTTCAACAGTGACAGATTGGTCTTTGAAAATAAGTGATCCACGCCATTTTAGCGGGGCTTCCGGCTTTGGAAGCTCCGCTAAAATGGCGACTGGGGGAAGCGTGATGCATCGCAACGAAGGCGGCAGGGAGCGCTCTCCCTGCCGTCTTTGTCTGAAGCGGTATGCAAAGCATCGCTCGCCCAACAGCACGATATCCCTCGAAGATTTCAACTTTTCATGACTTCGGATTTGCACACTCTTGTTTCTGAATGATGCATAACGATTACGATTTCTCTCCGCCTCCGGGATTGACCGTTTTCTGAAGCAAGAGCTGAATCTCGCGGCCGCGAATCGGTTCGATCTCGCAGAAGTGGAAGCAGTAAGCAGCGTTGGGATCGGACATAGACAGCGCGTTGCAGTCCATAAGGGTGTCCATATTGCTGTGGTAGACACGTCCGCCGCTGCACAGCAGCGTTTCCCAATCCTCCGCGGCGCCGTCGCACCAGTCCGGTAGTTCCTCCTCAAAGAACGGATCGGTCAGCAGCTTTGCTGTCGCCTCCGCCATGCTTACCGCAGGGTGATCGGGCGCGAGCGCCATGCGTCTGCAGTAGCTCGCCAGCGGTTGATATGCGCCGTCCGCAAAAGCATCGTCGAGCGCATCTTTAAGCTCTGTGATCTTTTGCCGGAAGCTCGCCTTCGCGGCATTGAAAGAATCAAAGATCCATGCGTGGTGCGTCAGCAGCTCCGGAATCAACTCCAAACTGCCGCTCTTGTTTTCAACCTGGCGGTCTTCCTGCACTATCAGTGTCATGACGTAAGGCATATTACTAATCCTCGCAGCGTTGCATTTGTTCGGCGCTCCCTACCATGGGAGCGTAGTTGTGCTGCTGCGGCGGCGTGCGGCGGATCGCCGCAGCAGTCGTGAAAATTTGTCCCGTGCGCAAAGCGTCAGCGTTCCTCCTTTTCCTCCAGGTCATTTTTCAAGCCGGCGAGCGGAAGAATCTCGGAGCAGTAGTCTCGGGGAAACTCCGCTTCGGCGTATTCTTGCGCGCGTATTTGATGGTATGCGCGGACGAGCAGATCGACATCGATCTTTCCCTTGAGAAAATTGCCGAGCGCGATCTGGATGCGCTTTACACCGGTGAGCAGTTCCTCGGGGTAATATTCAAGATCCATATAGTTGCTGTTGCTGGTTTCATAGTAAAGGCCGCCATCCTCGTCCTGAAAATACCCACTTGTACACATATCAGACGTGTCGCCGCTTTCCTTCAGCCGCGCCTTGTGCTGCTCGGTCAGCCGACCGAGTGCGCCTTCATCGCTCATCACAAACGGTCCGGAGCAGAGCGGACCGAGCCGCGTGCGACAGGGGTCATAGACAATGTCGCCCTTCACAAACGGCGTGGGAAAGTCAAACCAGAGCCATTCAAAAACGTCATCGATCACCGGTTCCGCTTCCCCCAAAGGTGTGGCGGCGGAGTCGATCTGTAATATTTTCAGCTCCGCCGAGAGATACAGCTCCTGACAGCGATGCTCCCCATCTAATTCAAATTTTTGGATGATGACTGCGTCCTGATCGTCATACACCTCCACGGCTGCCAGCGCCGCAGGGTAAGAGGAATAGAGCGTATCGCTGTAGGAATATCGATCTGAATAACCGCATTCCTCGCGGTAGCTATACTTGACCCGGTAGACATACGGCCGGCCATTTACGGAGACCGTATCTTCGCAGAACGAACGGATCCGCTCGTTCTCTAGCCGCATATATCCGCGCAGGTAGGTGTGCAGGCTGGGCAGATCGATCCCGCATCGGCCGCGCCTGACCTCGCAGTCCGGCATGGTTTCGATCAGCTCGTCCCACGCTGCGTGCTTTTCCTCCACGGTCGCAGAGCGGCACTGATAGATCAGCCACGCTGCCTCCAACGGGCTGCATTCATAGCCGATATCCCGCAGGTGCTTGCGGATGTCCTTTGAATTGACGAATTTGAGAACATCCATGCTCCCGGCAAGGCACGGCGCTTCTTTGATTTCCATTCGTTGCTCCTCCTATATATTGGTTATCGCTGCGTTTAGCCGATATTCTGCTATGGAACCTCTGAATCAATCGCCTGCGGCGCTCAGCGGGTCTTGAAATACACAAAGGATTCCTGCAATTTCCAAACCTCAATTTGGAAACAAAATCCCTCGCTGACCACTCTTGCGATTGAATCAGAGGTTCCCTATAATTATTGCTCAAACCAACTGCCGAGCTTTGCGTCGGTGCGGATGCCGAGGTTGGAATTTGCGAGGTTATGCAGAATGCGCCCCAGCGCCTTGCGTTCCAAAACGATCTCATAGGGACGGTCGGCAAGCGCGTTCAGGATCTCCTGCTGCTTCATCGAATGCCCCTCAGAGGTGCGCTCCTTCAGCAGCAGATAGACAAAAAGCGGCGCCATGCTTTTGCGGGTGTTGACGTTGACGCGGTCGGTGTAAGCGTCGAGCACATCGTCGGGAAGATAATCCGACAGCTCGCTGCGCAGACGGACAAGGTCGGAGATGTTTTCCGCCCGCACGCCGCAGCGATGCAGTGCCAGCGTTTCGATCAGCGCAGCGGATTCCCGCTCGATAATGATCTGCGGCGCAGCCAGCTTTTGAAGCATATTCACGCGGCGTACCCGAACGATCAGATTATACGCGTCGATGTTGCTGCCCACGCGCTGCTCTGCTTCCCGGATCCGGATGTCATAAAACCGTTGGAGCGCTTTCTTTTCCTCCGGCGAAACGCTGACGTCCAGATAATCCCGCAGATAACTGCGCTCGACGTCCGTGAGCGATTCGCCCTTTCCGCGCTTTTCGCTGAGGATGCGGACATCGTCCACAATATCCACGCACTCGGAAATGTCTGCGATCCCGCTTTCCCAGTCGTCTGCATTGGAGAACGGGCGCAGGTACGTGTTCCAGAACCTCCGCTCTGCCTCATTGAGCACGTCAAGCTGCTCTGCAAGCGGACTGCCCAGCCGGTCTTCCTTCGCACGAAGGGCATTGAGCATCGCAACGATCTCATGATACTCCCGCAGGACGCGCTCGTAGTCCGAATAGCTCCACTTCATCTTGCAGCGATAGCTGAAGTCCTCCGCGCAGAACGCGGTCGAGGCGTTGAAGCCGGGGACGTAGAGGATCCCGTCCGGATCCGTGCGGATGAACATCTGCTCCAGAAATTCCTCCGGCGACAGGCTGCTCCACAAGCCTTCGTTCTTTTCTTCTTTCTCGCGCAGGTTTTTCAGCTCGTCTTCTTTTGACATAGAAAGCCCTCCTAATCTCATTTTCATCTGCATGATAACAGATACCCTACGACAAATTTGGGACAATGCGCAGCGGAGACCGCGCTTTTTTATCCCGCAAAGCCGATGGTGCGCGGCGGCTGCTTGTGCGCAAGGTCGGGCAGCGTAATGTCGGCGGCGGAGATGGTGGTCACGTCCCTGCTGCTGAGCGCCTCCACGTCCATTGTAAGCAGGCGCGACGCCTGCGCCATTTTGGCGCGTTCCACCACGTTGCGCGCAAAGCGGCCGTTGCCGAAGTCACGCTCAGAACGTGCGGCATCAAAGACATGGTACAGCTTCTCGCAGGCGTCCTCGGAGAGGGTCAAGCCCTTCTTCTTGGCAATCAGCCTTGCAATATCGCACAAGTCACGGGTGTCATAGTCGGCAAAGGGAACGTGGAAGGCGATGCGGGAGCGCAGGCCGGGGTTCTTCTGCAAAAACTGCTCCATCTTGTCGGGGTAGCCCGCGAAGATGACGACCACATCGTCGCGGTGGTTTTCCATCTCCTGCACGATGGTGTTGATCGCCTCGTCGCCGAAGGAGCCCTCGCGGTCGTCCACGAGAGAATAAGCCTCGTCGATAAACAGAACGCCGCCCCGTGCCTCCATGAATTTCTTCTGAATGATCTGCGCAGTCCAGCCGACGTATTTACCGACCAGATCGCCGCGTCCGCATTCAACGATCCTGCCGCGCGACAGCAGACCGTTTTCGCGCATAATGCGCGCGAACAGGCGCGCCACGCTGGTCTTTGCCGTGCCCGGATTGCCGGTGAATACCATATGCATTGCAGGACGCTCGAGCGTCATGCCCTTGTCCGCAAAAATCTTCTGCGCCTTGTAGTAGTCCAGCGCCTGCCGGATAACCTTTTTCGCCTCGTCCAGGCCGATCATCTCCGTCAGCTCGTCATAGGCACTCCCCTTCGGTGCCGCCTTTGCAACCTCCTTTTTTGCGCTGACGATGTTCTTATACTGGGGATAAATCCCTGTTTTGAGCTTGTTGTTGTACCATTCATCGAACAAATTGCGCAGATCGGGTGCGAGGTAGCCCTTCTCGTCCTCGAGCTTGGCAAAGAGCTTTTTGTCCGTGCGGACGCCGACGTCCTTCGCAAGCATTTTCAGAAATCGCTCCGCGCGCTCACCGGAGACGAACTCCTCCTTCAGCTCGACGATGCCGGTGCTGCCGAGATAGTCGTAGAAAATGTTCCTCACCGTCGTGCATTCGCGCGGCAGGCAGAAGACGGTCAGAACCTGATTGCTGTACTTGCGCATGATCTCGCAGAGCAATTCGATCGTTTCTCTGCCGCAGCTTGCACGATCGTCCTCCTCGGTATCATCATCCGCGAGGTAGCGCACGACGATCGCGCCGCCGGCGCAGCTCTTGTAGAACAGGTCATAGAACATCCGGGAAAAATCCTCGCCCGGCTTGACATCGAGGTAGGCATAGCGCCGGCTGCGCAGCCGACCGTTTTCATACAGTGCACGCAGCAGAACCTGATACATTCGGTTGCGCGTTTCGCGGTCGTCCGTCTGAATCATATAGTGCACAGGATGCCCGACGCTTCTGTGCTTTGGCGTTGGGGTATAGATGCGTTCCAGCTCCGGCAGAAAGGCATCGCGTGCAAGAAAGCGCTCTGCTTCTTCACAGAGCTCGCCCTTACTCGCACGATCAAAGACGCTTTCACCGAACTCAAAGCCGCGGTAGCTGCACAGCCGATCCAAGCCGAATTGCGCCAGCACCCCGTCATCGTCGTCAATATAATCCCTACGGCTTGCATAGCTCAGCATCCGCTTCATATTGTGGAAGGTGATCTCCTCGCGCTTGGTGTCCTTCAGCTCTACGCCGAGCGCACGGAGATAGTCGCCAAGCTGATCGCGCAGCTTCTCCGCATCGCGGGTGATGACACCGATCGTCAGCGCCGCCTCGTTTGCTTCGGTGACGAAGAAATACGCCTTTTCGCGAAGCTTGCGGTTGAAATCGTCGCTGAGCATGTTGATCTTTCTTGCCATTTCCTGCGTGGCGCGGCAATTTTCAGTGTCTTCCGCCCACATCTCATTCGCAGCGATGCCGTCAACTCTGTAAAACTGCACCCGTATTACCTCCTTCAAGCCTCTGCCGTGAAATCACAATTTCGACTGTTTCTTACATGCGCATGATACAACGCGGGATGCCCCGATTCTGGGACATCCCGCGAATATGTCGGAAAAAATATTTACGGCGCGCCGTCAGGCCGTTAACGCAAAGGGATTGCCGTTTGCCATTGCATACCGGAAGGCTACGGAATCGGGCGCGCTGCGAAGCACAAGCGTTTTGTCAAAGGCAGACTCGCCGATTTCGGTTACGCTCGCGGGAATCGTGAGGCTTCTAAGACCGGGGCAGCCGCAAAATGCGCTGCTGTCGATGTATTTCAGCCCATTCGGAAGCTCGAGCGCGGTCAAAGCAGAACAGTTTTGGAAGATACCGCTGGGAGGCTCCGTCAGTCCCTCCGGCAGCACAACGCGCCGCAGCGATTTACAGTCTGCGAAGGCACGGAAGCCGATGTCCCAGACGCTGTTGGGAAGAATCACCTCCGTCAGCGCAGTGCAGCCGCAAAACGCCTCGGTCTCGATCCGCCCTACGCCTGCGGGAATGATCACGCTTGTCAGCGCGGCGCAGCTTCTGAATGCACACGGGTCGATCTGCCAGATTCCGTCAGGGATCACAACGCTGCCGCCGTTTCCCGTATACCGAACCAGAATATCATTTGTAGCATCAAATTCCGTCATAAACGCGCTCCCTCCTTGACTTTTGCATTTTGAAAGCGACTATTAAAATCTGCCGCCCATGTACCAAGAGCCGCGATGGCGATCGGTATAAATGCCGAACTGCGAGTCGCTGAGATTGTGAAGGATCCTGCCGAGCGTCTTGCGATCAATGACGACCTCGTAGGGGGCCTCGGCAAGATAGGTAAGAATCTCCTGCTGCTTGAGCGGATGCTTGGAGCTGGAGTGCTGCTGTAGGATGAGATAAACAAACAGCGGCGCCATGCTTTTGCGGGTGTTGACGCTTTTCGGGCGGCTCAGCTCGTCCAGCTCTTCCTCGCTCATCAGCTCCAAGCGGTCATAGTAACGGCAAACGGCATGATCCACATATTCATAGCGCTCGCAGAAGCGGAATAAGGTCAGCGCGGAGGCAAGCGCTTTGGCCTCGTTTTCCAAAATTTGATCCGGCACATCCAAGCTGCTCAGCTTGCAATAGTACATTGCATGCAGCGCGGCTTGAAAAGCGAAGGGGCGCTTCTCCAGCTCGTCTCGCAGCCTGTTAAATTCCTCGATTGCAGCGAAGCACTCATCATAAAATTTCCAGCTCATCCCGCAGCGCAGGCTTTCCTCCTCGTCGCCCGTCTGCATGAAAAATGACGGCATATACAGCAAGCCATCCGCATCGGTGCGTTCAAACATCTTTTTTATCAGGTCATCGGCTGTCAGATCCTTCCAAACATTAATCTTCAACCTGCTCATCCAGCCTCCTTTTGATAAAAAGCATGAAATTTCTACGCTATATCAGATTATACGAATGGCATTGTCCCAAATTTGTCACAACCGCGTTGCTATAATGGAGTCGTGCCTCAAATGTTACGAGCCGTTCTGAAAGTTTGACTTTTTCGCAAAGCCATTGCAGGACATTCGATATTTTTGCAATGGATGATCTGTGAAAAAGCAGGCGCACCACCATAAACTCCCGCCTGCCGTAATTCTACGGCATCGCGAGAAGCATTTGCCAGCTCATTTCTTCGCGCCTTACAGGCAAGGCCTAAAAACAGAAATAAAAAGGGAGGAGACCACTATGAGTTTTGCTATCAAAGAATGGATTGAGTCATTGAAAATGCCGGCGAAGAAGAGTAAATCGCTAGAACGTATGCTGGCTGAGCAGGACGAACTCGAAACCAGATTACGACAGGCAAAGGCTGCAAACCGTACCAGCGAAATTAAAGAAATAAAGGACAAAAAACGGAAACTGAAACGGGAGATCAAGATCTATACAAGTATTGAAAAAGACAACGAGCGGTATGGTTATCATCCGCCTGATGATTATTGAGCAGAAATTGGAACAGACAGGGATAGTTTAGCATTTCCAGCAAATACATAAAACAGAAAGAGGTACAGGAGGTCAAGATGGCAATCGATATCAAGGCCATTGCGTGTCCGCAGTGTGCATCGACAGACATCCGAATGACATCAGAGAAGCAGGGCATTTGCAACGTCTGCGGCGCACAGTTTACCGTGCAGCAACGCATCGACGGTGGGATTCACGTCCATCTGGGCAACGAAGTACAGCCCGCTAATGCTCCTTTGACGAAAGCGATCATTCAGCCAAAATTTACCAAAGATGCGTTTCTGCGCGAGGCGTGGATCAAGCTTGCAGCTGAGGATGCGCCACCCGAGGTATTCAGCGAAGATTTCGACGAAGTACAGGAAGTCACGCATCAGGTGCTGATGGAAAAAATCAACGCTGAGGTATCGTATCAGGTCAGCATTGGCTACGATCGTCAGGAAGCGTACATTGATTACGAAACCTATTATGACGATGAACCGTACATCGCATATGAGCAGCAGTTCAGTCAGGAACAAGGCAAGCTGGTGGAGCGGCAAGTCACAAAATACAAAAAAGTAGCCAGACAGCGCCCGGTCACGAAGTACAAAACCGTGACAGACTGGAGCGCAACGAACGGCAATGTCAACGCAGAATCAGTCGCCTACGCCTATAACGGAGAAAGGGAAACTAAGGTACCGGATGCCTTCGTCAGCAGCTTTCTCGGTATAAACTCCCGCTCTCTGATACCGGCTTCCGCCGAACAGTCTAAGAAGATGCTGGTGACGAAAGCGGCGCAGAGCAGTGTTGACGAAATACATGACGCACAAATTGATGAAATTGTCTGTAATGCGCTCCCGGGAGATCATTATCGCGATCTGACTTGGAAGGTTACAAAAGAGAAAAAAACGGCGGTTGCTCTGTTTCAGGCCCCAGAATACCGCACACAAATTGGGTTTCAGGGAAAAACATACCAAAAATTTGCCTTCCCGTTCGGTGTAATGGTGTTTGGTGGGGACAAAATTAAAAACGAGAGCAACTTAGATGCCAAGATTGCGGAAATGGAGAGCGATCTGAAACGCAGGACCTACGAACGCAAGAAGGAAACAGAAGACCGCGTTTCCAAGACGACCGCACCGCTATCATATCTGACAATCGGCGTGTTGGCAGCTTCCATCCTGCTATCGCTGTTTGTCCGCTCGACGCTGCTTGTTGTACTTGCGTTTGTCGCAAGTATCATCCTGTTCATTCTCTGTGAGTTGTCAATCAGAGGCTGCACATACGCAGAGACGAAACTTGAGAAAGAAGAAATATCCGCAGACCGCGACAAGACACGTGATGAGATTGAGAATTATTCCGTCAATCATAAGGCTCAGCGGCTGGATTTGCTGAACAGTAAACTACAAGCTTTGGGTTATGCACCCGCTAAGCCATACGAACTCGGCGACTTTGATGGTATTGATCCAGCAGATTTAGAGAAGATTGCCAATGAATGCAAGATTGATGACAATGATGAAATCGAATGGGGGCTTCTGCAATGAATGTATCGAAGCTGCGATCAGTGCGCATTGTTCTTCTGATTGCTGCAGTGCTTGCTTTTATCTCCGGTATGCCAAAAGCTGTAAAGGCTGGCAAGGAAGCAGCGAGCGATGTAACAAAGATCAAGGTGGAAATTCTGGATAAGAAATGCTATTCCAAATCCGACAATTCCTTCACAGGGACGAAATACTACATTGATTTTACAGTTCAACTCTCCAACAACACCGATGTCGACTGGTACTACTTAGCAGTTCAGACAGACGTATTCAATTCAAAAGGCGAAAAGATTGGAACAGTCACATCCAGCTTCGGCAGCAACTGGGGCCCGGGAAACGGCAACTCCTTCCTGCTGGAGGAAGACAAAACAGCCACGCAAGTTGTGACGATTGAAAAAAGAGAAAGCGAAATCGATGACTTTTTCGTTGCACTGGTGAACTCAGAGCTTTCCGATCTGCGATTTGAATCGGCTGTGGTATCCGGCTATCACAACGATTAGCAATTCCCAAAACGTATACTTTGAAAAAAAGCGGCAGGTTTTAGAGAATGAACTGCACCCCATTTGTTAGACAGTTATGATATAATGTCTAACAGATGGGGTG
>OIYG01002176.1_pt1 | contig 13027 bp, 15 predicted proteins | sample 1587861 | NCBI WGS metagenome assembly OIYG01 (sample SAMN03283272) | human gut metagenome | biome: human-associated habitat; material: feces | host: Homo sapiens | place: Peru | collected 2012 | reverse complement strand
AAAAGCGGTTTTTGTCAAGTCCGCAAAACTGAGAAGCGTTTCGCTTAGAGGGATGCGTTATCGGGGCAGCGTCAGGTTCAGGACGCTTGCCAGTTGGTTCAGGTCGATGCCGCGCTCTTTGGCGAGGTTCTGCGCCATCGTCCGAAGCTGTGCTTCGTTTTTGCCCTGAATCAGGTTCAGCCCCTGCATGATGGGTGCGCTTTGCCCACCCAACTGCTGGATAAGCCCCATCGGGTTTTGCCCGGCGCGAGCCAAATTTGCGAGCTGCATGATAGGGCTGTGAGTAATCACGTCAAACGGAGAGGACATTGCTTATTCTCCTTTCTTCGCTGCGGCAGCAGGCTTAGAAAAGCTCTTCTGCCATTTTTCCAGTTCGTCCAGCCGATGCACAAGGGTGTTGTACTGCTCAATAGGCACATACTGCTGTGTCGGTGCAGCGGTCTGCTGTGCCTGTTGCGCCTGCATCTGTCTCCATGCTTCCGGGCTGTAAAACTCTTGCACATAGGATTCGCAGGTATCCGGGTTGAGACGCTTGCAGTAGATCACGCCGCTGCGCAAGTCCGGGCAGTAGGTCGGTCTGCCGTATAGGTCAGACGGTATTGCCAAAAACTCTTCCCTGCTGGAAACAGGTCTACCAAGCAACCAGCCGCCGTCTTGTGCCGACTGCTGAACAGGCTGCTGCCCATTCATCGGCTGCGGACGCTGCGGCTGTGCCTGTTGCATTTGCGTGTTGGGCAGTGGAGTGGCAAGCCCAACTGTGCCCATGCCACCGTAAGGATTAACAGGCTGCTGTGGAACGTAAGGCGTTCCGGGTGTTGGATAATAGCTCATAATGCATCCCTCCTGATGCTCCCAGTGTACCGCGTCGGCAGAAACCGAAAGACAACGAAGGTACAACGAAGGACAAAAAGTCTTGGTTAAGCCTTGCATAAATCTTGATTAAACTTGCTTAAATCTTGCTTAAATCTTGCTTACTGCGAGCAAAAAAAGAAAAGCGCCCACGCGGCACAAAACCACATGAGCGCTTAAAGATATAAATATACTTATATAAAATGATGACAAAATAGAAAGTTTTACCCTTTTATTTGCAAAAAATCCCCTGCTTTGCCTACAAAGTACCCCACGTGGAACGCAGGGCTTTGGCAAAGCAGGGGATTTTTTATGCCGCCAAAACGGCAAAGTCTAAAATCAAGAGCGGAACCGCCCACAGGCAATGCCGCTCTCTACAAAGGCCGCAGCCTTTCAAGTCTAAAGGCGTCTCCCGCATGGTACGCACTGTAAGTAGGTGGGCGGGAGACTGTATCAACGAAAAAGACCCGCCATGATACGCATCGTTGAGAGGCTTAGCGGGTTCAGATATCCAACCCTAATGCGCTTCTTCAAGAGGCCGGGAGGATTTGTTGAGATTATTATACCACAATCCGTGCAAAAAGAAAAGCGGCAGACCCGAAAGCCTGCCGCTTCAATGCGTTTTCGTGAGAAATCGCACCCAATTAAGATTATTATATCACGCATCTAGCATTTTTTCAATGCCTTTCAGCCGGTAGCCTATCGCCGTCCGACTGTAATGTGTCTGTGCTGCAATGTCCGGCAGCGGAAGCCGCTCAACGTACCGCAGTAAGGCTATCTTACGGTCTACCCTCCCAAGCGGTGCGCTTTTGATGGCGGCGATCATCCTCTGTCGGTCAAGTCCTTGCAGCGCAGCGGGCAGCACTACACGAGCCGCCGCCACAGGCATCACCGAGCCAGAAAGGCTGCGGCAGCTGTCCGGCGTTGCGCACCATAGTGCCAAGCACGGCAAACCGGTGACAAAACGTCACCATTTTCGTGATGTCACGAAATTGCTCTTGTGCGGCGAACATCCCGGTGACGTCACCGAGATGACGGTATGTAGTGCTTGCCATGATATCACTCCTTATTGTGAACAATGATATAACGAATTGTGGAAATTTTGACGATAACGCTATCGTCCGGGTTGTTTTGTTGCACACCGCTGAGCGCAACGTATTCGCCATTTAGCCACAAAATATTTCCTTCCAACCGCATGAGCCATTTTCCGCTGCCATCGAAATCAGCGGCATGGTTATCCAGGTCGATTTCGAGGTAAAAACCATCGTTCTGTTTTGCAAAGTATTTTTGCAGAACAGAAGCGATTTCTTTCGCACTCATGTTTTCAGAATCAGCAATGACTTTGATGTAGTGATAATGAAACATTTTTTGTCTCCTTACTGCGTGATTTCCTCAAAGTCGCTCTTGATGAGAATTGCCTTGACCTTCTCCTTCAGCAGGCCGCTGTCCAGATGGGTGTACGCTTTGTCCAGCCAGTATGCCACATCACGTCCTGCGGAAACCTCCCGCTTGATGGAGCGCAAGGTCAGGTCATGCCGGGCTTTGGATTTAATTGCCATAAGTACCTCCTTATGTAGTAGTCATGGACGCGATGGCGTCCTCAAGATTTTTGACGACGAGATTTACGTCCCGCTGGTAGTCCAACTTGATGCCAGCACCGTCACTCGCCTGCACCACAGCAGCACTGGACTTAGCTGCGCTCTGGTCCGCATTGCCCGCACTGGTGGCGGCTTCACTGGCAGCGGTCTGGGCGGCTTCTGTAGAGGTTTCCACCTGCTGGAGAGCCTTGTCCCGGGCTGTGTCTACAGCCTGCGTGGCGGTGGTCTGCTTGTCACCGATGGCTTTCAGTGCGTCCTCTTTGGCGGTGATGGTGTCAGAAAGGGCCCGCCCGGCCTTTTGGGCAGATGCCTCAGATTGCTGTGCTGCCGTCTGCGCATCGGTCTTGGCCTGCTCTGCGGCGGTGGCATCGGTGTGTACGGCATCCACAAGCTGCTGCCATGCAGGGGTTCCCGGCTCCGGCTCTGTGCCGTCCTCTGTGCCGCTGTTGGCACTGACACGATACCGCAGGTCTGCGCTGGTCACGGTCTTTGCGCCGTCGCTGCCCTCAAAGGTGACGCACCCGCTTCCGGGCTGTGCGGTCACGCTGGCGGGCACGGCCACATAGCCGTCTTCCACCAGCGAGGACGCCGGGTCTTTGCCGTCCGGGACGTGCCAGAAGCAGCGGATAGCCAGCCCTTCCCACTCGCCGGAAGCGGTGACGGCAAGGCGGTACACGCCCCGGTTCTTGGTGTAGCCAAAGCGCACCAGCTGCTCATAGCCCGGCACTTTGACGACGCCATTGGATGCGAGAGATACGCTTTGCTCAATCATAAATTACCCCTTGTTGATGGTAGGTTTCTTGCTTTCCAGTGCCTTTTTCATCATGCTGACGGCCTTTTCAATTACGCTGTCCAGCACTTCATCGGTGATGAAAGGCTTCAGCCAGTCCGGCAGTGCGCCGCGCAGCGCGGCAAAGACCTGTGCCTTTTTCTTTGCACCCTGACCACTGCCCATGATGCTGTCCTCAGCGATGGTCACGAGCTCCACCGCCCAGTCCTTGACGTACTGCTTGTAGCCCAGCCGGATAGCGCCCACCGCCAGTGCGGCAAAGCCGATGAACATCAGTGCCAGTGCGATAGGTGCGGGGATAAAGTTAAACATTGCTTCCATGCTTCGTTACTCCTTCCATGAGGTAATTATCGATTTTTTCCTTGCTGGCCTGCATAGCGGGCACGTTGTTTCCGGTCAGCTGTGCTTCCAGCAAAGCACGAACGGCTTCAAGCGTCAGGCGGTTTACTTCGTCGATTTCCCCGAAGCGGGACAAATCGCGCCCAAGCGCCAAAGAATGTTGCGCATAGCCCGTTTCTAGCGTTTGCAAGCGCTTGTCCATCTCGTCAAGCCGCTTGTTCTGCGCATCGTCGGGGGCCTGTGCCTTTTTGACGTACTTGTGGATGATGTCCAGCACCTTGTCGATGGTGATGGCAGCAGCGCACAGGCTGCCCAGGATGCCCAGCACCCACAGTAAAGCTTCTTTTTCGGTCATTTACCCTCCCGGAGACGGGTCAGACCCTTCTTGCTGATGATACCCGCATAGTCCTTGTATGCGTGGCTCATGTCCACGTTGGTGGTCTTACCCGGGGTAGCATCCACAACACCCGGGATATGCGCTGTGCTGGTGTACTGCCACATGCCAAAGAACCAGCCGGGGGCGGGCTTCTTCGTGCGGTATGCAGCCAGCCACACGTCGTAGGGCTTCAGCGCCGCGCCGCCCATGTACAGGAAGGTGCTGCCGAACCACAGGCCGGTGTACAGCATGGCGTATACGCCCCAGCTTTCCACCGTGCTCAGCATGTGAGCTGTCAGGTCGGTCAGCGCGACCTTGCCAATGGCCTGCTGCGCCTTGTCCTCGATGTCTACAGCCACGGGCAGCTCAAAGCTCCGACCGGTGAGCAGCTTCTTGAAGTAGGCCAGCTCCTTGTCGGCCTGCTCCCGGTTGACCGCCTTGAAGTAGCCATACACGCCGCAGGGGATGCCCAGCCGCTTGCATTCTGCGTAGTTGCGGGCAAACTGCGGGTCAGTGTAGGGGGCACTGGGCCGTCCCGCTGCGCTGTTGCCCATGGCGCGAATCATTACGCCGTCTACCTTGCCGCTCGCCTTTACCTTGTCCCAGTTGATCGTGCCCTGATGCCGGGACACATCCATGATTTCAGCCATAGCGTCCTCCTTACTGCGTGATTTCCTCAAAGTCGCTCTTGATGAGAATTGCCTTGACCTTCTCCTTCAGCAGGCGGGGGCAGCGCTCGTACAGAGCCTTTGCTTCCTCCACAGTCTCAGCAGACATAATTTCCTGTGCCCACAACATTGCCATCATAAATACCATCCTTTCGATTCTTTGTGTGATTTTATGCATAAACAATCTCGCTCATTTCAAGCAAGCACTGTTTCAACATCTCGTTTTCTTTTTGCAGCGCTTCAACCGTCTCCGGCAGCTTCTCCCGGGCTTCGGCCTTTTTGCGCGCTTCTTCCTGCGCAGCCAGCTCTTCGGCGGTGTAGCGGATGTATTTCTGGATGGGCACCTGTTCAGTCCATGAGGCCTGTGCAGTCACGCCCGGCACATCAATGATCTTCTTCACATCCCTGCCGCCGCCGGGATACTCCGTTACGGTCTCGTAGTGGCTCACTTCCTCCACGCCTTCCACGGCGGGGTGCTCCACTGGCTCGGTGTCGTCCACCAGATACCCAAGCGTCAGGTCAGGGTTTTCAATGGCTGCACCGTTCTCGTCAATGATCTTCATGGTTCAAAACCTCCTTTCTCAGGCCACGCGCCGCCAGATGTGCACATAGTAGGCGGCGGGCTGCACGGTGTTGCTGCGGCCATAAATGGCGTTGGACTTGGATGCGTCCAAATTGAAATCGGAGGAACTGGCTCCATTACCATAGGAACTCCCACCTTGAAAGTTAGATTCAACGGTAGCCGCAGTGAACGAGAACTTGATGTTCGGCAGACCGGCTTCCACCGTAGTGCCTGCGGCGTGGGTGCTGGATGCGCCCATCAGCACCCGCTCGGAGGCGATCTCTTCCCAGCTGCCGCCGAACAGCGAGGCGGGGCTGGTGGAATCTACCGAAATCCAAAATTTGATTTTGGCATGGTCTTCTGCCAGAGCGTCCGCAATCAAGGCATTTACAGCGTCTGCGCTTATCACGCCTTTCAGAGCATCACCTACAGCCTTTGCGTCAGCCGGAGCGCCCTCAATGCTCAGCGTCTTGTCGGTGCTCACAATGGTCGCGGCCCTGTTTGCGCTGGCTTCGGCAGAAGCGGCAGATTTTTCCGCTTTGCCTGCGTCTGCGGACGCCGCCTGTGCGCTTTGGGCCGCGCTGGTGGAGGCAGAATTTGCGCTAGATGCAGCCGAAACGGCTTCTTCTTTTGCGTTAATTGCTCCCGCAACCGTGCTCAACTCGTTTAAGGTGGCTGCATTGATTGGCGTTCCTTCTTTTGTTGGCTCGTCATTTCGGATAAGAGTGACAATTTCGGATGTTCCATCCGACTTTACCATTGTCCATCGACCCGGATATTTCGCCACACGGTCTTCAAAAACCATATTGTCCCTCCCCACTCATATATTCGCCAGAAAATGTAACGTATGTTTTAGCAAGCGTTTCAATGTCGAACAAAATTTGCTCGATTTGATTCATCGTTGAAAAATCGAGTTTGTTCATGCTTTCTGGCCCATCTGCTATTGCAGATGCGCCAGAGCATTTAGTACGAATTGAGTTGATGTTAGAGAGCCAACGTGTTGCATCAGAGACTTTCATATATCCATCGATTGTCCAATCAATCCGAACGGAAACAGACGCGCCAACGATGGTGCCAAGCTCTTGAATGCCGGATTCTATACGGTTGAAATCCGTATAGTTTAAAGCCCCCTTCATACCGGCAAGCCATTCCGATTGTTCGGCTTTTGTCCACGTGCCTGTTCTCGCCTTTGCCGTGATTTCTTTTACGTGGTCAACGTCTGATTGCGTTCGGTCTGTAATCCATTGGCCCATAAGCTACTCCTCTTCAATTCTTCCTTGATATCCAACCTTCAAATTCTGAGGGACAGTGAATGCCGGTCGGTAGCATTTGTAATTACCATCGCCAGAACCAATGCAGTTGAAGTAAGAAAATTCGTTTCGATTGTCTGAACTTCCGAGGTGAATCTTGTCATAATACTCCGAAACCACAATAGAACGATAATAGATATCTCCAACGGAAGAATCCATTCCCCACCATTCGAGGTGAGTAACAGGAGTTCTTGTCCATTGTTGATACGCGTATGCTACGCCGCCGTAAGTATAGAACGGCCCTTTGGAAAGTTCTTTTGCGGTAGGCAGAGTGCTTCCTTCTGCGTTACATCCATACCCCCACATTTTACTAACGTAGCTACTGTTATTGTCAGGGAAATCATAATATATTTCTTTCGCTGAAGGCAAAAACACACTACGAGACAACGTGGATATTTCGGAAAGTTCATAATGCCCGCTACCGGCCGACTCTTCAGGAATCCATTTGAAGGCCGGAGTATAATAAAATGTCGTTTTGTCAATTTTTTTCTGCATGTAATCAGAAAGAGAATTTTTGAAAGAACCGTTCAGCAAGGCATCGATGGTGCTTTTTGAATATTCCGCAGGGGTTGTACTTTTGCTATCCCACGTAAAATCCTCTGTACCGTTGCCAAAAATCGAATCTTTATGCACCAAAAGCGTTCTTCCAGTCCCGTTTAACTCAGGCTCATAATTATGCTTTGACACAAGGAAAGCGGTGTAAACGCCAGCAATCGAAATGTAAACAATGTCGCCTTCTTTGAGGTCGGAAATCTCGTCCGCAATCGTAGTAGCGTTACAAGAAGCAGAAAGGCTTGCGACTGTAGCTGTGATCGTTGCCGTTCCACTGTGTAAATACGTGACTTTGCAGACGGATACACCGCGTTCGTTCTTGATGACATCCAGCTCAACGATGCCAGCAGGAGATGCATTCCAAACAATAACAGGGGAATCGGCAGATGCAGGGGTAAGCGTTGCAGTGAGCGTGATCGTATCGGAAGGATGTAAGTAAATCTCAGAAGCGTCGATTTGTAAGGAATCAACGTCTTCAATCATATACCCGGTAACGGAGCCCTTGAAGCTACCATTAAACGTGTAAGAAACGTCCGTAATCAGCAAGTTAGAAGAATACCCAAACTGATGATTGAGTTTGACAAAATCAAGAGCATCGTTATGCGGGCTTGCACGATAAGACAGGGTAGCTTTTCGACGGTTAGAAAGGACTTTATAGCTTTCCGTTAAAACATTTTTTGGCTGGGAGACAATAGAAGAAGAGATGAGCGCATTGTTTACACTTTGCGTAACGCCATCGCCCGTAGCGCCGTTTGGATACAATGATGAAGCCCCATTTAGAGAGTAAGAGATGTTTTTTAGCTTATTAGAAAAAGTGATTTCCGGATACTGATAATCATTGATTTCAGTGATTTCATAAATGTCAGACTTGTTTTCAGGAAGGTACGGAACTCGGTCAATCCGAATCTCACCGTTTCTTGTCTGATACAAAGCCATACCGGCTGCGTTAGCAGAAAGCTGTAGAATATCAGCGTTTTTATACGAAGAATTTCCGCTACTAAAATCAGTTGTATAATTCTTCAAAGATTCGTTGATGTAATAGCTGATACCAGAAACATCAAGAAGTTCCAAAGCGTCATAGCATATTTCGTATAAAGTGCCGCTTTTTCTTCCGGTATATGGTGAATCGATTAAAAATGCCAAAGCATCACGAGCTTCAAAGGAAGCAGTAATGCCATTAGAAGGAATACTCCAACTAGAAAGGTAAAACTTGCCTCCGTTAATCCATTCAGTCTGTCCGTCCAAGTCCATGCCATACTTTACAAAAACAGCTTGGCGTTCATACAAATACTTATAGAGACCGTCAGGGTTGATAGGATTCCATTTTTGGTCGCTGTTATCAATGGAAAAAGAAATAGAATCCTTAGAAAGCTGGCCGGAAATTGGGTCGCGCTTTGATTTATGGGAATACGACAGAAGGTCTGTTTTGCTAAATCTCACATGCTGTCCAAATTCCACTTGCGAAATACGAGCTCTTCGGTTTGGAATACACCACTCAATCACTTCGAGAACAATCGAGTCGTAATTAGAAATTTCAAATTCAACCGGGGTTTCGATGGAATTGTTATCGTTGATTTGATTTTCCGAAAGAATAGTAGAACCTTTATAAGCAGAGACTTTAAAGGATTTCGCCCATTCGTTCAAAATTTCAGACCATGTGATAATCAGTCCGGGTATTTTTTCTTCGTGGATTTTGCTAAAAGAAAATGTGATGGTTGGATGATTGGCGCTTGATACGCATTCGCCGCTTACATAGCCGCATTCTTGATACGGTTCAGATTCCGGAACAATATCAAGGCTTCCGTCCAAAACCCAAAGATTAGTTTCACCGGTTGCATAATTTCCAGAAACGGGAGCATCAAGGTTCGTAATGGACGCTGCATTGCTAAACACAGTCTGAGAACCGGAACTTGCAATAGCGTCTGTCTGCGCCGCATCGTCAGAAGCATGATATGTAATCTGAATGAACATTTCAGGAACGAGGGTGTTATTATATTGTGCAAGCCACTTATCAGACGGCTTTACCGACATATTGAATCACCCCCATTAAACTTCGACAAAACTCAAAGAACAATCCGTCCAGCCCATCACATTGCCGTTACTGGGGCATCTCCTCCACATACCCGCAGTGCGATCAGAAACGTACATTTGACGTGTAGAATAGGAAGCTGTCGCTTGATTGTAAAAACGAACCGTGCAGTAAAAATTTTTGGTAAACGGGCCAATGGCTGCCGCCCATTGTCTAGCCGTCAGATAGTTCCATTTCAATGCTACTTTTGCAACATCGTGCCGAACCACAGAACCAACTACTTTACCCTGAACGTTACGGCCAGAATCAACGATGGTGGATGTTGTTGCGCTATAAGAAGAAGGTTCCGGCAAATCCACGCCGTTCACTGATACAAGAGCTTGCATAATTTACCGTCACCTCCTTAATAGCTATACACTTCCGTACCCATGATTTGCACGCCACGGTCAGCCTGTTGCTTTTCAACAGAGGCAGTAATCTGCTTTCCATCGATATAGAGCTTAACTTCCTTGCCACCGGTAATTTCATCACCATAGCGTTGGAAAATATCAAGAAACGCATTATAGCAGCCGTTGTAAACCGCGCCTTGCAGGTCAGAAGAACTTGTTGCTCCGGATGATGTGTTGCTGTAGTACCCACTTGAGGAAGTAGTGGAACCCGTAGAAGCGTTGTACTCAGGAGTTCCAACGTAAGAAGAACTACTGGTTGAATAACTGCTGTGACCGCCAAGGCTTGATATGATTCCAGCAATCGCCGCCACAATTGCAATTCCGCCTGCAAGCATGAGCACGCCCGTTGGAATCCCTAAGCCTGTCAGGACGCTACCAATCGTTTCCAGCATACCCGCAAAAGCGCCGCCAATAGATGTAATTACCGTAGCAACACCTGCTAAAATTTCAGGGAATTTGCTGACAAGACCGCCAAGCAAACCGTTGCTAATAGAAAGCCCGGCATTTGTAAGCGGAACTTTTAAGCTGGAAAAGCCATTGTAAATTTTTTGTCCCAATTGAGACACATTGTTTACAATATCTCCGAAGTTGTTGGTAATGCCTTTCCAAATGTTTTTACCAATTTGCAATGCAGAATCGAATAATGTTCCAGCGGCCTTTTTTAGAGCACTGGAAAGCTGAGAGATTAAATCGTTTGCATAAGTTTTAACTTCCGTCCGGTTGTTTTCCCCCATCGCCTGCCAGATGATGGCAGCGGCGGTCGTACCAATTGTTTTTAGGTCTCCGTTCTGCACAGCATTCCAAAGATTCTGCACCGTACCGAAGAAATCATTCTGCAGACCGGAGTCAAGTTCCTGCCACTTGCTGTCCAGACCGTTAAAGAAGCCGTCAACAAAATTGGTTGCTGTGGTTGCGCCATAGTCAATCATCTCGTTGCCCTTCTGCTGAACAACGTTTGCCAGATTGGTCATAGCTTGTTCAACGTAAGGAAGTGCTGCAGTGATACCGTTCGCAAGGCCTTGGTCAATAAACTCGCCAAAGCGTTCAAACAGGGCAGAAGGAGAGTGGATTTCAGTGTCGTTCGTAAACTTATCAATAATAGCTTTTGCAAGACCACCAGCAGTTTTCTTGGCATTCTCAATGCCTTTGTTGATACCATCAATCAAGCCCTGAACGATGTTTTTGCCATAGTCCAAAAATTTTGCGGGAAGATTTTTGATTGTATCGACCAAACTGTTCCAAGCCTTGTCCCAGTTTTCTTTGAATCCAGCCCACTTCTGGTTCCACCACTCGCCAACGCCGACAAACCACTGCTTTAAGCCTGCACTCGCTTGGTCAAGCGCCTGAATTGGATGCTGAACAAACCCGGGCAAGCTTTCCCATGCAGTCTGAAAATTAGTGCTGAACCCTTGCCACTTTTCATCCCACCATACGCCAACGCCGACAAACCAGTTTTTTAAGCTCTCGCTTGCCTTGTCGAGAGATTCTGTAATTTTGTCCCAGTTTTGATAAATCGCAATACCGACATCGGTCAGACCGCCGACAATCAAACCAATCAGTGTGCCGATACCTGTACCAATCGGGCCTCCAAGAGAGCCGATAATTGCACCAATACCTGCACCAGTCATTGTCGAGCCAAGCGGAATCAAAATTCCGTTTAACGTGTTTAAGCCATTCTTGACAGCATCGTAAACGCCCGTTACAAACATAGGTATGCCGGTTACTACTCCGCCAACTGCTGCTCCAATAATCGCACCAGCAGTAGAGCCGCCAGCCGCTTTAATGGCCGTTCCAACAGCAGTATTGCCAAAGCCGGTCACGATAAACTGAGCAACTCCTTTACCAAGAATGGCTGCGCCTGTAGTTCCAATCAAAGCGCCAAGAACAATTTCAGCGAAATTTTTCCCATTTACGCCATTTTCAATCGCATCTTTAATGCCTGTAATCTCAAGGACGATGCCCACCGCAAAAACGCCAAGACCCAAAACAATGGATTTCAGTGCGTTCATTTTGGAGATAGCGTCCACAATATCCGTAATAAGATTTGTGAGCTTCCAAGCGGCAAGAGCGGTTGCCACAGTCGCTATAAGAGGAAGCATAGCCTTGATTTTCTGCTTGATGGCATCAATCTGCTTTGCAAACTCTTCGTTGTACTGCTTGAACATATCATAGCCGGACAGGTCTACATCGCCCAAGATGTTGCCAGCAGATGCACCGCCGCCAGAGCCGGAGCTCCCCTGTGTGGGATCAATGATGTTCAGTTCATCAAAGCCCATCGTGTAGTCCTTGAGGGCTTTTGCGGCTTTCTTTGTCGAATCGGTTGTGTCATCCATTGCGTCACCGATACCACCAACGCTGTCAGCGCTTTTAGTGAAATCAGTAAACACGACCTTCACACCCATCAGCTTTGCCACCCACTGGACAAATTCTCGGATAAGTTGGACGGCGGCAATCAGCGGAGGAAGAATGGATTTCATGGCAGGGTAGAGCAGAGAGCCAACAGACTTCGCCAGCATATCCAACTGCGCTTTCAGAATCTTAATCTGGTTTGCAGGGCTCTGAATGGTCTGCGCAAGGTTGCCCTGCACGTTGGCAGTCTGCTTCATAATGGCAATGTAACGCAGAACTGCCTTATCTGCCTGAGACAGACTAGAAACCTGTTTGTTAAAGCCTAAAGCAAGAAGCTCCTGCTGTAACCGCGCCTGAGACAGGTCAATGCCCAAACGGCGAATAGGCTCAATCTCGCCAGAGATTGCGGAGGACATTGCTGTAAAGGTCTCTGCGACGTCCTTGTTCCAATAGGAACCTTCGTCATAGGCAAGCTGAGTTAGGTTCTTAGACAGAATGTATGCCTTGTCGCTGGCTAGGCCAAACGAAGTACCCAAGCTCTGGATGGTAGCCATGTAAGTCATCGCTTTGGTCGGGTCAACGCCAAGCAAGCCCTGCATCTTGCTAATGAGCGTATCGGCTTCACCGCTCAAATTGCCCATAGCATTATGAAACAGGTCTGTTGCTTCGTAAAAGTCATTGAACTTCGCAACAGCGTTGCCAAGATACTCAGCGATAGCTTTCAACGAAACCAGCTTTGCCATGTTCCGCATAAAGCCATTCATCTGATTGGACAGGCTGAGATAGCTCTTGCGCTGCTTTTCATTGGCTGCGGTCACACGGTTCGCCTGTGTCACAACCTTGCTCAACTGCGGGGGGAGCTTTGCAAAGGCGTTGCCTACTTTGCCAAGCTGAGATGCAAGGGGAGCAAGGGCAGTAGAAATCTTCTGACAAGAGCTTGCAAAAGAATCAAGGTCTGTCGCTTTCAGCTTGTCGGTCAGGTCAGGAACCTTTCCGATCGCATTGAAAGCACTGCCAAGAGCTTTAAGGTTCGATGCGTCCAGAATGGACAGCGGAGCCAAAGCGTTAGTGAGCTGAGTAATGCTTCCAGACATGGAGTAAAAGTCCACGCCGTTCAAGCCAGACACAGCCGCAGGAATCTTCTTGATGGCGTTCA
>OIYG01002173.1_pt1 | contig 13042 bp, 13 predicted proteins | sample 1587861 | NCBI WGS metagenome assembly OIYG01 (sample SAMN03283272) | human gut metagenome | biome: human-associated habitat; material: feces | host: Homo sapiens | place: Peru | collected 2012 | reverse complement strand
AAATTTTAAAGTTTCTTTAGAGCATTTTGAATGCGCATGATATAACGCATGGGTTTGGGTATCCTTGTTAAACAAATACATTACAGAGCAATCGTGAACAAAGGAAGTTGAGAGCGGGACATTAGTTTTTGCTTTCAAATAGCTGTTTGCGTAGCCATCTTTGTTGGTAGAAAAACCTTTGATGTAGTGCCCATCAGATTCAAAAAAATCCCAAAAGTTTTTAAGTGGAATTGAATTTCGGCATTGCGTACCACCGAATTCAAACGGACGAATATTTGTAATCTCACTTATTGCGTTTGCCTCACACCTAAATTTATTCGGTTGCTGTGTAAAAATATCTGATAGTGTTTTAGGTTTCGCCCTTAAACCCTGAAATTGCGGAGCTATATTGTAATTTGCTTTGCTATTTATATTAAGAATTCTCATACTTGTATTAAAAACTGAAAAAAAATATTTTGCTATTAAAAAAGTTTGTGTTAAGATTAATTTGTTGACAGAACGTCTGTTGACTGAAAATTAAATATATATGGGTGCGTAGGACTCCGCTGAGGAGTTGACTAGCGATTTGCGAGCTGAGGCCGTAGAGTTTTGCGAATGTGCAAGACACAGAAGCAAAACTAGAAGAGCCGTTAAAAGCGAGCAAATCAAGACAAATGTCAAGTCCGAAGATGGAGTAGGTGAGTTCGAACGGCAGTGAGACGAGCCGTTTACAAGATAACCAACTGCGTACTACAAATAGACAATTAAATAACATGGGTGCGTGGCGCAGTTGGTAGCGCAGTTGACTCTTAATCAATTGGTCGCGGGTTCGAATCCCTCCACACCCACCATTAAAAAAGACATCTGTTAGATGTCTTTTTTAATAAATTTATTTTTCAATAATTTTTACACCCATTCTTCAAAAAGATTTTTTGTGTAGTCGTGATTTGGATTTGAATTAAATTTCTCCATAGCTTTTTCTAAATTTTTCATAAAATCTGTTTTATTTTTGCAATTTCTCAATTCATCTAAAGACAAAATGCCATTACCGTCTGCATCTGCCTGTCTTAATTCGTCTAAATTCTTCATTGAATTTTTTGCGTTAATTTTTGCATCTAATTCCTTATCTGCAGAACAGACTATTAATATTTTTCCATTTTCATCTTTCATTTTTGGTAATGGTAACATTATATAACTTGAATTATAACCTTTGTTAAACTCAATTCCTGATGTCATCTCAACCCTCCTCCTGCTTCATTGTTATACATGACAAAACAAATCTCAATCCTCTATTTAGTTTAAAAAACAAAAGAAAGGGTAGCATTTCTGCTACCCAATACCATTTTATTCCTTTTCCTTATCTATATAATACTTTTTAAGCTTTTGCAAAAATCATCTCTTTTGCTTTTGCTAAAAATTCGTTTCCTTTTTCTAACCATTTTGCAGGTTCACCTTTTGAGAAAAATTCTGTAACGGAACCTTTCATTTTATCTAAGCCTTTTGAAATTTGATCTCTATGACCGTAACCTAAAATTGCACCACCAATCAACAACACTGCTGTTGCAATAACACCTGTTTTTTTGCTAATTCCAGTTTGTGCAGATGCTCCTGTACCAACAACATCTCTAACATCACCAGCATTACCACTAAAACTCATAGCACCTCTTGGCATTGTTGGTCTTGCAGTCAATCCACCACCATCACACGCACCTTTTGGAGGATTTATTTTTGGTGTTAATCCATTCTTATCACAATATCCAATTGAAACACTTGGTAATGGTTGTGAACTTACTAATGATGGCATCTTATTATTTCCTTTCACACTAAAAGTTTATAATTTCTACTACACATATATATAAAAACATGCTGTAACCATGAATTGACAAGATTACAGCATGTTTGTGAAGTTTTATTAACAATAGTTACTCTTTATTTTCGTATGGTAAATTTATTACTAATTTACCTTTTTCTTCGTCTTTTGTCATTTTGTTAAAATCTACATTATTTTCTAATAAAAAAGCTTGTTGCATACTCATCATATTTTCTTTATCGCCTTTTTTAACATCTTTTGAGGCATTAATTTTTAGCAAATTGCCGTTTTCAACATTAACATCAATATTTTTTGCTGTATTTCCAAATGGTTTTAAATTAATAACTACTTTGTATCCGCCATCTTCCTCTGAAATAGCAACAGGATTTGGCATTTCTCTACCTATAACCATAATATCTTTGTCCATTCTTCTCATATCTCGAGAAAATTGTTTATCCATTTGTTCAATCATTTTATCTGCTCTTCGCATATGATATTCTGGACTCAACATAATCTTAAATGTCATATCCACAGCAAAATAAAAAGCTAAAAATGCACCGATAATTGTTCCGATAAAAATTAAAAAGAATTTAAGACATTTTTCTTTTTTGCTACATTTGTTATTTTCTTGATTTTCCATAATTTACTCCTTCTTTCAAGTATATTTTACTGCAAAATTATAATAAATTTCACCATAAAAAAAGACAATTACCGAGTTTGGCAATTGTCTTTTCTTTTTATTATTAATTAACTTACGCGATTTCTTGACTTAATTTTTCGCTTAATTTAGCTATTGTTTCTGGGAAATATTGTTGTAAATATTGAGAACGAATAGCTAACAATTCGTGAGTTTTAGGAGTTGTTAACAATGCATTTGATTCTGCAATTGTTTCACCTAAACCACCTAATTCACCACCATAGTGAGTAACTTTGTTGATAAAGTAATCAATGTGGTCACGTTGAGTATCTGGGAATGCTTTATTAAAAGCTTTTCTTTCTTTATCGTAAACCTTTTGAACTTCAGGATCTTCTTGAATTGCCATATCAACTGTATCAGCATATGCTTCATCACTTGAACCGTCTACATCTCTGTAATCTCTTGCGTGACCTAATTCGTGTAAGATTACGAATAAGTTTTCACCTGAGTGAATTTCTTTGTTTGATGGATCATAGTATGATTCAAGAACATCTTTGTTACCTACTAATTTCTTAGTTGTTTGAGCTACTTTGAATAATTCTTCACCAGGCATAGCTTTTAAAGATTTCATAATTTTTTCTTTGTTGCCTTTAATTTGGTTATCAATAGAAATTCTGGCTTGGCGTTTTGGATTATTCATATCCACAACATTGATATCATGTTTGTCAACTGTAATTTCATATTTTTCATTATTTCTTGTTGAAATAAATTTGTTATCATTAACAACTTCAAAAGTAGATGACTTATCTAATAAAACTTTACCGTTTTTATCTGTAATTTTGTAATCAACGATTCTGTTACCTTTAGGATCATCTTCATAAGAATAAGTTGTTCTTGTACCGTTTAATGAAGTCATATTTTTCTTAACTGTTGTAATACCGGTTTTCTTGTCATAATGACCTTCACTAACTTGTGTTTTGTTACCTTTAGCATCTTCGTAAACGATATCAAATACACCATTAACTTCTGATGGAGCTGTGTATTCTTTTCTTACTACCTTGCCTGCTTTATTTTTAATAACTCTAACTTCGTGAGTTGCTGTTGGGTAACCATCATTATCAACTGTTAATCTAACTTTTGAAGTTACATTATTTCTTAAATCGTTTACTTTTTTAATTTGGTAAATTTGACTACCTGATTGATATAATGACATATTTTCAATTGCTTGACGATTTAAGTCTTTATCTAACATTTCAGTGTTTAATTGGTTATCTTTTGTAGCAGCCTTAATTAAGAATGATTTTGTATCATAAACATCACCATCAAAAACAACTTCTTTTAAGTTGTTACCCATAGCTTTTTCCATATCCATAACTTTAGAAGCAGCTTTGTCTAATTTACCTTCTAAAGCTGGAGTTAAAGCCATAACAGCTACATTTTCACCTGATAATTTTGTTTTAATCAATGTTTTTGCAGCGTTTAATTGTTCAGCAGAACAGTTATCTGCCATTAACATTAAATCTTTGTGATTGTATTTACCTCTATCAACTCTTGCACTTGGTTCTTTTGCATATGGAACCATAGCATTCAAAACATCTGTTTTTTTAGTTGCTAATTGAGTTACAGTTTTACCTTTAACGTGAGGTGTTGCAGCTAATGTTTGAACTGCACCCCATTTATCAGGATATTCTGTCAAAATTTGTTTTAAATTAACCAAATCTTTTGGACCAAATTTTGGAACATTAACTTTTCCTTTTTTAACTTTTGTAGATTTCAATGTTTCCATTGCATTATCTACATTAAAATCTGTCTTTTTAAAGCTATCCGGAGCTTGTTCCGGTAATTTTACAGTTTCTGTTTTTTTTGTTGGTCTTAACTTTGGAGCATTGATTTGAGTTAAGCTTTGAACATTCATTTCTGACATTTCTTTTTTATTCCTTTTTTCCTAATTAAATTTTATATAAAAGAGCCTTATACACTTACTATAGCATGAAATTCCGTAAAAATTTTATTTGCTATTTTTATAACAATAAAGGTTAAATTTTTTACAAAAATTTACATGTATAAATAGTACCAGATTGCATTACATCTTGATTATGGAGTCGAAGTAATGTCTAATGCTTAAGGCATTACTTTTTTATCTTTTTATTTACTTAATTTAGATTCTAAAATTGCAATTGTTCTTGGGAAGTTTTGTTGCAAATATTGAGAACGAATTGCAAGAGGTTCATAAGATTTACCTTCTGATAAAAGAGCATTAGACTCTGCTATAGTTTCACATAAACCTCCTGATTCACCACCGCAATGGTCTAATATATTCATAAAATAATCAACATGTTCTCGTTGTGTATCAGGATATGCTTTAAAAAATGCTGCTTTTTCTTCTTCGAATATTTTATTTACTTCTTTATCATTATTAATAGCATTTTTCATTGATTCAGCATCACTTGTTGTTACACTATCAACATCTCTGTAATCTCTTGCATGACCTAATTCGTGCAAGAATAAAAATTCATCCGGACCTGTTGTAATAGAGCGACAACCACCATTATAAAATGAATCAAGTGAATCATTAATTGTTTCTAAAAAATCTATTGTTTCTCCAAGTTTTATTAATTCTTCTCCAGGGAATTGTTTTAAAGTTGAAAGTAATTGTTTTTTATCACCTATGAAATTATCTTTTGCTGTAAATTTAGCCTTTTTATTTTTATTTGTTAAACTTTGAGCTGAAATTTCATTTTCATTTACATTAATTTCATATTTATCGTTATCTTTTGAAGAAATAAATTTATTATCATTTATTATTTCAAAAGTTTGGCTCTTATTTAAAAGAACTTTACCATTTTTATCTGTAATTTTATAATCTACTATTCTATTACCTTGAGGATCATTTTCATACAAATATTGAGTCCTAACTCCTTCTGGAGAAGTCATATCTTTTTTAATCGAAATAATACCTGTTTTTTTATCAATTTTTCCTAAAGAAAGTATTTTTTGTTTACCTTCCGGAGTTTTTCTTACAATATCGTAAACACCATTAACTTGAGAGTGAGAAGTGTATTCATAATATTTAACTTTATTGTTTTTATCTTTTACAATTCTAACTTCATTTTCAAAAACAGGAACACCAACTGCTTTATCTTCACGCAACGTAACCTTAGAAATTGTGTTATTTCTTAAATCAGTTGATTTTCTAACAAAATATTTTTTACCGTTTGAATTTACGTAACTTGTTCTATCTTCGATTGATTCTCGTTTTAAATCTTTATTTAAAACTTCTCTTTTTTCATCATCACCTTGTAATTTAGCACTTACTACGTATGAATTTTTAATATACTTATTTTGAGTAAACGAAACTTCTTGTAAATCTTTACCTGCAACTTTTTCCATTTCAAGAACTTTATCTGCAACTTTACCTAAATCAGGAACATTAGGTGTTTGAGTTAGCAAAACAATATTTTTTACAGATAATTTTGTTTTTGTTAAAGGTAATGATTTTTCCAATTCATCCGGCATTAATTTATCGGTAAACTGCATCATTTCTTTACCTGAATATTTATAATTACCCTTCTCATTTTTAGTTTCTGCAACTTGAACAAGAGTATTCAAATGTTCAAGTGGTTTTAATGCCATTAAATATACAAAATCACCTTTTATATTAGGATTTTGAGCCAATTTGTAAACAGAATCCCATTTTTGTGGTTCTTTTACTAAGCTCTTTTCTATTTTTGATAATTGATTTTGCTCAAACTTCTTTTTACCATTTTCCAAACGTATATTTGAAAGAGTTTTCATAGACTTATCAAGGTCAAATACTTTATCTGAAACCTCAAAAGAATCTTGTTTCATAGGTTTTGTAACATAATTGTTTTGTGCTACTTTGCCTGTAAATATTTGGGATTTTATGTTTGTAATTGGTTGAATATTCATGTTTTTAAAGGATTCCTATGTCTGCATGAAGTATCGTGAAAAAAATAATTGCTACATGTATTTACAATTTGTAACGAAAAAAATTATTAATTTCTATTTTATTATTCAATTGCAATAAAAATATTAAGTTTTTGTTGAAATTTGCTAACATGTAACGTTTACAAACACTCGATTCCACCCTACCGAAAATCCGAAAAAAAAGACCACCTATAGGTGGCCGTAAAGTTTTTTCTTTTGGTTTTGGTTATTTTGGTTTGGTTTTGGTTTATTTTTTGAAAACTTTTTTAAAGAAGCTGCAAACACCATCTTTTGCTGCGTTAAACGCATTTGCTGCACCTTCTGAATAATTATAATTTTTAACTGCTTTTATTAAATTTTTACCTTTGCATAATCCAACACCTGCTAGAACTGTAACTAATGCAATGGTTGCAGCTTTTTTAAGGAAATTCATATCAGACATTTTGTTTTTTGCTTTTGTTGCAAAACCATCATTTTTAGGTTGAGCTTGCATTTGAACACCACCTAATAAGTTAGTGTTGTAATTAACGCCACCAACGTTTGTGTTGTTTAGATATGCTGCTGCATCAAAATCAAGAACTCCGCCGTTCACTAAATAATCCATTGAATGTGGCAATGTCATATCTTTTGTAACCTTAACCTTAAAAAATTTCCTACCTTACTTACATTTTTATAAAGTATTTTTTTATAAAAAAATTGCCCTGTAAAAAAAAATTTGTTAAATTATATTACATAATGATTAAAAACAAAGAAACTTTAAAATATTTTATTCCGCTTATATTCATTACTCTTGTTGTTTTAGGAATAACTTATTCTCATCATAACGGACTTATTATTGATTGCGGAAGAGAAGCATATTATCCTCAAGAAATTTTAAATGGAAAAGTTTTATATAAAGATTTATTCAATATTTACGGACCTTTTAGCTACATATTTAATGCAATTTTATTTAAAATATTTGGAAATAATTTGAATACATTATATATAGCGGGTTCTTTTTGTGCATTTGGAATAATTTCAACATTATTTTTTATCGCAAAACGTTTTTTATCTGCTTCTTTTGGACTTTATATATGCTGTTTTGCACTTGCAATTGGCATTATACCTGTAAATATATTCAATTATGTTTATCCTTATTCATTTGGAATGACTTACGGTTTATTAGCTTGTTTAATATCTATTTTAGCTTTCACTAATTATGCTGATAAAAAAAATATTGTAGCACTGTGTCTTGGAATGTTTTTTGCCGGACTTGCCGTTTGTTGTAAATATGAATTTATAGCGTTTTTACTAATTATTCCATATATATTATTCAAAACAAAAACTAGTTTTTGCGCATTAAATATAAGTTTATTATCATTCTTATTTATACCTGCTTTATGTATTAATAACCTTTTTATACAAGGATTAAGAATAGAAAATTTGATTGATACATTTAATATAACTAACGTTATGTCACATACTCAAACTTTAAAATATTTTTATATACATTCAGGAATTTTCTTTCACAAACAAACTATTCCATTATTTTTGACAACATTTTTATGTTTTATGATTCCATTTTCAGTTTACATGGCGCCTGTTTGGATAAAAAATAAAATTCAAAATTCAAGCATAAATTTAATTTTAACTTACACCGGAATATGTTTATTATTTCTGTTTAAAGTAGGATCTTTTTATGATTTATACGCTTTTACGCCCGCATTATTACTTTTACTTATATTCATAAACTATAAAAAAATTTCAAATAACTTACCACTATTTATTTTAGTTTTAGGTACTTTTCTAATAAGTTTAAAAGTATTTTGTGGAGTACTTTTAAATTCTTATGGAATATATTATTTACCACTAATTATAATCTCTATTTTTGCACTATACAAAGACAAATTAAACCTAAAAGAAATAGATTACATAGGCTTTTATATATTGGTATTAGCAATTTTAGTTGGTGTATCTAACAGCAAATTTTATATAGAAAAAAAACAAGTTATAAATACTCCAAAAGGCAAAATTTATGTAGAAAAAAAATACTACAAAACAACAAAAAACCTATTTGACTACATAGAAAAAAATACTAAAAAAGATGATAAAATACTTATTCTGCCTGAAGGTATGATGCTAAATTATCTTACAGACAGAAAAACTGATGATTTTTATAACACATTGCTCCCATTATATGAAGAAACTTTTGGAAATGAGCAAATTATCGAACATTTCCAAAAATCCATGCCTGATTATATAATTTTCAACAGTTGGAATTCATCAGATTACTACTTTAGTATAATTTGTGAAGATTATTTGTTTGAATTCTGCAATTTTGTAAAAAGAAATTATAAGGAAGAAATCAAGCTATCAGGTGATTTCAGCTATACAATTTATAAAAAAAGATAAACCTTATTGACGAAATTTGTTAATTTTTGTAAACTTTTAATGACTTTTTCCACAAATCATTAAACTTTCAACAGAGAGATGCCGATATAAAAAATGTCGGTAGTCAAAAGGGTAGAAAATATGGCAGATTTAATTAATCAAAATAATTTAGGTGCTAATAATAATGCCTTGAACGCAGGTAACAATAACCTACGTCCTTCAAAACCTTTTGGCTTAAACGTAAAAGTTCCTGAAAGAACTATTAAACAAATTGGTGAATCAGTAAAATCTAATGCTGGTGCTGGTATCAATGGTATTTTCAGCTATTTAGCTAAAAATGAAAACGTATTCAACGGTACAGTAAACAAACAATTAGATAACTTATTTGTACAAGATTTCAATACAAAACAAATCCTAAAAGACGCTGATATGCACGCAGGTCATCATTTTGAAATGGATATGTAAACAAGTTTTAAAATTATAAATTTCCTTATTCCTTATTCCCTATATTTTTTATTCAAAGCCTAAAATTTATTTTTTAGGTTTTTTATTGCTCTTATTTAATTATTACAATCAAAATATAAGAGGTAAAAATAACATTTTTCAATGCATTATTTTACCTCTTGTGAATTATTTATTACTTATATTTTTATCTAATTTGAACAGGCATAATTAATGAAATATAATCTTCTTCACTGTTTGGCATAAACACAGTAGCTGAAAGGTTTGTATTTAAACCTATTTTAACTTCATCTGTATCCATATTCTTTAAGCCATCTATTACATACTTATAATTAAATGCAATCGTTAAATCTTCATAATTATATTCAATATCGAAACTTTCTTCAGAAGCACCTGCATCAGGAGTATCTGCTTTTAAAGTTAATTTATTTTCAGAAAATTCAAATTTTACAATACTTGTTTTTTCATTAACCATGATTGATACACGTTCCAAAGCGGAAACAAGTTTGTTTTTGTTTACTATAGCTGTTTTTGGACTTTCTTTAGGAATCAATTGATTATATTTTGGATATTGACCTTCCATAATTCTTGAAATCATCATTGATTTTTCTGTTTTAATAACCAATTTTGTTTTATCGGTATAAATTTTAACTGATTCATCATCTATCAAAGCACTCATCTTCATAAATTCTGTTGTTGTTTTAGATGGAATAATCAATTGACTTGTTTTGTGTTCAATATTACTAATTTTTTCTCTGACTCTTGCAAGTCTGTTACCGTCTGTAGATGCCATTTCTAACATTTCTTCGCTAATATCACATACAACACCTGATAACAAATTATTAGCTTCAAAGTTTGCTGCAGCAAAGCTTGCTTGACGCATTGCTTTAACAAAAGGTTTCAAATCAATATCTATAGCATTTTCTTCTGAAATACTAATATTTTCTAAAACATTAGGGAATTCGTTAGCTGAAATACCTATAATATCAAATTTTGTATTATCACAAGTTATATTCATTGAATTTGTTTCTGTATTTAATTCAAAAGTTATTAATTTATCAGACAATCTAGAAACAATATCATTCAATTTTTTAGCCGGAAGTGTTATTCTACCTTCATTTTCAATTTTAGCATCTACTGTTGTTGAAATAGTTAAATCAAAATCAGTAGCTGTTAATTTTACGGCATTATCATCTACTGTTTCGATTAAAATATTTGCCAATACAGGTTGCAAACTTTTCATTGCAGCTACATTTGCAACTAATCTAATACCATTAAAAATATCTTCTTTTTTAGCTAAAAATTTCATATTACCCTAATCTCCAATTTTATATATTTTGTGAAAGTTTTATTTTCTATAATTATAATATAAATATATTTAAAAATATATTATATATAAATAATCATAGTAGTAAGTTACGATTTTTTGCAGATAATGAAAAATATGTTATTCTGAACTTGTTTCAGAATTTATATAACTAAATAATAGTAAGAAAAAATAAAAATAAAGTATTAATAATAGTCATAATCGTAGTGTAGAAAATTTTGCAGAAAACTTTTTTACTTTTTTACATGAAATCTTATAATTTTATCTCGTATAAACTTTTTGCAGAAAATTGCAGAAAACCATAAAAGTTTTTTACATAAGCTTTTTTATACTGTATAATAGGCAATATGAAGTTAAAAAGTTTGAAATTAGTAAATTACAGAAATTGCGAAAATGTAGAATTGAGTTTTTGTGATTTTAAAAATTTAATTATAGGTAAAAATGCTCAAGGAAAGACAAATATTTTAGAAAGTATTTATTTTCTTTCAAACTTAAAGTCAGTAAGAACTTCAAACAACTTAGATTTAATTCTTTTTGATAAACCGCAAATGGAAATTTCTGCTATTTTAGAAAAAAATAATACAGAAATAGAAATGGATTTTGCTTATACTGAAGAAAAGAAAAAGAGCTTTAAGTTAAATAAGGTTAAATCTACACAAAAAGATTTTAAACAAGTTGTTAAGACTGTTTTGTTTTCAACAGAAGATTTGTTATTACTTCGAGGAGCACCAGAAGATAGAAGGAAATGGCTTGATAGAGCAATTTCGCAAATTTATCCTGTGTATGATGAAAGAATTTCTAAATATGAAAAAATTAGGGCGCAAAAAAATAATTTATTAAAAGATGAAAAATTTAATTATTCTCTTTTACAAGTTTATAACGAACAGTTAGCTATAGCAGGTTCAAATATAATCTATTTACGAAAAAAATTCTTATCTGAAATTGAAAAAATTGCAATACAAAAACATTCAAACATATCAGAAGAAGAAATACTAAAAATATACTATTCTTCTACTTTTGAACTAGGTGATTCTGTCGAAGAAATTGCTCAAAATTATAAAATTGCGCTTGAAGAAAATTATGAAGACGAAAGACGTCGCTGTCAATCTCTTGTCGGTCCTCATAGAGATGATATTGTATTTTTTATAAATGATAAAGAGTCAACAAAATTTGCATCACAAGGTCAACAAAGAACTATTGTCTTGGCTCTTAAAATGGCTGAAATAGATATTATTAAAGAAAAAGCTGGAACATCTCCAATACTTTTACTTGATGATGTTTTGGCAGAATTAGATGATTTAAGACAAAATTATTTATTAAATTCAATTGATAAAGAAACTCAAACTATTATAACATCTGTTGATACGTTATTTTTTAACGAAGAATTTTTGCGTGATGTTAAAATCTTTAAAATAAACAATGGAAAGGTTGTTGAATAATGAATTTTGAATTAATTTTGGGTTCAATAAATATGATTATATCTTTAATATTAATAATTGTATTTATTGTTATTTTACTAAAAGATAAAAAATGGTGGGGATTATTAATAATTGTATTTATTGGTTTTTGCGGTTATTTGTTAAATGAATTTGAATCTTGGTTTGAAGATTTTTTAAATGAAGGTTTTAATAGTGTTTCATGGCAAATTATAGGTCTATTTTTTGCGTTAATTGTAATCTCAATTATGATAGATATATCTATAAGATATGATGTTTTATATAAGGATAAACTGCAAAAGAAAAAATATATAAATGAGCAAATAAAAAATGTGTTAATTTTAATTTTAGGTGGTTTGTTAATATTAGGAACAATTGTTGGAATTTGTTTTATAAAATAAAGGAGATAAATATTGAAAAAATATAACTATTTAATATTTTTTTTTAAGTTTAGGTATAATATCCTTTTTATTGGTTTTATTTTGGAATTTTATAGAAGACAATATAGTAGATTATATTAGTGATATTTCGCCTCTAATAATGTTTTTGTCGGTTGTATTTTTAGTAATAATGTTTTTTGTTATTCAAATTAATAATGTTTCTAAAAAAAGCAAAGTAGATAAGAAAACTGCGTTTAAATATGTATTAAAAAAATTTATAAAAGGAAAATATTAATATGGATAAGATTATATATTTAGTAGTAATACTAATATTTGTTTTTTTATCTTTTAAATTTGAGGAATTAATATACTGGGCAGTGGATAATACCCCATGGATAGTCATTGGCTTTTTAATTATTTCAGGTATTTTTATAGCTTTTGCAACTATTAAAAATTTAATTTCAAGTTATAAACAAGATCCAGTAAAAACAAAAAAATATATAATTAAAAATTTAAAAGCATTAATATTTTCATTATTTATTGCACTCTTGATACTAGGTGTAATTATCCTAAATGTACTTCAAAATAATTAATAAAAAGTCTAAAAATCCTATAAATAAAACAAAGGCAATTTTTATGAATAAATAAACTTAAATTATATATAGGAATAAAAAATATTATTATATCACTTAA
>OIYG01002171.1_pt1 | contig 13056 bp, 10 predicted proteins | sample 1587861 | NCBI WGS metagenome assembly OIYG01 (sample SAMN03283272) | human gut metagenome | biome: human-associated habitat; material: feces | host: Homo sapiens | place: Peru | collected 2012 | reverse complement strand
GAAATACGACATTTACACTCTCAACAATGCCCAGGGCACAGGAGAAAAGCGCCAATACGTTCGTATCGTGCAGCATGAACCTATGACAGAGAAGCAACTGCAAGAGAAGATCCAGAGCCGCTGCTCACTCACCAAGGGAGATGTGGCTGCGGTGTTGGCAGAGCTTCATGACCTTTTGGTGGAAGAATTCTCCATGGGACGCCGCTTTTATATCCCAGAGATAGGCTACTTCTCCATGTCGGCTAGCCTAGAGATGCCAGAGGAGAATCCAGACAAGAAGATTACGGGCAAGGAAGTACGCATCACCGGCATCAACTTCCGACCAGAAGGTAAGCTAATGGAGGAAGTACAGCGCAACGTCCATTTTGTACGCTCTCGTTATTCCAACCAATCCACAAAATACTCCGAAGAAAAGATGTTAGAGAATATCAAGGAGTATCTTCAAAAGAATCGTTACATCACCACTCGCATCATGCGCATCCACTTCGGCTTGACTCCATACATGGCTCAGAAGTGGCTCACTCATTTCTGCGAGAAGGGTATCATGGTGAAGGAAGGCACCCAGCATGCTCCTATCTATTTCTTGAAGTGAAGGGAGGAAGAAATTCTATATTTCAATTTAATCATCATTATTATGACAAAGGAAGAGCTGATAGACAGAATCAACGATATCGAATGGGAGGACTTCGAGGCTAAGGAGGCCAAGAGCGAACTCCCTAAGAATATATGGGAAACCGTAAGTGCATTCGCCAACACTTCCGGCGGATGGATAGTGCTTGGAGTGAAGCAGAATGGCAAGAAGTTTGAAATCTCCGGAGTTGACAATGCAGAGAAGTTGGAACAAGACTTCCTGGGCACCTTGCGTTCTCAGAAATTCAATGAGCCAGTCGATGCCAAGAGCATGCTCTATCATATAGATGGGCATAAGGTTTTGGCATTTCATATCGCCTCATCACCCCACAAGCCTATCTACTATAACAATCCACAGAATACATTCATCCGATTTGGCAGTGGAGACCAGCGAGCAACCAATGGTGAGATAACCGCCATGTTTCATAACCAATCATTCGGCATCAAGTCTGAGCAGATACTCTTAGACTCCAATCTCTCCATGCTCAACGAGGATACCATTCGCGACTATCGCAATTACTTCAAGCTATACAGTCCTCGACCTAATCTGATAGGCTATGACATCGCCGACTTCTGCAAGCGCATCGGCATCGCCGATAATGAGGGACATCTGAATTATGGCGGCTTGATGTGCTTTGGCAAAGAAGAATGGGTTCGTCATTATGTACCGACGTTTTGGATGGATTTGGTGGAGATTCCAGGTAGAAGTGTAAGAGAAGCCCGAACCCGCTATACCTACCGCATTCCCGAGCAAGAGAACCTTTGGGAGTATTTTCAGATTATGATCAGGAGACTGCGCCTCATCGTGGATACGCCTTTCATGATGAACGATGAGGGTTTCAATGTGGAAGATCGCTCGCAGTTTAAGATTTTGCGAGAAGCATTAGTCAATATGCTCTCTCACTTCGATCCATTCAGCACCATTCACTCCTGCATTCATATCTATACCGACAGAGTCGAGTTCTTCAATGCCGGTGGCTATCCTGTGCCTATATCCCAACTAGGCAACCATCTCTATTCCAATCCTCGCAACCCGATTATCGCCAAGATATTCAGACTCGTAAATCTATCAGAAACCATCGGTTATGGTTTCGACATGATGAATGAGTGGAAGAAAATCACAGGAAATGACGTGACTTTTGAGAGTGATATCTGCACCAGCACTGTCACTTTTTGGCTGGATAGTGACAGAGCTAGTGACAGAGCAGAAGATGATACATATATCAATGCCACAGACAAAGTTGTATCCATTCTTAGATTCTGCAAAGAAGCAAAATTTAGAAAAGAAATATTTGAACTACTAGGTGTTACTTACCAATTCAAGAACTTCAAAGCATTCATCGAGCCACTGCTCCAACATGATTATCTGGAACTTACGGTTCCTGACAAGCCGACAAGCCCTAAACAGCAATACAGAACAACCAAAAAGGGACTTTTGTTCTTGGAGACTGTATAAACAGTAACAGAGCTGGTAACAGAGCTAGTAACAGAGCTAGTAACAGAGCTAGTAACAGAGCTAGTAACAGAGCAATAGTAACTATGTCGGTAACCATGTTGGTAACTATGTCACAAAAAATATAATATACAATGAGCAACTTAACATTATCAATAACAACCATCGGTGATTTACTTCTTCGCCAGAAGATAACGAATGGTGATAAGCCCATAGAAGATGTTAGCCTCAACATCCCTATCTATCAGCGACCATATAAATGGACAGCACGCAATGCCATCCAATTGCTTGATGACATCATCGAAGCGATGAATAGCAACAAAGAAAAGTATAGAGTAGGCACTCTCATCTTGCACCAGCAAAAAGGAGACCGTTATGACATTGTAGATGGGCAGCAACGTACCATCACATTCTCTCTGTTATTAACTGCATTAGGCGAAAAGAATATCAGTTTCTTACAGCAGCCTGTTTACAATAATGAGCATAACTGCCGAAACATCCCCAACAACTTTCAGGCATTGTGTCGCCGCCTAGGCAAGAAGGCGGAAGATGAAAACACAAAGAAGAAACTAATGGAGGATGAGCACAAAAAGGAAAAAGAAAGATTGAAAGGGTATATTGAAAATAATTGCGAACTGATTGTTGTAATTACAAAAGATATATCAGAAGCTTTCCAATTCTTCGATTCTCAAAATGCTCGTGGCAAGGCTCTCTATCCTCACGACTTGTTGAAGGCATATCATCTACGAGAGATGGCAGGTGTAAGCGAAGAAGAAACAGAAAAAATTGTCAAAGGATGGGAACAAGTCTCCCAAAGCAACTTGGCTAATCTTTTTGGCAACTATCTCTATCGCATCAAGGAATGGGTAAATGGTAACAAAGCTAATGTACTCAATGAACATAACATTCAAATGTTCAAGGGCATTACTCGCCATGCAAAAACTCCTTATGCCCAGTTCTTCAAGGCTGCATATTGCTATGCTGATATGGTTAATTCATCTGCTATGCCATTCGTGTCGGGTATTCGCAACATCAATGCATTTCAATTGAACACACCTATCATAGCAGGTAAACCATTTTTCGAATACACAAAGCATTACTATAAAATCTTGAAAGATATTCAAGACAATAGTAAGTACGAAGGCTTTTACATCAACGACAATGAGATAGTAAAGACTCTCGATAAATATTTCAAGCGAGGTACAGGTAATGGTATAGCACGTTTGTTGTTTGACACATCAGTCTTACTTTACGTAGATAGATTCTGCCCAGAAACATACCCAACCAAAGAAGACTTGGCGCAATTTGAGCAATTCGTAATCTATGCCTTCATTTGGGCTTATTCTCTGAGAGCACAATATCGAAATTTGGGATGGTTGTCTGCACAAAACTATATTATGGGCGAGAGTAACAAATTTGGTATCATTAATGGCTTTAATATGTACCAATTAATTGCTCGACAAGATTCCCCAGCATCACTTCTCAGTACCCTCGCCGACAATCTGTGCACTCTATCAATCGGAGACATAAATGATAGAAGAGTGCTTGAAAGCACTAGCACCGGCAGAAAAATAGATGAAGAAGAAGACGGAATACACTGCAACTATCTATTCTTCTTCAAGGAAAATGGTTTTTATAAATAATGACAAGAATGAAAGATTTATCACGTATACTGAAAGAATGTTCTATAAAAGACATCTATTATGGTAATAGTGGCACAGCTACCACCTATAAGATTCCTATCTACCAGCGTAATTATGCTTGGGAGCGAGATGAAATTTTTGCATTAATAAAGGACATCCATGACTCCATGGTCATAGACAAGCCTGTATATTACATTGGCACGCTTGTTACATTCAAACGTGATGAGAATGTATTTGAAGTGATAGACGGACAACAACGCCTTACCACAATATACATTATCCTCACAGCTATGGGCGAGAAGTTAGCCAACAGACTTGCATATTCCTCACGTAAAACTTCTACGCAAACAATAACTGCTATGTCTAAGTTTGAAAAGAACAAGGAAGTAAAAGATTCCGATTTTGGCGAGGAATATGACCTTGGCATAAAGAATGGCTATAACTTTGCCAAAGAAGCACTAAAGGATGTCAATATGGACAAATTCAAGGAGTATTTCTTGAATCATGTGCATATCATACACTATCGTGTACCTAAAGATGTAGATTTAAACCATTATTTCGAGGTAATGAACTCTCGTGGCGAGCAGCTTGAAAAGCACGAAATTGTAAAAGCCAAGTTGAGTGCTTTATTAGAGAAAGAAGATATGAAGAAGTTCTGTCAGATATGGGAGGCTTGCAGCGATATGAGTTTCTATATCCAGCAGAAGTTACCCAATATGTATATACAAAAGGAATTACCTAATAAAAAAAACGTATTTGGGACAGATATGAGCAATTTCATCCCACAATCATTTGAAGAATTATACATTGAGTCAAACCATACCGATGATAAAATGACCACAAAGTCGATTGCAGAACTTTTAAATGCTCCTGTAAAAAAAGAAATTGCAAAAGGCGATTGCGATAGCAACGATTCGTTTCAGCCTATCATTGATTTTCCTAACTTACTGCTCATTGTTCTCAAAATTACAAGAATGCAAGAGAAGGGATTCAATCCATCTGAGTTCACGCTGGATGACAAGGAACTTATCAATGAGTTTGACAAAGTTAAGCTCACTCCAGAATTTGTCAAGCAGTTTGCCTATAACCTGCTATTGGCAAAATATTTTCTCGACAACTACATGGTGCACCACATAAATGGTGAAGATAAAGCCATTGAGAATCCTTGGAAACTACAATATTACTGCAAGAAGGGCAAGTCTGTCTACATGGCTGATTTGATAGACTATGACAAGTCTAAGCAAAGAGAATTAGTTCATCTTCTATCTATGTTTGAGGTGGCATTTACAGCCAAACAACGCAAGAATTATCTCTTCTATTGCTTGTTGCATCTATTCAATGACTGGGATGAAGATAACTATTTGAAATTTGTGAGAAATTTAGCAGACAAATACTTCTTCGATGTATATTTAGATGCGAACAAACTGAATGAGAGAAAACAGCCAAAGCCAAACAGCTTCGACGAAACTATCATTCGAAATGGCAAACTAAATGTCGGATTAGAAAATGTCTATCGTAACTTCAATGGCATCTATCCACAAGGCTCAAGTAACATCCCTCTCTTTGTGTTCAATTATACCGACTATAGATTGTGGAAAAAATATGCAGACGAATTGCGAGGCAACAGAGCCAAGAAAGGCTCAAAAGCAAGAAGTGAATTCTTTATAGCTTTGGGATGCGGCGATTTCGGTCTCGAAACATTCGACGATTTCTATTTCTCTCGAACCCGCAAAAGCCTAGAGCATTACTATCCGCAGGCAAAAGCTGGAGAAGATAAGCCTATCACTCCAGAAGAGATAAACTGCTTTGGCAATTTTGCCATGATTGGTTCCGATGCCAACAGTTCTGGATCCAACTGGAATCCTACAGTCAAAAATGAATGTTATCTTGATTCCAAATCAAACCAAGTAAGTGTGGCATCCTTGAAATTCAGAATCATGTTGCAGATGTGCCAAGACAATAAAGAGTTAAAAGAAGATGACAAACGAGACTCCGGTTTTGAATGGAACGCCGATGATATGCAAAAGCACCAGGAAAAGATACTAAGTATCATCATGCAGCCAACGCACTAGAATTATACAATTAAAACAGAAAGAAGATATGAAACATTCACTTAACAGAGAAGAGCTTATTGAGCAGCTAAAGGAACTAGCTGCTCAAAAGCTGCCAACGTATCTGGCAAATCACATGGGAGCCATGTGCTATGAACCTTCGATGATAGATAGTTTTTCCACAATATGCCAACATTGCCATCGTCCATTGACCTATCAAGCTTTCCACAGTGATGAAGAAATGTTCAACTCCATCATCAAAGAGATAAAAGATTTGGGATATGATGCGTCTCTTGAAGTAATATGTGGTTCATGCGCCCTAGAAGCGAAGGAAGAAGCAGAGTTTTTCGATTTACCATTTACTTCCGAAGATGATATCTGTGAGGAAAATGCGTACCATCTTTTCTGCTTCAAGACAAAAAGCGACAAGGACTATCATCAAGCTATAACTGATATGGAATCACTTTATGACTATCAAGCCGTATTGGCATTCTTAAAAGGAGAGTCTTATTTTGAAGATAGTTATGACCGCTACCATAGCATCATGGATGAACAAGACCCTATCAAGAGAATGACGGGAATAGAAATAAACGAAAATGATAGCAATGAAGAATAGCATACCCATTCTTCCAAAGTCTGTTGCTTTGGAATTGACATATAAATGCAATCACCATTGCTTGTTTTGCTCATGCCCTTGGTATGCGCCTAACTCTTCATATCCATTAGGAAAGGAACTATCCACCACTCAATGGAAATGGGTAATAGAAAAACTATATGACTATGGGGTAAAGACTTTCTCTTTGACTGGCGGAGAAGCATTGCTAAGAGATGATCTTCATGAAATCATCGGACACATCCGAATGATTGGCAACCAAAGGAAGATGAATTATCCAATCATACTCATCTCCAATGGAAGACTCATGAATGAAGAACATCTCAAATTCTTCAAGGAAATGAATGTTCATCTTAGCATGAGCCTTCCAGGCTACCAATCATTTGAAGAGCATACAGGAGTTGCTAATGCAGATTATGTGTTAGAATACTTTTCGAAAGCCAAAGAAATCGGCTTAGAATGCACAGCAAACATTACCGTTACAAAAAAGAACTATTATGAGCTATTTGAGACCATATCGCTTGCCCTCATCAATGGAGCTACAGAAATTCTTCTCAACCGTTTTCTGCCTGGTGGACGTGGTTTGAAATATATGAATGAACTTTGCCTTTCCACAGAGCAAATCAACGGAATGCTTGATACTGCAGAAGAAGTACTAACACTAGCTAATCGCTATGGAAATGTGGGTACAGAAATACCAAAGTGCATCATAGCTTCTGCTAATTCATACAAAAGAATACATGTAGGGTATCTATGCGCTGCGGCAAAAGGATTCTTCGTTATTGATCCAGCAGGACAAATAAGAACCTGCAATCATTCTCCTCACATCGTAGGAAATGTTTTCGAAGAACCTTGGATTAAGGATACTGATTATTGGAACAAATTCGCATTCCGCTCTTATCAGCCTACAGTCTGCAATGGATGTTCATCGGCTAAGAATTGTGATTGTGGATGCAGGGAAGTAACCAACATTCTAGGACTTGGCATCAATGGAATAGAGCCCAACTTAACTCTCAAGAAGCAATAGTTTCTCTATTAACATAGCTTGTTCACATTAATTATCGTTAAATCTACATTTCACAAGCCATTCATTATCAGTAATAGTAACCTCAGGGAAACTGAGTAACCTAATCGTGCCTTCTTGCAAGTTTGGAAATAACTTACTACCTTTGCACCAGAAAAAGAGAAAAGCTCTCTTTAAGTTACTAATATTGATTATTGATTCTATACATTTCATCCAATCGATTGGACGGTTTTATTTTAATTTGTCCAATCGATTGGATGAAATTCCATTTTTCTAAAGTTTGAAGAAGCCTAATCTTTCTCCCCTAACCATTCTTCCAACACCTTGCAATATTCATCGTTTTGCTCGGCAAATGGCATGTGTCGGGCTCCTACGAAGAGATGCCACTTGGAATCTGGGATACCATCGTAGAGCGTCTTTGCTACCAATGGAGTACAGAGGTCGTTGGTGCCACTCATCACCAAGCATGGCACTTGTATCTCGCCAAGGCGGTCGGTGTAATCATAATCACGAAGCGTGCCAGTCGGGGTGTATTCATTTGGTCCCCAACCATAGAGATAAGCCTCAGCACCAGCACGCTTCTTCCGGCGAAGACACTCTGGACTATCCTCCGTCACCTCACCGGCACAATGCAGGAGCATGAAGTGTTCATTCGCCTTGGCATACGCCTCGCTCGAAAAGTCATCCTTCGCCTCAGCCTCAGCGATGGCACGCTGGTCTTCCTCCGACATAAACTTAATCATGCGATGTTGCTCACTTGCCCAAAGCTTGCTGCTCGAAAGAGTGCTGCTGAGGATGGCTGACTTCACGCCCTTTGCTTGCTTCTCTATCAGATAGATGATGGCGAGCATGCCACCCCACGACTGTCCCAAGAGATGAAAATGGTCGATGTGGAGATAGTCGATGAGCACACAGAGTTCGTTGAGCCAAGTCTCAGGAGTCCAGAGTTCGGGATGTCCCTCCACAAATGAGTTGCCACAGCCCAACTGGTCGTACATGATGACAGCTCTACCTGATTCCGCTACCCTATCCAATAGCTCGAAATAGTTGTGGGTACTGCCTGGTCCACCATGCAAGAGGATGATAGGGCTCTTGCCCTCCTCTGTTTTACCTACGATACGATAATATGTTTGATAGCCCATGAAGGGCATATATCCTTCCTTGATTTCCATTGTCTTCAAATGTTTTTATTGTTACCTAAACTGTGTTATCTAATTTTGCTGCTCCTATACCTTATTATATAGTCCCTCATTTTCCTTACGCAAGAACTCTGTCATTCGTTCCTTTGAAGGCACATTGAGTTGATACTTGGAGATAAACACACTCTCATCCAAATCAAGCAAAGAATACTCTGCCATTTCCTGTCCTACTTCCGAGCAAAGGAGAATACCGATTGGTGGGTTATCATCTGGCAGCATGATATTCTTTCGATAGTAAGCAAGATACAGGTGGAGTTGGGCGGCATCGGCATAGTTCAGGCGATTCGCTTTCAATTCGATGATGACATGGCGTTTCAATATCCTATGATAGAAGACAAGGTCTGCCTTGAAATAGCGGTCGTCAATCAACATTTTCTTCTGACGCTCCTCAAAGCAGAAGCCCATACCAAGCTCCAAGATAAAGTCTTGAAGATGGGTGATGAGGGCTGTCTCCAAGTCAGACTCTTCCACTACATCCTTGGCTTGTAAACCCAAAAATTCAAAGGTAAATGGCGACTTGATGTCAAGGGCGAGCGTATCTGTCTCAGCCTTGCCTTCCACCAACTTCGCCAACGCTTCAGGCTTTTGACTCCATCCACTGCGGAAATAATAGTTGGAATCAATCTGGCGTTGCAATTCTCTAACACTCCAAGTGCCACGAATTGCCATCGTCTCGTAGAAAGCACGCTCCAGAGGGTCAGTAATAGGGAGAATGGCAACTAAATGAGTAAAAGACAACTTATTAAAAAGCAAGTTTGACTTTACTGACAATGGAGCTATTTTGTCAGATACTGCAACATTTTCAAATTGGTCAGTCAGTGACTGACCAATTCTATTTCGCTTTAAATCAGCTATTTGCAATTGGTCAGTCACCGATTGTCCAATTTGACTTTGAGACAACAAGAAGCCAGCAACCTCTTTATCCAAGTGTGAATATACTTGATAAAATTGACGATAGATTTTCAATGTTGTCACACTATACTTCTTTTTACCAAGTCTTCCAGAAAGGCATTTCAACAATTTTTCACCATACTTTGCTCTATCAGCTCCCTTCTGCTCATACTCCACAATATAATAGCCCGTCAACCAAGCCTTGGCTGTGACGTGGCGATTAATCACTAAGCGAGCATTGTTCTGCAATACATCTTGCGTTTGCTGAATATGGGCTACAAGACCATCGAAGTCATTGTTTTGCGACATTTGGGTTTCATTATTCTTCATATTCGGTGGAGTTTTGGAAAGACATGTATATCACATTTATCATGTGCATATATTATAATGTGCAAAAATATAAAAAATATGGCAATTAAACAAATATATCTTGCTTATTTTATCAAAAGAACTTAAATAATTTGGCTGTTTCTAGCTAATGCAATATCTTTGCATTCTAAATAATAATGAAACCAAATAAAAATAGAATATATGTTTAGTGGAATCGTAGAAGAAATGGCCACAGTAGTGGCTATCAAGCATGACAAGGAGAACATCGACTTCACATTGAGATGCTCTTTTGTTGATGAACTCGGCATCGACCAGAGCGTGGCGCATAACGGCGTCTGCCTCACTGTGGTGGAAATCAAGGACGGTACTTATACCGTTACTGCCATGAAAGAAACCCTGGAATGCAGCAACCTCGGTCTGCTCAAGGTGGGCGACAAGGTGAACGTGGAACGCTCGATGGTGATGAACGGCAGACTGGACGGTCACATCGTGCAGGGACATGTAGACGAAACTGCCAAATGCATCGCCATGAAGGATGCTGACGGCTCTACCTACTTCACCTTCGAGTATGAGCTAAACAAGGAAATGGCGCGTAAGGGATATTTCACCGTAGATAAAGGCAGCGTAACAGTGAACGGTGTTTCGCTCACCGTCTGCGAACCTACCGACAACACCTTCACCGTTGCCATCATTCCTTATACACGAGAGAACACCAACTTCTGCAACATCGAAGTGGGAACCGTGGTGAACATCGAATTCGATATTCTCGGCAAATATATTGCAAGACTGAAAAGCTTCGAATAAGAGGGTGTAGCAGATTTTAGGCACGGATTACACGGAGATTTTAGACGATAATGCAAAAAGCGCATTTATAATTTAAAGGAAAATCCGTGTAATCCGTACCTAATCTATACACAGGGCAGATGGTTCAACCGCCCTCGCTACTTTCTTCTAATCGTCAAATCAATAGTCTCCGGATGCTTTTCGGCAAATGCCTTCACATCATCAACAACCAGTACGAGATAACCACCACCACCGGCTCCAGGCATTTTCCATGCATGAACCTCAGGAAGGACGGAATATTCATCAATGAAGCCTTGAACGCAACCCTGAATCATGGCTGGGAACATGGCTACCTGAGCATCAAACGATGCCTTGAAGGCAGAGGCAAAGGCTGGGAAATCCTTTCGGAGAATGGCATTCCAACAGTCATCGGCTGCCTTGGCAAGATTCTTCACTTTTGGCTCGGTAATGTCCTTGCCTTCTACCACGGAACAGCCCGGACGGCGTGGCTCCATCGGAATCATGCAGACATGACTCTCCACCCAGGTGAGAACGTCATCGTCAAGACAGGTCTCGAACTTATCCGGCCAGAAACGGTTGTCATAATAATGACGTACCAGTCCAGGCATACAGATTCCTATGGAATCCTGTGCCCCGCTCACAATGCCATCGCTGCGCTCAGGATCGTTCTCGAAACAGAACACCAGTTTGGCGAGAATCTCCGGATTCATATCAGGCAACTTCACCGGCCAGATCTTCTTGATCATGTTGCGGGTAGAAGTGGAAAGACCACAACGCTCACGCACCTCGAAGGTAGGAATCAGCGACATGGTTATCGCCCAGCCCGGAGCATGGCAGCTGACGTAAGGCTGGTCTATCCAGGTGCCTGCCAAATCAAGACGGGTAGGAAGCTGGCAGGTGGAATCCTTGATGTCGGTGCTGGAACGTGCCTTCAGGCCCTCGGCAGGCGTGCGCTGCAACACAACATACTCAATGCCTCGCTCCTCGCAGAACCTGCGCTTGGTTTCGCTGCTGCCGTCTGCATTCACCACGAAGATGTCAGGCTTCACAAAATCCACCGTCGGAATAAAGTCCATAATGCCATCACCCTGGTTGATAAAGGCATCCTTTACATATTTAATAGACTTCACCATGAAAAGGCGCTCCTGCTCGGGATAGAACGTCTTATGATGCTTGTAGCCGAGAATCGTCTGGTCGGAACCTATACCTACGTATAAGTCGCCATACTGAGACGCCTGGCGGAAAAACTCAACGTGACCGCTATGCAGCAAGTCATAGCAACCACTTACAAAAACTTTCTTCATTATTATTTAAGCTACTTTTCTTAGATTTATTCTTTTTGTTTCCAAGACTTCTGTCCCTTAGTTTCCAAGACATGAATCTTTTGCCTACAAAACTACAACTTTTCTTTCATTCTTCCAAGAAAAACCTGCACAAATATTCCATTTTGCGCACAAACTATCCTATTTTGTGCATTTTTCTAACGAAATATTTGGGTAACACGCAAAAAAGTGTTACTTTTGCGGCTGTGTTTTGACCCAATATGGACATTTGAAAGTCCTGTATCGGACAGATTACCGTCTGACTATGAACTCGAAAACAGACATCTTGAGAATCAAGCACTAACAAACTTAGGAAAAATTTAACAATAACCATTAATTGATATGAGTTTAAAAATCGTAGTACTTGCCAAGCAAGTACCTGACACAAGAAATGTGGGTAAGGATGCGATGACAGCTGAAGGCACCGTAAACCGTGCTGCCCTTCCTGCTATCTTCAATCCTGAAGATTTGAACGCACTGGAGCAGGCTCTCCGCTTGAAGGAGCAGAATCCAGGTTCTACAGTTGGAATTTTGACCATGGGTCCTCCACGTGCCGGAGAAATCATCCGCCAGGGTCTTTATCGTGGTGCTGATACGGGCTGGTTGCTCACCGACCGTCTCTTTGCCGGTGCTGATACATTGGCTACTTCCTATGCCCTTGCTACCGGAATCCAGAAGATTGGTGACGTTGACATCGTGATCGGTGGTCGCCAGGCTATCGATGGTGATACTGCTCAGGTGGGTCCTCAGGTGGCTCAGAAGCTGGGCTTGAACCAGGTTACTTATGCTGAGGAAATCCTCAAGGTAGAAGACGGAAAGGCTACAATCCGCCGCCTCATCGATGGTGGTGTTGAGACCGTAGAGGCTCCATTGCCACTGGTAATTACCGTAAACGGAAGTGCGGCTCCATGCCGCCCATGCAACGTGAAGCTCGTAATGAAATATAAATACGCTACCTGCCCTATGGAGCGCAAGGGTGATGAGCCTTGGGCCAACCTCTATGAGGAGCGCCCTTACCTCACTCTGAACCAGTGGAGCGTTGCCGATGTTGACGGCGACCCTGCACAGTGCGGTTTGAGCGGTTCACCTACCAAGG
>OIYG01002167.1_pt1 | contig 13066 bp, 9 predicted proteins | sample 1587861 | NCBI WGS metagenome assembly OIYG01 (sample SAMN03283272) | human gut metagenome | biome: human-associated habitat; material: feces | host: Homo sapiens | place: Peru | collected 2012 | reverse complement strand
AGAACATTCGCTCTTGGATTTTTTAACTTTGTATTTACAAGAGTTGAAGAGAAACGGTTTCTATATAGAAAGAAACAAAGCGAAAGAACACTGCTCAAAAGAAGAAAAGACGCAATGCCCATCAGAATAGAAAAAAATCTTTTTTTTGCCATAACACTGCCTCCATAAAAAGCCAAATTAAAATCTCTCTTTAAGATAGCTTTTTAAGCCGCTTTTACGGTTTGGACAAACCCTAAATGAAAAACGGCAGTTAATGTTAAATTTTGCAATGCAAATTTGCAAACTGGTGGTTATAGGTAACTAGATTATACCCCACAAAAATTATTTTTACAATATCCCCCCCCCCACGATTTTTTTTTAACAAGAACAGCTGAATTTTTACATTTTAAGGCAGAAATTTATAATAAAATCTTTATTAAGTCCGCTCTTCCAGCCTGAATCAATGCTTCTTTTACAAGCTGGGCATTTTCTTTTTTGTTAAACTGAAGCAAAGCGCGCTGAAGTCTTCGTTCGTGTCCGCCGCGGGCAACATAAACTTCTTTAAATTTTCCGTCTGATTTTTTTTCATGCGGATTCAGCCCTGTATAATACATGCAAGTTGCAAGGCTTCCCGGTGTTGGATAAAAATCCTGAACTTGATCTGGAACAAAGCCTGTTTTCTTTAAATAAAGAGCCGTTTCAATCGCTTCTGGAATTCCGGCTCCCGGATGCCCCGCAATATAATATGGAACTAGATACTGTTTAAGCCCAAGCTCTTTGTTTGCCTTTGCATATTCCGCAGAAAACTTTTCATAGACAGCGTGAGTGCTTTTGCGCATAAGAGCAAGAACTTTGTCGCTAACGTGTTCGGGAGCAACTTTAAGCTGTCCGGAAACATGATGCTTGCAAAGCTCATACAAAAATGTCTTGTCTTTATCAAGCATAAGATAGTCAAACCGTATTCCGCTTCTTATAAAAACTTTTTTTACATTTGGAAGCGAACGAAGCTTTTTTAAAAGCTCTATATAATCTTTGTGGTCGGCTTTTACATTCTGACATGGAGAAACTCCAAGACAGTCGCGGTTTTTGCACGCTCCGTTTTTCTTCTGAAACTCGCAGGCATCACTTCTAAAATTCGCAGTAGGTCCGCCAACATCGTGAATGTATCCTTTAAAGTCAGAATCCTGCGTCATTTTTTTTGCTTCGGACAAAAGACTTTCGTGGCTTCTAGACTGAATGCGCCGCCCCTGATGAAAAGTTATTGCGCAAAAACTGCAAGCTCCAAAACATCCGCGGCAACTCGTAAGACTAAATTTCACTTCGGAAAGAGCGGGAATCCCCTTCTTGCCATTTGAAGCAGCAGCATCATACATTGGATGCCACTTGCGCTCAAAAGGCAGATCATAAATCGAATCAAATTCAGCCTGCGAAAGAGGAAACGCGGATTTTTCCTGAATTACAAACCGGCTTTCTGAAGGCTCGGCAAGAACGCTTCCGTTTATTGCGTCTGTATTTTCTTCCTGAATTTTATAGGACAAAGCGAACATTTCCTTGCTTTCCGGCGTATTTTTGCTTACCTCCTCAAATGAAGGAAGCATTATAGCGTCAGCGGGAACTTCATCTTTTTTTCCAGTGAACCAGCACGTTCCTCTTACGCCACGGATTTTCCGCGCGGAAATTCCTTTATCAAGCTGAGATGCAATTTCAAGAAGAGCTTTTTCGCCCATTCCGTAAATAAGAAGATCAGCTTTTGAATCCAGAAGAACAGAATGCTTTACCGTGTTTGACCAGTAGTCATAGTGAGCAGTGCGGCGCAGGCTTGCTTCAATTCCGCCGATAATAACATTTACGCCCTTATATGCTTCGCGGATTTTTGCCACGTATTGAATTACAGCTCTGTCCGGCCGATGACCTTTTTCGCCTCCGTGGGAATACGAATCTTCTGAGCGAGGCTTGTTGTTCGCAGTGTAATTTGAAACCATGCTGTCCATTGCGCCTGCTGTTACAAGAAACGAAAGACGAGGCTGACCAAGAGCTTTAAAATTTTCCGCAGATTTCCAGTCCGGCTGGCACAAAATTCCTACAGAATATCCGCGGGATTCCAAAAGCCGTCCCAAAAGAGCCGCTGCAAAAGAGGGATGGTCAACATAAGCGTCTCCAGAAACAAAAACAAAATCAAGCTGACCTATTCCGCGCTCCTCAAGGTCTTTCCTGCAAACTGGCAAAAACATTGTTCTACTATACTTTAGTTTTTGGTTAAAATCCATAATTTTAAAGCAAAATTGCATCGCCATTATTACCCGAATTTTCAAGCTGATTAACAGTTAATCAGTTATAGAATTCTTCTATAGCTCAATATAAAAAAACAGTATAAATAAACCTATTGAATCAATAGGAAATAATCAGTATTGTTTCCTCATCGCGCGGAAAAATTCACTCTTGATTACGATTGGAGGAAAATATGTCAAACAAAAAGCAGCTTGTGCTTGACGCATTGAACAATAAACCAACAGAACGTGTTCCTGTGGGATTTTGGTTTCATTATACAAAAAACGAAATGCTCCCGGTTTCAGAAAATCCAGAAATGAGAAAACAAAACTTGGACGGACACAAAAAATTCGTTCAGGAATTCAAGCCGGACTTTGTAAAACTTATGAGCGACGGATATTTCTTTGAGCCAAAGACAGCAAAGTTTCTTCACAATGTAAAATCCGCAAAAGAGCTTTACGAGCTAAAGCCGGTTTCCAAAGACGACAGCTGGATATCAGAGCAGGTTTCGCTTGTAAAGGAACTTACTTCTTCATTCGTATTTGAACAGTATCTTCATTTATAAAAAATAGCGAAATACCGGCAAGCCCCGCAAAAACCGCAGTCAAAAAATCATTTCCTAGTTTTTTTAAGCCAGCGTATTTGCAGCCATCTTTTTCCCAGGGAAATTTTGCGCCGAATGAATTTAAAAGCAAACTCGCTCCACAAAAAATATAAGCGCATACAGAAAGTCGCCTTGCAAAATATGGATCAAAAAATTCACTTGCAAGAAGACCTGCCGCGCTTAAAGCAACTCCAAGAACAAAATATATCGCAAGCCTTGAAGCCAAAAATAATCCAATCAATCCCGCATTCCGCCTGCAAGAAATTTTTTCTGTTCCGAATAAAAACGGAATCAGCACAGGACCGCAGTATATTGCGCAGTAAGTTCCTGTTGAAAGCCCCAAAAGCACAGCCTCTAAAATCATTTTCAACCTCCAGCTTTTTAGCAGAACTTTACAGGCTGACAAAAAAATAGAAAAGATGATTTTAAGCGACTTGCAAAAACAAGAATGTAAGCTGCAAAATTTTAAAGGTGAAAATAAGAGGAAATAAAAAAAGGCGACCCCAAAGCCGCCTCTTAAACTTTTTAATTAATTGTTTTATTTCTCAACTTCTGTACACTTTAGATGCAAATCATCCAATTGGCTTTGGTCAACCGCACTCGGGCATTCGTCCATCGGCGACATTGCAAGGTTGTTCTTCGGGAAGGCGATTACTTCGTGGATGCTTTCCTCGTGGCACATGAGCATTATAAGGCGGTCGAGTCCTGGGGCGATTCCTCCATGCGGCGGTGCGCCGAACTTGAATGCCTGTACCAGGAAGCCGAACGCTTTTTCTGCGCGCTCGCGGCTGTAGCCTACGATTTCAAAGATGCGTTCCTGCAGCGCCGGGTCGTTGATACGCATTGAGCCTGAGGCAAGCTCGTATCCGTTCAGGACAAGGTCGTAAAGGTCGCCTTTTACTGCTCCCGGGTCGCTTTCCAAAGTGTCCCAGTATTTTTTCTGCGGAAGCGTGAACATGTGGTGCTCTGTTTCCCAGTGGTTTTCTTCCTCGTTCCATGCAAAGTACGGGAAGTCGATAATCCATGCGAAGTGGAATTCGTCTTTCGGGTTGTAAAGGTTCAGGTCTTTTCCAAGCTGCTTGCGGACCGCTCCGAGCGCAACACACGCTGTCTGCCATTTTTCGTCGCTTACAAACAAAAGAAGGTCGTTCTTTTCCGCTCCAAGCCTTGAGCAGATTTCCGCTTCTTTTCCGGCGAAGAACTTTGAGATTCCGCCTTCAAATTTTCCTTCCGCGTCAACCTTCATCCAGGCAAGGCCTTTCGCGTGGTTGATTTTTGCAACTGCTTCAAGTGCCTCAATGTGCTTTCTTGAATATTTGTCCGCGGCGTTCTTTACAACAAGGGCTTTAAGTCCGCTTCTCTTGTGGCGCTCGATGTTCTTGTCTGCGTTTGCGGCTCCAGCCTTGAATGCGTTAAAGTCGCTCAGGTCAGCCATAAAAGCCGCGTCCTGCATCTTCATGTCAAAGCGCAAGTCCGGCTTGTCGCTTCCGTAAAGGTCAAAAGCGTCGTCCCAGCTGATTCTGTCAAAATGAACCGGAAGCTCGTAGTTCAGGGTTTTCTTGAAAATGTGGCGCATAAGCTCTTCTGTTGTGTCCAGAACTTCCTCGCGGTTTGTAAAGCTCATTTCCATATCAATCTGGGTAAATTCCGGCTGGCGGTCTCCGCGGGCATCCTCATCGCGGTAACAGCGCGCAATCTGGAAATACTTGTCAAATCCCGAAACCATCAGAAGCTGCTTGTAAAGCTGCGGCGACTGAGGCAAAGAATAGAATTTTCCCGGATGAACACGGCTCGGAACAAGGTAGTCGCGCGCGCCTTCCGGAGTTGATTTAATAAAAGTAGGAGTTTCGATTTCCAAAAAACCCTTTGAAGTCAAAAATTCGCGTGTGGCAAAAGTTACAGCCGAACGCAAGATGATGTTGTGCTGCATAGGTTCGCGGCGCAAATCAAGATAGCGGTATTTAAGGCGCAAATCCTCGTTCGCAACAACAAGAGTTCCATCCTTCTGGCGGACTTCTTCAATGCTAAAAGGCAATTCCTGCGAAGTTGTAAAGATTTCTATGTCGCAAGCTTCAACTTCAATCTCGCCGGTCGCCATGTCCTTGTTCACGTCTTTTTCAGCACGTGCGGCAACAACACCTTCAACAGCGATACAATATTCCGACTTTAAGGAAGCGGCGATTTTTTTAACTTCGTCCGAAGCATTGTCGCCAACCATTACCTGGGTAATTCCATAGCGGTCGCGCAAACGGATAAAAATAAGTCCGCCAAGGTCGCGCGTTCGGCTGACCCAACCGTTCAATACAACTTTCTTGCCAACGTCAGCCTTAGTAAGCTCGCCGCAAGTTACAGTTCGTTTAGAATTTTCCATAAGATATTCCTTTTTGCCGCGGCATGAATCCGCGTTGATTTGTTTTTGCGAAAATTTTTCAAAAAAATATTTTAATGTTTCACACTTTTTTTTACAACAACCTTACAACTGCACTGAACGGATTCAGACCTCGAAGGCACCTTTCTCTGCAAGGCTTAGGAACGCTTTTACAACTTCAGGGTCAAATTGCTTGCCGCTGTTCATTTTAAAGTCCTCTATGATTTTTTCCAGCGAAAAAGCCTTTCTATAGCAACGGTCTTGACTCATGCAGTCAAAAACGTCAGCAACAGAAATAATGCGCACAATTTCCGGGATTTCTTCTCCTTTAAGACCTTTCGGGTAGCCTGTGCCGTCAATCCGCTCATGGTGATAAAGAGCGGCAAGGCAAGCATCAGGAATCAATGTAAGTTCCTTTAGAAGATTATAGCCAGTTGTTGTGTGGCTCTGCATAATCTTGTATTCGTCATCAGTAAGTTTTTCTGGCTTTCTTATAATTTCGTCAGGAATACCAATTTTTCCGCAATCATGGAAAAGTCCGCAGTAATAGGCGTTAAGGCATTCATCTCTAGACTTGCCCATTTCCTTTGCAAGCATATATGAGTATTTTGCAACGCGCTCTGAATGTCCGCCTGTGTAAATATCCTTGGCATCGATAAATTTTGTAAATGCCTTTATTACCTGCTCAAGCATAACTCTGTCATGCTCACGGTCTCTTTCTTTTGCAAGCCTTATAGCATGAAGTCTGATTCCAGAAACTACGAGACAAAACCACATTATGTAGAAAAGCAAAAAAATATAGAAAAATGGACGATAAAATAATCCGTTTTCAAATTCGTAGTTTACTTTCCAAGATTTGAATTTCATAAGCTCATTTCCATCTTCAGTATAGAAAACAAAGCCCATGGAAATGCTGTTCACGTCCTGAAGTCTACCCGGAATATATTTTTCTATGCTGGGATAAAAAACAATCCTGCTGCCAGGATTAAGCGGAATAAGAATGTTGTTCAGATTTTTTATTGTCTTAACTGAAAAGTCAGACTCCTTTGCTTTTTTTAAGTCTATTAAAGGCTGAGACGGTTTTTTTTCCGCCCGGCTTTTATAAATTTCAACAAATCCGTTCCAAGCATTATTCAAATAGCAATGCTGCGTAATGTTTATTTCCACATTCCAACTTTTTATCGCGTGCTTGTTAAGATTTTTCACAACTCCGGTGTAGATTCTGCCTGTAAGCTTTCCTTTTTCTGGATTATCAGAAGCAATATGAGGAACATAAATTGTCCAGACATCTCCCTTTAGCTGTCGTTTTCCTATTGAAAACTGAACATCTGGAGAAATATCATTTTCGGTAATATGTTCTTTTGTTGTGGCAAAAACAAAAAATCCAACTGTTGCAGCCAAAAACGAAACTGCGAGAAGAACTATATAAATCTTTTTTAAGAACTTTTTCATAGCAGCATCTTTTTCACGATAAACTGCCGCGCATTTAACACGACAGTTTTTTAAGTTCTTTTACTCCATACAGCCCGAAATCAAATACACAAGCGGAGAATTCCAGTAAATTGTAACTTCATTACAAGAATAGCTCTGCACACTGTCTATGTAACAGGCAGAATAAGGAGCGTCAGAAAGATTTGCACGCGCAAAAGGGTCTTCAAGCTTTGAGTCAGGTCCGCCTACAAGCATTCCCGGCATAGGCTTTTTTGCAACTTGCGAAGGCCGGTGATGTGGAAGAATCGGCGAAAGTGTTCCAAAACCAGTCACAAAGCAGTACGAAGTTGTATTTTTTCCAAGCAGATAGTCAATCTGGCATTTTGCGGCTTCCTTGTATTTTTTGTTTGGTAAAATTCTGTCCGCCAGCAAGAAAAGCATTCCGTTGTTTGCGGCTCCCATATTACTTCCCCAGACATATTCATACATTGAAAGTGAAACATCGTAAGAATCCGCGGCAACATTCTTGAGTTTTTCATTAGTCTTTGAAAGAAACGCCTTTTGTACTTTCTGATAAAATGAATCTTTTGGAGCATCACTTGAAAGATATTCAAAAAGTCCGTAAAGCCCAACCTGCTGCCAGCCAAGATCCTGTCCGATTTCAAACGGATCATAAACTTTTAAAAGCTCAAGATATTTTTCGTCCCCAAAAGTTTTATAAAGCTCTGCAAGCGCCCAAAATCTTTCATCAGCATCCTGCGAATCATTGTAAGCTCCGGTTGTAAACAAAATCGGATTTGTAAAACCTTTTCCGTCAAAAGGAGTTTTTTCAAGATAGCCCCATGCCTTTTTTGCGGCGTCGGAATATTTTGCGCTTTCCTCATATTCTTTGAAAATTCTTGAAGCCATTGCCATTGCAGCGGCAAAATCAGCAGTAGCGGCAGTTGAAACAGGACACAAAACGAGCCTGTCTTTTTCGTCCTGCGGCATAACTTCTCCAGGAAATTCTCTGCAAGAAACTTTATGGAACACAGCCCCGGTTTCTGGAATTTGCATTTTAAGCATCCAGTCAAGCTCGTATTTTATTTCATCAAGAATATTTTCAGAAGCAAACGCATTTTTGTTGTGCTCATAGGCAAGCATCAGGTCGCAGGCAGCCTTTGCGGCAGGAACAACATAGCGTCCGTAGTCGCCGGCATCGTGCCAGCCTCCAGTTACATCATAGGAAGTTTCAACATTTCCATAAACAACTGCGCGCGCTGTGTGGCATTCAGGATGTCCAAAATCCGCATCCTGAACTTTTGTTCCGCATCTTTGCAAGTAGAAAAATCTTACCGCGCTTTTTAAAATTCCGTCGTAAATATTATTTGCAATTTTAAACTCAAACGACTCGCCGTATTTTCCAGCCTTGATTTTATAAGTTCCTTCCGCGGAAAGTTTTGTAAAATCAGCAATCGCAGTCTGCTCTCCAGAAGCCTCGTTGAACCTTGCATTTTTCAGTTTGCCGGAAAAAACAACAGCTTCAGTTTTTGTATCTATAACATCAAAAGTTCCAGAAATTTTCGCACTTTTCTTTGAACGGACAACGGCAGTTTTTTTTGCGGAAGGCAAATATCCAAGCTGATTCAAGTTGACATTTGAAGTCGTTGTTGAAGTAACAATTTCAGTAATTCCAGAAGCGTCAACAAGCTCAAGGTCAAAGTTGTCAAAGAAAATCGAATGTCCTTTCATGTCTTCCGGGCAGCCTTTTCCCATTCCAACGTTCAAAACAAGCCGCGGAGAAAAATCTGTAGGCTCGAGCATTGTAAATGTAGTTTCAATATGCTTAGTTTCTTTTCCCACAGAATCACAGCCGCCAACATAAGCGTGGTAATCTCTTCCGTTCACCTGAAGCCGCCATTCAAAAGTTCTTTCTATAGAAGAATGAACGTCAAAAGAATATTTGTAAACGCCGCCCTTGTACAAAGAAAATCCGTCGAAATATGGCTGAATTGCATATTCGTAAGGTCCTGGATTTTTTATGCGGATCTCCATTTCTCCGTTTTCAGTTACAAGCTGATCCGCGCTTCCATTTGAAAGGAACATATCCCAGAATTTTTTTCCTTTGCTGAAATCTCCATTTTTTATAAGATTTGAAGTTTTTTCAGGCTCTTCTATCTCTTCATTTTTTGCAGATTTTCCAAAAGCAAATGAAACAAACAAAGCCGATGCCGCCAAAAGAGAAAAAATCAGTTTTTTCATAAAAGCTCCTATGATATAAGCTGATTTGACACTCAAAATAGATTATAAACCGCTTTTTGCAAATTAGAAAGGTCTGAAATATAAATTTAACAAAATTTATATAAATGCTTGATAAAACCTTGACATTATGTGTAAAAAAAATCCCCATGCAAAACAAAATTTAAGTTCTGCATGGGGAATATTCAGTTAAGCTTTAAAAACTAAGCTCTTCCGTAGAGATGTGTAAAGTGCGCAAGGAAATTCCTGGAATCTTCTGAAAACTGCTCTTTTGTTGCGCGCCATTTCCAGTTGTTTCCAACTGTTGACGGAATATTCATGCGGGCTTCTTTACCAAGTCCAATCAAATCCTGCATAGTAAGAATGCAAGTATTTGCAACACTCGAAATTGCGGCAATCATCATTTCCTTTACAACATCGCGGTTTTCTTTTACACGAAGATATTCCTTTGCATTTTCCACGTCTTTTTTCGCGGCAGTTTCTGTCCAGCCAAGAATTGTGTCGTTGTCGTGAGTTCCTGTGTAAACAACGCAATTCTGTGTGTAGCGGTAAGGAATGTAGTCGCTTGTCTCGCGGGAATCAAATGCAAACTGAAGCACTTTCATTCCAGGGAATCCTGAATCCTTTAAAAGCTGCTTTACGCTGTCTGTAAGGAATCCAAGGTCTTCCGCAATAACAGGCATTTCGCCAAACTGCTTTTTAAGCGAATTAAACAAATCCATTCCCGGTCCCTGCCGCCAAACACCAACTTTCGCATTTGTAGAGCCATAAGGAATGCAATAGAAAGAATCAAATCCGCGGAAATGGTCAATTCTGATAACATCGTAAATCGCCATGCTTTTTTCAAGGCGTTTTTTCCACCAGGCGTAATCCGTCTGCTTCATATATTCCCAGTTGTATACAGGATTTCCCCAGAGCTGACCGTCCGCAGAAAATCCATCTGGAGGACAGCCGGCAACTTCAATTGGCTTGTAATTTTCGTCAAGCATAAACTGGCTTGGATTTGACCAAACATCGGAACTGTCCGCCGCAACATAAATCGGAATGTCGCCTATAATATGAATTCCTTTTTCATTCGCATATTTTTTAAGGGCATACCACTGCTTAAAGAAAAAATACTGGAGCATTTTGTAGTACTGCATACGCTCCGCGGATTTCTTTTTCCAAGCATCAAGGGCATCTGGCTTTCTGCAGCGGATGTCTTCTTCCCAAAAGTCAAATGCAATTCCTCCGTGAGCATCTTTTATAGCCATAAAAAGAGAATAGTCTTCAAGCCAAAACGCATTTTCAGCGCAGAAAGAATCAAAATCAGATGGAATATTTTTATTGAAATTCTTCTGGATTATTGAAAAAACTTTATGCCGCTCAATGTACAATGTTCCGTAATCTACATAGCGCTCATTGCCGCCCCAGTTCACATTTTCGTAGTCGGATTTCTGCAAAAATCCCTGTTCCATCAAAAAATCAAAATCAATAAAGTAAGGATTTCCAGCAAAAGTAGAAAAACTTTGGTAAGGTGAATCTCCATAGCTTGTAGGACAAACCGGAAGAATCTGCCAGTACTTTTGGTCTGCGCTTTTCAGATAATCAACAAACTCATAGGCGTTTTTACCCATTGTTCCAATTCCTGTTTTTCCAGGCAAAGACGAAATGTGCATCAGCACACCGCAAGCACGTTTGTTCAACATATATTTCCTCGTAATTTATTGAAGTTATTTATTTACAATTGATTTCACAGTTTCGCCTTCGACAAATTCAAAAGGAATAATCTTATGAACTGCCGGAGTTTTCTTTTCAACGCAGTCTATAAAAGTTTTTAGACCTTGTATAGCCAGATCTTCGTTAGACTGCTTTATAGTTGTAATTCTAGGACAATAAAAATCCGCAATGGAAAGTCCGTCAAATCCGATTATAGAAATATCTTCTGGAATTGAATAGCCAAGCTGCTTAAATTTTCGGCATGCGCCAATCGCCATAACATCGGACATACAGAAAATCGCGGTCAAGTCAGGGAACTTTTTTATAAGCTCTTCCGCCGCAGAAGCTCCGCCTTCAAAACTGTAGCGAGTTGTAACATAAGATTTTTCAAAGTCAAAGTCAAGTCCGGCAAGCTCAAGTCCTTCAATAAATCCATCGTAGCGGTTTTTAGAAGTTTCAGAGCTTTCAAAGTCGCCGCCAATTACTCCGATTTTTGTGTGTCCGTGCTTTACAAAATAGCGGGCAACATAAAGCGAAGCCTGAAACTCATCTGTGCTTACACTTGAAAGATTTTCAAAGCCTTCTTTTTTTGGCTTGGTAGTAATAAGAATGCAAGGCACTTTTATTTTTTTAAAGTCCTCGCTGAACCGTTCAGGGTTTCCGCCTAAAAAGACAAAACCAAGCGGTTTTTTTTCATAGTAAATATTCAAGGCGCACTGGGCTTCGTTGCTATATTCGCCGACAATCTTGTTGTCATATTCGTCAAGAATTACAACACTTGCATTATATGGAAGTCTTTCAATACGCTTTTGCATAAGCTCAAGAATATTGTAAAAAAGCATATTGTTTGTTCCCTTTACGATAATCACAATTGTCTTGCTTCCACGGGATTTAAGTTCCTTTGCGTTTTTATTAAGGACAAAATCATGCTTGGCTACAACTTCCAGAACTTTCTTGCGCATTTCATCGCTTACGTAAGCCTGATTATTTAAAACACGCGAAACAGTTCCAACGGCGCAGCCACACTCTCTAGCAATATCCTTGATTGTCATACAAAACCATCCTGCATTTTTTAAATAAAACCTTTTTATTAAAACAAACAATACGGCAAAAGAGCGGAAAATCCGCCCTCAAGCCTGAATGTACCTAGCCTTTTACCGCCCCGGAAATTACGCCTTTTATAATGTATTTTTGCGAAGCAATGTAGAAAATTACAATCGGAATAATCGCAAGAACAAGCATCGCCATGAATCCGCCGTAATCAGTTGCGCCGTAAGCTCCCTGCATTGCAATCTGAATCGCAACAGGAACAGTTTTGTGGTCTGTTCCTAAAATAAGATAAGGAAGCAAATAGTCGTTCCAAACCCACATAGAGTTCAAGATTGAAACCGTAATAATAGTAGGCTTTAGAATCGGGAAAACAACAAGGAAGAAAGTCTGAAGCGGATTGCAGCCGTCAATTTCAGCAGCTTCCTCAATTTCAAGCGGAACAGCCTTTACAAATCCTGTAAACATAAATACAGAAAGTCCGGCTCCGAATCCAAGGTAAACAAAGACAATTCCAAAAACGTTGTCAAAACTGATTCTGTTTACAATGAAAGTCATTGTGTACATAACCATCTGGAACGGAACAATCATACTGAATGCAAACAGAAAATAAATTGCCTTTGTGAATTTATTTTTTACACGGACAATGAACCAGGAAGCCATCGATGTGCATACTATAATAACAAGAACCGAAGCAATTGAAACCCACACAGAACGGATAAACGAAATAAAGAATCCCGAAGACGAAAGTCCGTTCAGGTAGTTTTCAAAACCAACGAAAGTCTCTGAGCTCGGCATTGCAAACGGCGAACTTGAAATATAAAAGCGCGACTTAAAAGAATTGAGCAAAACAAGCAAAATAGGAATTAAAAATATAGCCGCAAGCAAGCAAAGAAAAGCAAAAGCTATTGTGTTGCTGCAGATCTTCTGCTTTGAAAGTGTCATTGTTCAACCTCCTTCTGGTTTGTAAGCTTAAGCTGAATAAATGCAATAGCCGCAACGATGATAAAGAAAACAACAGCCTTGGCCTGTCCTACTCCGTGCCAGTGCATATTGCGTCCGTAGAAAGCGTTATATATATTCAAAGCAAGCATCTCGGTTGTTTTTTCTGGAGCGCCAGCTGTCAACGCCAAGTTCTGGTCAAACATCTTAAATGTGTTTGTAAGCGTAAGGAAAGTACAAATTGTAATTGAAGGCATTACCATTGGAATTTTAATCTTGAAAAGGACAGTCATTGGAGAAGCACCGTCAATCTGAGCCGCCTCAATCAAGTCATTTGGAATATTCTGAAGTCCGGCAATATAAATTACCATCATGTATCCAATGAGCTGCCAGTTTGTAAGGATTACAAGTCCCCAAAAACCAAACTGAGTCTTAAAAGTTATGTCCATTCCAAAGTGCGAAAGAACACCGTTTATAAGAAGGTTCCAAAT
>OIYG01002158.1_pt1 | contig 13122 bp, 11 predicted proteins | sample 1587861 | NCBI WGS metagenome assembly OIYG01 (sample SAMN03283272) | human gut metagenome | biome: human-associated habitat; material: feces | host: Homo sapiens | place: Peru | collected 2012 | reverse complement strand
GGGGGGGGGGGGGGGGTAAGAGACTCGAATCTTGAGTTGTTTCGGATTCTCTCCATGCTGGTGATCGTAGCACACCACTCAGTGGTCAACTCCGGTCTGATAGAGTGCATTGACGCACAGACAAAATTACAACTGAAAGATTACTTTTTGCTCCTGTTTGGTTGGGGCGGAAAGACGGGAATCAACTGCTTTGTGATGATTACGGGATACTTTATGTGTACCTCCCACATCACAAAACAGAAATTCCGTAAACTGTTGGGAGAAGCGTACTTTTATAATATTGCGCTTTGGGCTGTGTTCCTTCTGACCGGCTATGAGGCATTTTCGGTTAAGAGTCTCCTGAAGGAGCTGTTCCCGTTCTTTACGGTGAGCAACAACTTTATAAGCTGCTTTTTGCTGTTCTATCTGCTGATTCCGTTTTTGAACAAGCTGATCCATGCTCTGACGCAGCGGGAACATTTTCTTCTGATGGCATGGGGACTGGGTGTCTATGTCGTGTTGCCTTCCTTTGCAAAGGCTGAGGTGACGTTCAACTATATCACTTGGTTCGGCATCTTGTATATCATTGCGGCCTATCTTCGCCTGTACCCGCAGCAGTGGTTTGAGAACAGCCGGGTTACAGGGGGGCTGGCGTCTGCCTGTTTGGCGCTTTCTTGGAGCAGTGTTGTGGTGCTGGCACGGTTCAGCCGGGTGGCCGGGAAAGGGATCTGGCTCAGCTATTTCTTTATATCGGATTCCAACAAGGTTCTGGCACTGGTCACAGGGGTCAGCCTGTTCCTCTTCTTCCGGAGTCTGAAACTTGGGTATAGTAAAACAATCAATACGGTTGCGGCATCTACGTTTGGAGTTCTTCTGATTCATGCCAACAGTGATACCATGCGTCGTTGGTTGTGGCGGGACGTCTGTAATAATGTCGGCGCGTATGACAACGGCAAAATCGTGATCCATGCCATTGTGTGCGTTGTGACCATCTATACGGTGTGTACGCTGATCGACATGGGGCGGATCTGGCTGCTGAAACAAATCTCTTTTAAGAGGGATTCCCGGTTCGCTCAATAAAAATACTTCTTTACAGCCATACTTCTCAAGTGAGCAGTATGGCCGTTGTTTTTTCAAAGAATATGATTGATACATTGAGATTTGAGTTGGTTTGTAACAAACAATAGTTCAGTTCTTCTCCCCGCCCGTCCCACCAAACGCCCTCCGGGTAAATTTCAACGGATACAGAAGGACATGTTTCGTTGATAAAGTTCTGTTTGTAGTCCGATAAAAAAGCACTGCCCCCGAAAGGGCAGTACCTTTGAAATTGAATTATGTGAAATCTGCCTGACAGAACATGCACTGTCCATCCTTGAACGTCATTTGTGGCACAAGAACTTGCGTTCCCAAAAAAGAGTTTCCGTTGATATCCGTATAAAAAACCTGCTTTTTCTTTTGCTTCAAGATACAGATATCTGCTGGTGTGCCCGGCTTCAAGGTTCCAAGCTCAGGATGCCCAACCAGTGTTGCAGGTGTCAGAGTGGCGGCATCCAGCACACGTTCCAATGGCATTCCAAAATCCACAAATTTTGACAGAATTCGCGGCAAGCTATGAAGCGGCTGTAAAAAATTACTTGTAATGTTGGTGTCGCTACTAATGATATCCGGAGCAAACCCCTGTTCTACTGCCTTTATCGCTGTGGGAAGATCAAAATTTCCTCGACCATTACAGGCATCGAACAGGATTCCGCGTGCTCGTGCTTCCAGCAAACCAGACCTGACGCAGCCATCTGCATCTATGCAAGTTGGACTTGATCCTCGTTTTTGATAGATATGACAGATCACATCTCCTGGGCGGAGCATTGAGGCCATTTCTTCAATGAGCATTGGAGGGTCTGTAACATGGATGATCACGCGCGTCTTTACTTTTTCTGCAATCTCCACCATTTTCTGAAGAATTTCTGGCGTGCGGCCCGGAGGAACCACTCCATTGCTGATTCGCGCCTTGAGACCTACCAGTTCTCTTGGATATCGTTGAAACAGCTTTTGAATCTGATATTCATCAAACAATTCTGGTTCCATATTCTCCGGAGCTTGAAAAGCAATCTGTCCCTCGCCGGAAACCAAAAGGTCAGCCAGCAACCGAACATCGCTCTGTGATACAACACTTCTGTGGAAAATCGGGTAGTTGTATGCTCCCGCACTTCCGGCATCTACTGCTGTGGTTACTCCGCAGCAGAAACTGCTCACATCCGGATTTACACCACCTTCAATCCCTCCATTGAAGAAATGCACATGGAAATCAATGAGCCCCGGACAGACAATACAGTTTTCTGCCTGAATCACGCTACGGTAGACCTGTCCTTCCATTGGGCTCTGGATCACGCCGTCAATCAAGGCAAGGTCCCCACGTCTCATTTTCCCGACCGCCGGGTCATAGAGCATACCGTTTTTTATCAAAAAGTTCAAATATACCGGCTCCTTTTTGTATCAGTCTGTACTGCATTCACAGGGTGCCAAACAGATGCGGCAGAATTGTAATGATCTGTGGGAATACTGCACACATCACCGTTGCGAGTAACAGCGCTCCCAGAACCGAAGGCAGGTACTTGAAGGTTTGAGTCAACTTGATTTCCTGCATCTCACTGGTCACACTCAGCAGCACACCCACCGGCGGTGTGATCTGTCCTAAAGCCACACACATCAGCATAACGATCATCAGAGGGAACCCAACACCGTAATTCTGAGCAATCGGATAGAAGATAGGCACAAAAATGGTACACATCGCCGCGCCTTCCAGGAAGCAACCCAAAATCAGGAAGAACAGCACCATAATCAGCATAAATGCAACTCGATTAGAGGCGATATCACCCAACAGATTTGCGCACAGTGTACCAAAACTGTTCCGAGTCAGGATCCATGCAAATACGTTGGCCATCGCCACTAGGAACATGATCTGTGCCGAACCAATCACGCTCTTTTTGAATACCTCGACCAGCTTTTTCAGAGTCAGTCCTTTGTAAACAAACATTCCAACGATAATGCTGTATACGCAGGAAATCATACCGGCTTCAGTAGCAGTAAACATACCAGACAGAATGCCTCCGATAATGATAACAGGACTGAGCAGAGCCCAAACCGCACCGGTAAAGGCTTTCCATGTTTCTTTTCCGCTCTGCTTAGGCTCCTTTGGAATATCATGCTTTCTAGCGTACAGATACCCAACAAGCATCAAAAAGGCTGCAATCATAAAGCCTGGCAAAAAACCGGCCAAAAAGAGATTCGCTACGGATTCACCAGTCATTGCTGATATCATGATCATAGATACGGATGGCGGAATGATGGGTCCGAGTGTTCCGGCACTGGCCTGTAAGGCAGCAGTAAATCCCTTGTCATAACCTTTTTTGTTCATGGCTGGCATCATGGTTGCACCCACCGCAGTGGTAGCAGCAACTGCCGAACCCGTAACTGCGCTAAAAAGGGTTGCATAAAGTACCGTGACCATTGCCAGACCACCTCGCAGATGCCCCACGAGGCCATTCGCGAATTCCAGAATTTTATCCGAAATACCGCCCTGTTCCATCAACGCACCTGCCAGAATGAAGAACGGAATTGCCAGGAACGATGTCGAGTTTGTTCCTGAAAAAAGCTTGGTCAGAATTGTGATCAAAGCATTTCCTTGGCCATTGAATATCATCGTCAGAACGGTGGAAAGCTCCATGCTGAACGCAATTGGCAACGTAAGAACGATCATGCCAAGGAACAAAACAAAAATCAGAATAATGCCCATTTTCAGCTTTCCTCCCTTTCTTCAAACAATTTGAACAAATTATTCAGGCTTGAAATAATTGACAATCCAAAACCAATTGGCAGACAGGAATAAACCAACCACATAGGGAACTGCATTGCAGGGGAAAGACCTGTTGCATTCTTCTGCATAAATTGTACGATGCTCGGCATCAGAACCACACAGCATATCAGGGTCAGCAATTCTGCAATCAGATGGAAAATCCAGCGGCCTTTCATGTTGTTGGGGAAGATAATATCGGTCATATCGATGGTGATGTTCCGCTTGCCTGAGACCAAGAGCGGCAGTGCAACGAAAGTCGCGTACACCATCAGAAAACGCATTGCCTCATCCGCCCAGTTGAACGCACCAATCAGAATCTTACGGAAACAAACCATCAATGCACAGACAACCAGAAGACCCAGAATCATGAACGCCGGAATATAAAACCAGAATTCCAGAAAACGATCATACCCTTTGGACAGCTTTTTCAATGTATTCATAGAACCATATTCCTTCTTTTATATCAAAGAACGGGTGCGGGAAGATCCGCACCCGCCGGGTAAGAAAATAAGGAGAAATCAGATATCGCAAGCCAATGCGGCATCAACAAGTTCCTGACCGCCATCTACGTTATCAATAAACAGCTCGCCCCAAACGCCTGTCATAGCTTCCTTGAACGAATCTAAATCTGGCTCAATCATAGTGACACCAGCATTTTTAAAGGCATCCAATGCCTTCTGATCTTCTTCTGCCACGATGTCCCATGCTTCTTTTGCAGTTTGGGCACCGGCAGCTTTGATTACGGTCTGTGCATCGTCATCCATGCTTTCCAGCTTGCTTTTGGAAATATAGATAGAATTTCCGGTGTAGATATGGTTCGTCACGATGCAGTACTTTGCCTGATCCTGATAGTTCATGGATTGCATGTACGAAGGAGCCGCTTCTGTCGCTTCAATGAGGCCAGTCTGCAGGGCCTGATACACATCGCTGGCAGGAAGTGCTGTGGTATTGCAACCCAGTGCACCAAAAGTCTTGACAAAGCTGGGTGCTTCTGGCACACGAATTGACAGACCTTTCATATCTGCTGCTGAGTGAATCTCTACGTTGGAGAGAATGTCTCGGAATCCAGTATGGAAATCTCCCAGCGAAAAAGCATTGGTATCCTCCGCCAATTCTGCGCAGACATCTTTCCATGCATCACTTTCGTAGAAGTTCTGCACGTGTTCATAGCTGCTGAACAGGTATGGTACACCAAGAATCGTTCCTTTGGGGTTATAGCTTTCCATATTGCCTGCAGCAAACAGGGCCATATCCAGTGTATCGTATCGGATGCCGTCTACCAGATCATTCAGGCCACCCAGCTGACTGTTTCCAAAAATTTCTACCGTGATTTTGCCCTCTGAGGCTTCCTCAACCAGTTCTTTGAATCGGGCGGAGACGGTATCTTCAATGCTTCCTTCTGCACCAATATGGGCCAGCTGCAGCGCATAACTATTACCTGCATATTCTGCGGCAGAACCCGCTGCAGAGGAAGTGGACGTACTGCCAGCGGCTGCAGAAGAGCCGGAGCCACTACATGCGGTTAATGCCAATGCAGCAGCGCTCATACTGGCTGCTGCCAGAAAGTTACGACGTGTGATCTTTTTCATGGCGATTTTCCTCCATCCGTTTTGGTGCCCTCCATCTGGGCACTCTCTCTTGTTTTTTATTTTAGTCGTGCTATAATCAAAAGTAAAGCTTCTTGAATTTACAGCATTGGACAGTTTTTCTAATAGTTTGCCCTTCTTGTTCTCTTTTTGCTCAAAAATCATTTCGCTTTTTTGTAAGGCTTTGACAAAAAGGAAAGGCTTCTTTGAATATTGCACAAACGCATTCTGGAATAACCGTCATTTTTACAGGAGGTTTTCATGGAGCTAAAACAGCAGGAGTACCTTGTGACCATCGCCACCTGCGAAAGCATTACGCAGGCAGCCAAACAACTTTATCTGACGCCTTCCGCTCTGAATCAGCAGCTGCTCAAGCTGGAGCGCGAACTTGATCTGCAATTATTCGTTCGAAATCATCACCGTGTTACCCTTACTCCGGCTGGTGCAATCTATGTTGATGGATGTCGTCGGATTCTTGCAATCCGACAGCAGACCTATACCCGCCTTCAGGATTTGAAAGATCAGAAATGTGGCAGCTATGAAATTGGATTGACCTTTGAGCATGGACGTGACATGTTTGCAAAAGTTTATCCTGCTTTCCACTCAGAGTATCCCGGCATCTCCATCCATTGCCATCAGTTAATGACAACAGATATGCTGGAGATGACTCGCGATGGAAAGCTTGATCTTGCTTTCATTCTGGCAGGTTATCCTCAATTGTATCAGGGCATCGACTACATTGACCTTAGTCAGGAGAATATCTTGCTGGGGCTTCCGATCACTCATCCACTGGTAGACCCGGAGGAAGCAACCTATCCGCCTGCCAAACCATTTGATCTGCGCCAGCTGGAGCAGGATGATTTTTCAACTGCGCTTTCCAGTTCTACCATGCGTATGGATCTAATCGATCCGATGTTTCAGAGAGCTGGTTTTCGTCCCAACATCGTAACAGAATCCAGCTATAACAGCTTTCTGGAACAAACCGCTTCTATGGGATTGTGTAACACCATTATCCCGCAATCACAGGTACATGACCATACGAATATTGCATGGTACTATCTTCCGGATTTTCCCCAATTTCATTTTGGTGCAATCTATCCGGAAGGGTATCAGCTCAGCCACGCGATGCTGCGCTTTCTTGAGCTGGCCCGCAATTATGCACAGCAGCACCTTCAGTCTGCTTTGTGAAGCAATCGGATAGCGTCACTTTTGATTTTTCTTCTCTATTTCGTATTTTTTGTGCAATGACTTTAATCTTCGAGTGTAAGCACATCTGACACGCCTGTTCCATATCGAACTATATTTCCGCTCTTTCCCCACTCACATCTCCAACCTTGCTCCGGGCAAATTTCAATAGGAGCAGCATAAGGATGTGGCAAGAAGGTGCCTGGAAACATCTTGCAACGTCAGCTGAATCTTGCTATCACGCCAATCCAGAATCATGAAAACCCTGAGCCTGATTCGAATGCGTTCAATAACAAAAGTCCTATTTATACCCCCACAAGAATGTGCGACAAAAATGCGACAACTCGAAAGTATACGAGAAGCCACTACAGGGCATGATAATGCAAAAATACCGTAAAATCGTGCTTTTCACAACAGCTCTTGGCACAAAAATCTATCCAACCAAGCGCTTTTAATCAGAGGGCCAGGGATTCGAGTTCCCTCGAGCGCACCAAAGAGACGGTGAATCGTTAGAAATGCGGTTCATCGTCTTTTTTGTTATATGTGGACATTTTGAGCTTGTACCTATGATTTTTTCAAAAATTTAAGAGGTCAGAGGTACAAAAAATGAAGAAGATTCAGAAGAACACAGCCCGATTTGAAAATCTAAAGCAAGATTTTCTGGATGATAAGAAGTATTCCGGCACGGCAGAGGCCACGCTGAAAGGCTATCAGTACGACATCACCCGCTTTTTAGACTTCCTGACAGGTGAATAGCTCTCCGTGAATGAAGCTGGGTTCAAACGGTATGTTGTCCACCTGACCGATAGCGGGATGTCCGTGAACAGCCTCCGGCAGCTTCTCCAACAAACGAACTTTTTCCTTTCTCAGGAAAGCCTTGAGTTTATAGCAAACCAACTTTTTAATGCAACAGCAACAACGTTGGTTTGCATATCGCAGATATGCTGTTTCTGTTGTGCTAATTTCTAGTCTTGCGATAGACCACATCTTCTCAATAGGATTCAAATCAGGGCTGTACGGTAGCAGATAGAGGTATTGAACGCCAGCCTGCTCCAATAAATCCTTTACTGCCCGTGTATGGTGAGAACGCATATTGTCCATCACAACGATCGAGTCGGAAGAAAGTGCCTGAATCAGAAGTTTTTTGCTTCATTGTGCAACATTTGAATCGCCTCTTTGACTCAATCTTACACCTTTTGTCAAGCTGTCACTTTATTTCTTGGATTTGCTATAAATATACCCTACGGAATGCTTCGGGTTATCGACGATGCTGTGTGCGGTACTCAGCAGGGGTGATTCCATAAAGATGCCGGAATGTCTTGAGAAAACTGCTATAGTCCGGGAATCCGCTCTCGGTGCAGGCACTCAAGACTGGGGCACCCTCTTCCAGCGCCTTCCGGCAGTGCTGCATCCGCAGATGAGTCAGATAACTGTGGATGCTTTCCATCGTACATTCCTTGAATGCCCGTGAAAGATGCTCCCGACTGGCGCAAAGTCCCTGTGCCAGTTTCACGGTGGTAAGGGTTGAATCCTGATAGTGAACTTGCAGATAGGCAACAGCGCGCCCCACAAGAACGCTGGTGCTGCTGGGAGCTGTAGTCTGGCCGCAGCCAGTTGCAAGTGTTATGAGCAACTGCATTTCTACCACCTGCGACTCAAAAATGATGTCCCGGGCCTGCGCTGGCAGCTCCATGCTTTGAGCCATTCGGATCAAGAGCGTTTCAAAGTCCCACTTTTTGCAGGCTTCCAGATCCAGTACGGTGATACCATTCATCCAGCTCGTGTTTTTCAGGTTTGCGCTCCGGCGGCAGGCCTGCCACAAAGCGTCGTCGATTTGAATGACCAGACGGTCAGAGCTGTCATCATCAATTTTGAAATTGCCGGAATGGTAGATCTGGGCGGGAAAATAAACAAGCTCCCCCACATGGACCAGATATACGCTGCCGTCCACAGAGTAGCGCACCGTGCTGCCGCCAATGGGAAGTACCAGTTCGTGATACGGATGAGAGTGTACCACAGACTGCTCATTATCCTTTATGGGCTACAGCGATATCTACACCGGTATGCAGCAGGGCGTTATCGACGGTGCTGAGAACAATGTCACCGCTCTGCGTGACCACGGCGATGTGACCAAGTACTACTGCTTCGATGAGCACACCCGCATCCCCGATATGGTCATCATCTCTTCCAACATCTGGAACCAGTTCTCCGACGCTCAGAAGTCTGCTGTGACTGAGTGCGCCAAGGCTGCCACCGAAGAGTACAAGACTGCATGGAAGAACTTTGAAGACGAAGTTCTGGACAAGGCTGTTAATGAAAACGGCGTCGAGCTGATCCGTGATGTGGATATCGCTGCTTTCCAGGAAGCTGTTCAGCCCATCTATGAGAACCTCAAGACCTCCAATCCCACTACTTACGCTATCGTGGAAGAGATTCGCGCTACGTCCTGATTTGGGCTTCCATGATCGGTTCCGCCTACTGCTTCTACAAAGATAAGCACCTGGCACTGGATCTGGTCAAGGGCCGTGCCAAGGGCGTGTTCATCATTCTGGCCCGTGTGCTGAAGTATGTTGAGCTGTTCGTAGAGAGCAAAGAAAAGAAAGGAGAAAACGCATAATGGTTGCACAGGCTACGTTACTGCTGTTCGGTTCCTTCTTTGTCATGCTGCTGGCCGGTGTGCCCATCTCGGCAGGCATCGGCATTGCATCCATCTTCACGGCACTGTTCAGCATGGATCCCGCAATTTTTGCCCTGACCGCCGCACAGCGCTGCTTCTCGGGCATTGACTCCTTCTCTCTGCTGGCGCTGCCCTTCTTCTCTCTGGGCGGCAACATCATGAACAAGGGCGGCATTGCAAAGCGCCTTGTCCGTCTGGCACGTCTGGCTGTGGGCAAGATGCCTGGCTATCTGGCTGCCACCAACGTTCTGGCCAATATGTTCTTCGGTGCCGTTTCCGGCTCCTCTGTGGCAGCTACCTCTGCCATGGGCTCCATCATGGCTCCGCTGGAGCTGGATGAGGGCTACGACCCCAACTACTCCGCAGCTGTCAACATCTGCTCTGCCCCCACCGGCATCCTGATCCCCCCGTCCGGTCCGCTGATCCTTTACTCCATCACCGCCGGCGGCGTTTCCGTGGCGGCTCTGTTCATGGGCGGCTACCTGCCCGGCATCCTGATGGGTCTGTGCGTGGCTGGTCTGGCTGTGTTCATCGCCGTCAAGAAGGGCTATAAGTCCTCCGACGTCAAGGACCCCGATCCCGCAATCAAGATCATCATTGATGCAGTGCCCTCTCTGCTGGCCGTCATCATCGTTATGGGCGGCATTCTGGCAGGCTTCTTCACCGCCACCGAGGCCGGTGTCGTGCTTTGCCTGTACTGCGGTCTGCTGTCCATCCTGTACAAGGAGATGACCTTCAAGAGCTTCTACAATCTGCTGGCAGACACCATGGAGAGCAGCGCCACCATCCTGTTCCTGATCGCCGCTTCCTCCATCATGTCCTACGTCATGAGCTACTCCGGCATCCCTGCCGCTATCAGCAACGCGCTGATGAGCATTTCCAGCAACCGCTACGTCATCCTGCTGGTCATGAACGTGTTCCTGCTGGTCATGGGTATGTTCCTGGATCTGACCCCGGCGGTCCTGATCTTCACCCCCATCTTCCTGCCCATCACCCGCAGCATCGGCATGAGCGACGTCCAGTTTGGTATCATGCTCATCATGAACCTGGGCATTGGCTCTGTCACTCCTCCGGTCGGTTCCTGCCTGTTCGTCGGCTGCGGCGTCGGCAAGGTCAAGATCGAGGGCGTTACCAAGTACATCGTGCCTCTGTTCGCCTCCATGGTCGTGGCACTGTTCCTGGTCACCTTCATCCCGGCTATTTCTCTGGTCGTGCCTTATCTGTGCGGCCTCGTCCCCGGTCTGGGCTGAACTATGGAAATCTGCTCTCGTTTTACCGGCATGGAGCGCAAAGACGGCGCTTTTCTGCTGCACACTGATAATGCAGACATCAAGGTCTGCTTCGTGACGGATGAAATCGTCCGTGTCCGCGCCAGCTTCGACCACGAGCTGGCCGAGGAGTCCTACATCCTGCAAGGAAGAGGGCTTCCCCATTGATGGCTTCCATCTGTCCAGCGGCTACACCAGCCAGAACAACAAGCGCTGTGTCTTTACATGGAACACGACGCGCTTCAAAGATCCCAGCGCCTATTTCCACGCCATGAATGAGAAGCACACTCAGAACGTGCCAAATGTCAAGCCGGGTGTCCTGCTTTGCAACCCTCGTTTTGAGGAGTTCAACGCCGACGATGTGTTCGTGAAGGACAGCAAGGATCATTCCACCTACGGTGTCGGCAAATGGTGGGGCGGCACCATCGGCCAGCTGAAGCCCATCATGAGTACCCTGATGTGCAAGGTGGGCGCGGATGCCGTTGTCGAGCACAACGCCAAAGCCCGCCCCTACATCATCAACCGTGCAGGCTATGCCGGCATCCAGCGCTACGCACAGGTCTGGGGTGGCGACAACCTGACCGACTGGCGCACCGTCAAGTTCAACATCGCTACCATTCTGGGCATGGGCCTGTCCGGCTGCTCCAACATGGGCTGTGATATCGGCGGCTTTGCCGGTCCGGCTCCCGAGGCCGAGCTGCTGCTCCGCTGGATCCAGAACGGCATCTTCCAGCCTCGTTTCTGCATGAACTCTGCGAACAACGACAACACCGTCACGCAGCCCTGGATGTATGAGGAGAATCTGCCCTATGTCCGCGAGGCTTATAATCTGCGCTACCGCCTGCTGCCGTATCTGTACTCTCTGATGTACGAGAGCAATCAGGACGGTATGCCCGCATGGCGTCCGCTGTTCCTCGAGTTCCCGCAGGATCCCAAGTGCTACACCGATAAGAGCCTGACCTTCATGTTCGGCAAGAGCATTCTGGTGGCAAATGTGGTGGAGAAGGGCGCAACGACCCGTTCCATCTACCTGCCTGCGGGCTGCAAGTGGTACGATATCAACGACAATCTGCGTGAGTATGAGGGCGGCCAGACCATTGAAGTACCTGTCACTCTGGCAAGCATCCCCATGTTCCTGCGTGGCTCTGCCATTGTCGTGACCACGGAGGATGTCAAGCATATCCTCAAGGACACCATGCGTCAGGTCGACCTACTGGTTTCCGCTGAGTCCGGTTGGTACTACAACCTGTCTGATCGCACCATCTGGGCCAAATTCAATAAGCCCGCCAAGAAGGACTTCACCGTGACGGTTTCTACCGAGAAGTTCGACCTCATCGGTATGGCGGAGGACTGATAGAGCCATTTTCCAATCTTCTTCTATTTTATAAACAACCCGGGGCCTGTGGATTTCCACAGGCCCCGGGTTGTTTTTGAAGAAAAAATGCTTAGTCAGAGACTTCTTTTTGCTATGAGTCGGCGGGCTTTTTTGCGCCGTTTTGTCCGTCAACCTGCCCAAAGAAGAGGAATGGATTTTATGCAAGCGGGACAAAAGCGGGCAGGCGGGTTGCATCCGGCAGGGGGACGGGGGTACAATCACGGTAAGAACATCGATTTCGGAGGGCAGCATGAACAGAACAAAATATATCCTTGCACTGGATCAGGGCACGACCAGCAGCCGTGCGATCCTGTTTGATGACCGGCAGCAGATGGTCTGCTCCCGGCAGCGGGAGTTTGAACAGATCTACCCCCGGCAGGGCTGGGTGGAGCATGACCCCATGGAGATCTGGTCCAGCCAGTACGGCGTGATGAACGAGGTGGTGGCCCAGAGCGGCGTGGACCCCCGGGACATCGCGGGCATCGGCATCACCAATCAGCGGGAGACCACGATCCTGTGGGACCGCACCACCGGCCGCCCGGTCTGCAATGCCATCGTCTGGCAGTGCCGCCGCACGGCCCCGTTGGTGGACGAGCTGCTGAAGATCCCGGGCATGGAGGAATATATCCGGGAGAACACCGGCCTTGTGCCGGACGCCTACTTCTCCGCCACCAAGATCCGCTGGATCCTGGACAATGTCCCCGGTGCCCGGGAAAAGGCCGAGGCCGGGCAGCTGCTGTTCGGCACGGTGGACTCCTGGCTGGTGTGGAAGCTCACCGGCGGAAAAGTCCACGTCACCGACCGGACCAACGCCAGCCGCACCATGCTCTACAATATCCGGACGCTGGACTGGGATAACACCCTGCTGCGGGCGCTGGACATCCCCCGGAGCCTCCTGCCCGAGGTGCGGGACTCCAGCGAGATCTACGGCTATACCGATATCCAGGGTGTGCGGGTGCCGGTGGCCGGCATGGCGGGCGACCAGCAGGCGGCCCTGTTCGGGCAGGGCTGCTTTGCCCCCGGCGAGGCCAAGAACACCTACGGCACCGGCTGCTTTTTGCTGATGAACACCGGCCGCACCATCTACCGCAGCCGGAACGGTCTGGTGACCACCATCGCCGTCAGCCTGAACGGAGAGGTGGAGTATGCACTGGAGGGCAGCGTGTTCGTGGGCGGTGCGGTCATCCAGTGGATCCGGGACG
>OIYG01002157.1_pt1 | contig 13154 bp, 18 predicted proteins | sample 1587861 | NCBI WGS metagenome assembly OIYG01 (sample SAMN03283272) | human gut metagenome | biome: human-associated habitat; material: feces | host: Homo sapiens | place: Peru | collected 2012 | reverse complement strand
CGGTACTTTTTTAAATAAATTTTTATTTGGGTGGGAAGGAGATCCAACATTTAATAAAAAAGCAATTGTTAATAGTATAATAAAGTTAACAAAATATAAAACAGATATGGTTTTATCTGGGCATGGCAAAATATGTTTAGCGAATGGTACAGAGTTAATTTATCAAGCAGCAAAAGAAGTGAAAAATACTTTAAACATATAATATGCATTTTATCTTTCTAGTATTCTATAATAAAGCAAAGGAGAATTTCATGTCAGAAAAAAGAGATTTATATGATAAAAACAAAAATAAAACCGGAAAAACATTTTAAAAAGACCCTTGTTATATACGATGAGTGTGCAAAGTTTCTAATATCAAAATAAATTAATAAAAAGGAGTGAACCAAAAATGAAAATATTCCTAAATGGTGGAGGAAGCGAAACCAAAACACAAGAAACATATAAAGAAATAAATAAAATAATAAATCATACCAAACCAGTACTATATGTCCCACTTGCAATGGACGAAATAAAACATCCATATGATGAATGCTATAAATGGATTAAAAATGAAATTTCTATTATAGATGTGCCAAATATTGAAATGGTAAAAACATTTAAAGAATTATCAGAAAAAGATTACAATAATTATTCAATGATATTTATCGGTGGAGGGAACACATTTAAATTACTAAAAGGATTAAATGACAGTAAATCTTTTGAAAAATTAAAAGAATATATTAATAGTGATGGAATTATCTTTGGTAGTTCAGCAGGAACAGTTATTTTTAGTAAAGATATAAATGTAATAGAAATAATGGATGAAAATGATGTAATGTTAAAAGATACAACAGGTTTTAATATTTTAAAAGACAAATCAATATTTGTTCATTATACCAATTATAAAACTAAATTAAGTAAAGAAGAAAATAAACAATTAACCGAAAGATATACCAAATTTTTATTAAATTATTCCAAAAACAATGAAGAAGTTATAGCCATACCAGAAGAAGATACCATTTTTATAAATGATAATAACATAAAAGTACTAGGAAATTTCCCATATTACATATTTAAAAATGGAGTAAAAAATAAAATAGAGGTTAATTAAAAACTATTGTAGAGTAGAGAAATCTACTCTTTTATGATGAACCAAAAAAATAAATTGAAAATTCAAATAATATAGTGTATTCTTAATATAAAAGATTGGAGTGTGAAATAAATATGAAACCAAACTACAACAAATCTATTCTATCAGTTAGTTCCTCAATATTAAAACATTATGGTATAAAGTCCAACTATAAATCGCTTAATGAACTAGACATTATTCTAAAAAATAATTATAAAAATGTTGTTTTCCTAATTTTGGACTGCCTAGGAGAAAATATAATAAACAAAAACTTAACAGATAAAGATATTTTAAAAAATAATGTAATAACCACAGTAACATCTGTATTTCCTCCAACTACAGCAGCAGCCACTACTGCTTTTCACTCTGGATTATCTCCATATGAAAGTGGCTGGATAGGATGGATGCCATATTATAAAGAATATGACAGAATGATTGAGCTATTTTTTGGAACAGATTTTTATACTGGAGAAAAAATACCAGGTTTTCTAGAAAACAACGATTTAAATTACAAAACAATTTATGAAAAAATATGTAAAAAAAATACAAACATAAAGTACGTAAAACTATTTCCAAGCTTTGAAAAAAACGGTTCAAAAACTTTTGAAGAATTATGTAAAAAAATAAAAATAGTATGTGAAAACAATAACCAAAATCTTATATCTGCTTACTGGGATGAACCAGATCATACAATTCACCACAACGGAACATCCTCAAAACCAACAAAAAATGTAATAAAAAACATAAATAAAACAATAGAAAAATTATCAAAAGAACTAAAAGACACATTAATAATAATATCGGCAGATCATGGAGCTATAGATGTAAAAGAAGTGTATTTAAATGAAGTAAAAGAAATAGATAAGTATTTAAGTAAACCACCATCTATAGAATCAAGATTTGTATCATTTTTCATAAAAGAAGGAAAACAAAAAGAATTTTATAAAAGTTTTACAACAAAATTTAAAGACAAATACAAACTATATACAAAGCAAGAGTTCATAGATAAACATTTATTAGGAAAAGGGAAAAAACATAGCAGAATTGATAGTTATCTAGGAGATTATATATTCATTAGCGAATCCTCTTTAGCAATAAGATACAATGTAGCAGAAACAAATCAAACCCCACATCTTGCAGATCACGCTGGAATAACAAAAGATGAAATGGTAGTGCCAGTTATAGCAATTGAATGCAAATAAAAAATTCAAAAAGGAGAAAATGAAAAATGACAAAAGACTTAACAATCAACATTGATAATTCCATATTAAATATAAGAGCAGGCTGCATCTTAAACTACAAAGATAACTTTCTTCTAGAATATGGAGATAACACAAATCACCAAACAATTCCAGGAGGAAGAATAAAACTCCTAGAATCCTCAAAAGAAACAATAATAAGAGAACTAAAAGAAGAATTGGATTTTAACATAAATAAAACCAAAATAACCAAAAATACAGTATTAGAAAACTTCTTTAAAATAGACAATAAATCTGTTCATGAAATATATTTCATTCATGAATATAAATTAACCAAACAAGAATATGAAAAATTAAAACAAGTAAAAAGAAACCAAGATAGTAATAATTCATCTTATAAATTCATAAAAAAAGAAGAAATTCAAAACACAAATATTCTTCCCATAGAACTAAAAGAAATAATTGAAAATTAATCAAGCTTAATAACTCCATCAGAATCATTTATCTTCAAAATATTATCAGGTAAAAAATTCAAAATATCTTCAGATAAACAATCAAAATGAGGAACTATAACCCTATCACAAAAATCAAAACCATTATCAATAATTCTAGTTTTATGAGTTGAAGTATCAATATATTGTTTATTAAAAATCATAGCACCCGCAGATTGTCCAATTATTATACCACCACTAATAATAAAATTATTTATTAAATCAAACAAATTATTGTTATATATAGAATCCATTAAATACTTAGGCTCACCACCAGTAAAATATATAACGTCAAAACAACTTAAATTTAAATTATTACTATCTATATCAACTATCTCACAATAAATATTATTCTTCTTAAGTTCTTTATAAACATTATAAGAAGAATCCCTATTCTCACCAATAAGTCTAGCATTGGGAATAATAACAACTCTCTTATTTCTAAGAACATCAATAATTTCATCGTAGGAATTAATACTTTCTTTATGTCTAGTATCAACTCCATAACAAGTTAAATAAATATTCATAACAATACCTCACTAAAAAAATTATAACACCAAACCAAAAAACTAACAAAAAAACATATCAAAAAACAAACTAATAACCAATACAAAATAAATAAAAAAAGGAATGATAACATGGAATTACCAATAAAAGTACAAGGAGTAGTATATACAAAACCTAATCAAAAAATAGAATACTTACTAATAAAAAGAAACAAAAAAGATGGTGCCTTTTGGCAATCAGTAACAGGCACCCTAGAAGAAGGAGAAACACTTAAAAATTGCTTAATTAGAGAAATAAAAGAAGAATTAGGTATCACAAACATAAAAAATATCTCTAACATAAAACAAATAATACAATGGCCAAAAGAAAATAATTTCATAATCACAGAATATGTCTTCATTGTAGAAATAAACAAAAACCAAAAAATAACTCTATCAAAAGAACATACTAACTACAAATGGTGTAATTTCAAAGAAGCCTACCAAACACTAGAAAAAGAAAATAATAAAAACACTCTAAAACTAATGAACAAAGAACTAATAAATTAATATAAAAAAGTTTCAAAAAAACTTACGAAAAAAAATTTTTTGTGCTATTCTTAAAAAGAACCGAAAAATGTGTGATGAACATTATCATCACATTATTTTTATGCAAAAAAGGAGGAAAACATGGAAAAAAGATTACCAAAAAATAACAAAGAAGGACTAATATATGGTCTTACAATAAGCATAGTAACTGTAACTTTAATGGTTCTTTTAAACATAGGAACAGAAAAAGGAATAAATAAAGATTCTTTAATAATTATGTTAAAAAGTATCCCAATATTTATAATACTAGCAATGTTAATAGAAACATTTCTAATAGGAAGACTATCCTCAAAACTAGTAGATATATTTACTGAACCATCCGATGGATTTAACACAAAAATACTATTTAACATACTCTTCTGTGTAACAGGAATGTCAATAACATTTACCTTAATAGGAACAATAATAAACACAGGAATTTCCCAAGAATTAATAGAAAACTTCCTAAAACATTGGCCAAGAAACTTCTGTATTGCTCTATGGATAGAAATGCTTCTAGCACAACCCCTAGCAAGAAATATAATGAAACAAATTCACAAAGAAAGGAAAAATTAATATGGAAAATTTAATAATAACAATAAATAGAGAAAACGGTTCAGGAGGAAGATATATCGGAGAACTCTTAGCCAAAAAATTAAACATAAAGTGTTATAACAACGAACTTTTAACAGAACTATCAAAACAAGACAAGAAAATAATCAAAAAAACATTATAAAATAAAAATATAATATCAAAAAAGCATAAATACATAAAAAAATAGTAACGAATCTTTATTTCATTACTATTTTATTATTCTTTAAATAATTTACTGACTCAACAAGTTCCATTTCCTGTTTTACCTCAATAACAGCGTATACCCCAAGTTTTTTTATTAACAAAATTTTTTCCTTAACATTCATAACCCCAGTACCCAAAGCCATATGATCACTTTTTCCATTAAAATCATGTATATGAATATGATTAATTTTATTATCAAAACCTAGAAAAAAATCCTCAGCATTACTATTATTCTTCAAATCATGACCCATATCTAACGTAAAAAACAAATTGTCAAAAGCACCAACTATTTTAAAACCTTCTTTTAAATAATCAGGCAATTTCAAGTTTTCAAACATTATTTGAACACCAAATTTCTTACCTAACTCATTTAGAAAAGCACAAGAATCTTTCAAACTTTTCTTGTATTCATCAAGATACTTTTCATATATAAATATTTTTTTATTAGGAAGCGAAAAATGAATTCCAGGATCCAAATGCAAATTATATTTTTTAATATTAAGTTGCACCCCACGTTCAACTATCGCTTCTATTTTTTTTAAATATGCATTTCTTATATCATTATCTAATTCTCCAACATCTAATTTTTCAGATAAATGTATCGTAAACTCAATATCATATTCTCTTGCAAAATCTTTTAACTTATCTGAAAGTATACAATAAGGCAAATCCATGTTCAATTCAACAAAAGAAAGATTTAATCGTTTAGCAAGTTTTACATTTTCTTCTATTGTATTATATTCTATCATCGTAGGCATACCAAACTTCATATTCTATTCCTCCATATAACAATTATATCACATCGTATTTTTAATTTAAAATAAATATAGATTAAAAAAATTAACCCAAATAAAACACCTAAATAACAATAATACAAGCCATAATTCTCATAGTGTAATACCCATAAAATTTGACAAAATCCAAAAACACTGGTAAAATACTTAATTGTCGCATGAAAAAGAGGTGTATAAAATGTTTTATGACGAAAAACAAGCAATAGAAAAAGTTGAAGAAGAACCGTCCCAGATATTTAATTTAATAGATGAAGGACATTTAGAATTAGTAGATAAAATTTTAAGAAAGAAATCTACAGATATCAACACAGTAAATGATCAAGAAGATGATATATTAAGTTATTTATTAAAGAAAAATCACTATGACTTAGTATTAAAACATATGAAAAAGAAAGACTGGAATGTAAATCATCAAAATAGTGATGGTAACACATTTGCTCATATTCTAGTAACAAAAAAATATTTAGAAGTAATAGACATAATAAAACAATTACACAAAAATAAAAGTTTCTTACCAAATATAAGAAATAAACAAGGACAAACAATTTTAGATAGATCAATAAATAATAACTACATCTATACAACAGTAAAAATTCTAGAAGATGAAAGATTTAACAATATAGATTTAGTATCATTTAAAAATCTATATGAAAATTATATAAAAAATGATAACTATGGAACATATTCAAAAATGAACAACCTAGAAGTCATAGTAGACAACTTAAAAGAAAAAGAACTACTTCCAAAACTAACAAAAATAATTAATTCACTAACAAACAACTTTGAAGAAGTAAAAAAATTAGTAAAAATGGGTGATATAAAAACACTAGACAACATGATATATGGAGTATTAACAGAAACAAAATAATCTTAAACGAGAAACCTCTCGTTTTTCTTTTAGCAAAAAACAATCAATTGACTAACCACAACATCTATTATATAATTACCATAAGGAAGTGAAACTATGAAAAACACCAAAATAACAAATTTACTAAAATCAAAAAAGTTCAAAATAATAACCAAAATAATAATAATTATAATCATAATTACAACAACAATAGCAATAATTCATAAAGAAAACGAAAAAACAAAACAAGAAGTATTACAAAACATACAAGAAGCAATACCAGATAAACTATTGCCAGAAAACTATTCCATAAATGCCGACAAAGAATTCAAAGTAGACAAAAACCAAATAAAATACAAAATACTAAAAGATACCATCACAAGAGAAAATAAAACAACCTATAAAGTAAAAGTATCATACCCATCTGAAGTAAAAAAACTCCCAAAAGAAAATAATATAGAATCCAGTCTTATAACAAGTGGTGAAGATATTTTTTACATAGAAATATCCCCAAAAACCAAACAAATCCAAAAAATAACTCTAAAAAATAAAGAAATAATATATAAAAAATAATAACCCAAGATAAATTATTGATTAATTTGTCTTTTTAATTTATAATCTATATCTAGGAAGTGATACACATGAATATGCCAAGCTTAAAAGAAGCAAGAAAAAGAACAACAAAAGAAGTACAAACAAAAAACTATAAAGCAAATGATGAAAACAAAAAAGTCCTAAAAGATAAAACCTTTTTTCTAAAAACATATGGCTGTCAAATGAACGAACACGATAGTGAAAACATGAAAGGACTCCTAAAAGAACTAGGTATGAAAGAAGTAAAAGACTTTGAAGATGCTGATTTAATCATGTTAAACACCTGTTCAATAAGAGAAAACGCTCATAACAAAGTATTTGGAATGTTAGGAAGAATAAAACATCTAAAACAAACAAAAAAAGATATAGTCGTAGGGATAACAGGATGCATGACCCAAGAGGAAGTCGTAGCAAACGAAATAAAAGAAAAATATAAATGGATGGACTTTGTCCTAGGAACACACAATATCCATAAACTAGGAGACGTAGTAGCCAGTTCCTTCAAAGAAAGACACTTAACAATCGAAGCCCCAAGTATCGAAGGAGACATCATAGAAAGCATGCCAGTAGAAAGAGAAAACAAATACAAAGCCTATGTCAATATAATGTATGGTTGCGATAAATTCTGTACTTACTGCATAGTTCCATATACCAGAGGAAAACAAAGAAGCAGAAACAAAGACGACATTATAAAAGAAGTACAAGAACTAAAAAAACAAGGATACAAAGAAGTAACCTTGCTAGGACAAAACGTAAACGCTTACGGAAAAGATCTAAACACAAACTATAACATGGCAAACCTTCTAGAAGACATAGCAAAAACAAACATAGAAAGAGTAAGATTCATGACATCTCATCCATGGGACTTTACTGACGAAATGATAGACATAATAGCAAAATATCCAAACATAATGCCAAGTATTCACTTACCCGTGCAATCTGGAAACACAGATATATTAAAACTAATGGGACGAAGATACACAAGAGAAGAATACCTAACCCTGTTTAACAAATTAAAAAACAAAATAAAAAACGTTTCAATTTCAACAGACATAATAGTAGGTTTTCCAAACGAAACAAAAGAACAATTCGAAGACACAATAGACCTAGTAAATAAATGTAAGTTTGATCTAGCCTATACATTCATCTTCTCAAAAAGAGTAGGAACCCCAGCAGAAAAAATGAAAGATGAAATAACACAAGAAGAAAAAGAACAAAGACTATACAAACTAAATGATCTAATCAACAAATATGCTCTAGAAAATAACAAAAAATTAGAAAACCAAACAGTAAAAGTCCTAGTCGAAGCACCAAGCGATAAAGAAGGATATCTAATGGGTTACACAGATACAAACAAATTAGTAAATCTAAAAGGAGAAAAAAATCTAATAGGACAAATAGTAGACGTAAAAATAACTGAAGCCAAAACATGGAGTCTAAACGGAGAATATGTAAAATAAAAACATATTCCTTTTATTTGCACTAAAAAAGATTTAAAAGCATAAATTAAACTAAAGGGGTGTGAAATATGTCTAACTATAGAGAAATCGTAACAAAAACAGTCTTAGGTAAAGGCAAAAAACAATTTACAAACCATTATAGCCTAACACCAGAAGAAAAACCATCAACAATATTAGGATGCTGGGTAATAAATCATAAATTCCAAGGCTATAAAGAAAACAATAAAATAAGAATAAAAGGAACAAGTGATGTCAATATCTGGTACTCATATGATAACGATACAAAAACACTAGTATCAAAACAATCAATATCATATGACGAACTACTAAACGTAACAAAAAGAAGAGAAAGCAACATAGGAAACAATAGCGAAGTAATAGTAGAAAGTCTAAAAGATCCAACATGCATAAAAGCAGAAATAAAAGACGGAAAAATAGAATACGACATAGAAAAAGAACTAGGAATAGAAATAGTAGGAGACGCAAAAGTAAGAATAGCAGTAGACGAAAGTGAAGAAAAATGGGAAGAAATAATAGATGACCAAGAAGAAAAAGATATAATGAAAGACATAGATAACGAAGTAAAAGAAGACTTCATCGAAGAAAACAAATAAGCTTATAAAAACTATATATTTATAGGCTTTTTTTATGTTATAATGAAAAAAAGTACGGAGGCAAAATATGACAAAAAAACAAAAGAAAAAATTAAATAAATTAATAATATCGCTAATAGTTATAGTAATAGCAATCATAATAGGAATATCACAAGGAACAACAAACGAAGTATTACAAGATATAAAAACATCACTACTAGGTATAACAGAAACAAAAACATATGACATAGGAAATATACCAGAATATAATGGAAAGCCATACATAACAATAAATGATAACAAACCAAACTTTAAAGAAGAAGACAAAACAACAAAATCATTCGAAAAATATAGCAACCTAGATAGTCTAAACAGATGCGGTGTAGCATATGCAAACGTAAGCAAAGAAACAATGCCAACAGAAAAAAGAGGAAGAATAGGAATGATAAAACCATCAGGTTGGCATACAATAAAATACAATAACGTAGATGGAAAATATCTTTACAACAGATGTCATCTAATTGGTTATCAATTAACTGGAGAAAATGCAAATGAAAAAAATCTAATAACATGTACAAGATACATGAACACAGTAGGAATGTTAGAATTCGAAAACAAAGTAGCAGATTACGTAAAAGAAACAAACAACCACGTATTATACAGAGTAACCCCGATCTTCAAAGAAAATAATCTCCTAGCAAGTGGAGCCCAAATGGAAGCCTACTCAGTCGAAGATAACGGAAAAGGCATAAGCTTCAACGTATATGTATATAACGTCCAAGAAGGAATAACTATAGATTACAAAACCGGAGATAGCAAACTAAAATAAATGTCAACTTTTTAGGTTGACAAGCAAAAAAAAGTAGTATATAATACATATCAGATTGAAAGGAGTGAAAAAATGGCAGTAAAAATAAGATTAACAAGAATGGGTTCAAAGAAAAGACCAAGTTATCGTATAGTAGCAACAGATTCAAGAAGCCCAAGAGATGGAAAATATCTTGAATTAATTGGATTTTATAACCCAATAACAGAACCAGCAGAAATAAAAATTAATGAAGAAGTAGCTTTAAAATGGTTAAGAAATGGAGCAATTTTAACAGATACAGCAAAAGATTTATTAAGCAAAGCTGGAATAATGAAAAAATTTCACGAAGAAAGACAAAGTAAATAATGTATTTATTAAACTTAACACAAGAAATAATTCTATCACTAGTAAAAGATAAAGACATAGTCGCAGTGAAAGAATTCCCATCAGAAAATGAAAATGAAGTACAACTAGAAGTACTAATATCAGAATCTGATATGCCTAGAGTAATAGGAAAAAGTGGAAAAGTAATTCATTCAATAAGAACAATAGTCCAAGCTAGTAGCTACTTAAAAGACAATAAAAAAGTAAAAATTAACATTGATAGTATTTAAACTATTGACAAACATAGAAAAATAAGTATAATTATAAGTGTCCTTAACAAAAGGAACGCTTATCTGGGGAATTAGCTCAGCTGGCTAGAGCGCCTGCCTTGCACGCAGGAGGCCAAGGGTTCGAATCCCTTATTCTCCACCAATATTGATTATTACCCTTGTTTATCAAGGGTTTTATTATACCTAAATGTTTTGAAACACACTTTTATAAAAAAACAAATATGTTAAAATAAACAAAAAGGAGTAACATATGAAAGTAATAAGTATAAAAGAACCATTCGCAACCCTAATAAAAGAAAATATAAAAAATATAGAAACAAGAAGTTGGAAAACCAATTATCGTGGAGAAATCTATATCCATGCCAGTAAAGTAAGTGATAAAACAAGAACACAAGAATTATTAGAATTAACAAAAGATCTAAAAATGAACAATGGCAACATAATAGCAAAAGCAACCCTAGTAGATTGTAAATACATGGATCAAGAATTTATAAAAGAAATAAAACAAAATGAAACAGAATATCTATGTGGATACTATGAAGAAGGAAGATATGCCTGGATACTAAAAGATATCAAAAAAATAAAACCAATCCCAGCCAAAGGAAAACTAAATATATGGAATTACGAAATAGAGACCAATTAAAAGTCTTTATTTTTTTATATAAATATAGTTATAAGAACAAGCCCTAATAAGCCTATTCATAATAGCAACACCAAGTCCCTTTTTCTTAACACCTTCAACTATAACTAAATCATAATTAGTCTTATCAAGTTCTCTTAAAATATGAAATATATTATGTGATACTTCCTCTAAAGAAGACCCCATAGAAATAGCATTTTTAAACTTATCAAAATTATTTTTCATACAAACAACAAGAATATTATAACTAGACTCAAACTCATGAATCTTAGAAACAAACTTATCATTATCTTCAGAATATATAAGCAAACACTTAACATTCGGAGCATAATGTTTATATTTCATTCCTGGAGACATAACTTTATCATTAAGTTTAACATCATTGAAAACATTTTTATCATACATAGCATCAAATCCAGCATCAATAAAATCTTCCAAAGCAATCTTACCAGGTCTTAAAATATTAACAACTCCTGAAACTACTCTAACAACAGTAGATTCAAGCCCAACTAAAGTACTGCCGCCATCAATTACAAAAGAAACACTCTCTTTTAAAGAATCATCAATATCCAAAACACATGTGCCAGAAGGTTTACCAGATATATTAGCAGAAGGCGCAGCAACCGGAACTCCAGAAAAATTAATTAAATTTCTAGCAATCTCATTATTAGGCATCCTAACCCCAACAGTAGAAAGACCACTCGATACAGCATCAGGTACTAAATCAGACTTTTCAAGAACAACAGTAAGAGGACCAGGAAAAAAAGTACCAATAAGCCTCCTCTCAGTACTATTAATATTCTTACAAACCATATCAATCATATCAAAATTGCCAACATGTAATATCAAAGGATTATCGCTAGTTCTACCTTTTACACGAAAAATATTTTTAACAGCCTCCTCATCAAGTCCATTAGCACCAATTCCATATACGGTCTCAGTAGGAAAAATAACAAGCTTTCCTTCTCTAATAGCCTTTCCAGCTTTCTTAATCATTTCTAAATCTAAACCATTAATCATAGTACTCATACTCATCACCACCAACATTATAATTAAAAAAATCAAAGATATCAAATAAAAATACAAAAAACTATGTTATACTATAATAAAAAAATAAAGGAGAGATAATATGAACTATTTAGAAGAAGCTACTCAAGAAGCAAAACAAGGAATGAAAAACGAAGAAGGAGGACCATTCGGAGCAGTAATCCTAAAAGATAACAAAATAGTAGGAAGGGGACACAACAAAGTCCTAAAAGATCACGATTCAACAGCCCACGCTGAAATAAATGCTATAAGAGATGCTTCAAAAAATCTAAAAACGCACGACTTAACAGGATGCATCATCTACACAACGAGTGAACCATGTCCAATGTGTTTATCCGCAATAATCTGGTCAAACATCAAAGAAATATACTTTGGAACAGACAGAAAAGAAGTAGCAAGCATTGGCTTTAGAGATGATTTCATATATGAATACATAAAACACCCAAATAATACACTAAAAGTAATGAAAATGGAAAACGAAAACTGCAAAAACATCTTAAAAGAATACAAAAATACTATATATTAATATATAGGTATTTTTTTAAAACAAAATTAGCACTCGCACTTGACAAGTGCTAAAATATGTAATATACTTATCATGAGGGGTGATAAATATGTTTAATCAAAATAATGAAGAAGAAAACGTTTTAGAAAAATATGGTAGAAATATCACAAATGATATAAATGCAAGAAAAGTAGATCCAGTAATAGGACGTGATGAAGAAATAAGAAGCATCACAAGAATATTATCAAGAAAAACAAAAAACAATCCCGTCCTAATCGGAGAACCAGGAGTAGGTAAAACCGCAATAGTCGAAGGACTAGCCCAAAGAATAGTAAAAGGCGATGTCCCAGAATCATTGAAAGACAAAACAATTTGGGAACTTGACATGGCAGCCTTAATAGCAGGAGCCAAATATCGTGGAGAATTCGAAGAAAGACTAAAAAAAGTCCTAGAAGAAATTAAAAAATCCGAAGGAAATATAATAATGTTCATCGACGAAATCCACACAATCGTAGGAACTGGTGCACAAGAAGGAGCAATGGACACAGGTAACATTTTAAAACCAATGTTAGCACGTGGTGAA
>OIYG01002156.1_pt1 | contig 13155 bp, 9 predicted proteins | sample 1587861 | NCBI WGS metagenome assembly OIYG01 (sample SAMN03283272) | human gut metagenome | biome: human-associated habitat; material: feces | host: Homo sapiens | place: Peru | collected 2012 | reverse complement strand
GTGGTGCCGTCGGAGTAGGTCACGGTGTCGGTGGTGGGCAGCAGCCAGTCGGCCTTGTTGGCGTCGGCATCGGCCGCGCTGCCCAGATACAGGTTGACGATCTTCTTGGAAGCAAGGCTGACGTGGAAGGTCATCTGGCCGTCCTTCACGGTCAGGGTGCCCTTGCCGTCACAGGCTTCGTTGGCGTGGACCATGCTGCTGTCGGTCTCGAAGTCGGCAGTGTAGACGCCGTCCGGCAGGGTGGCAGCGGCCTCCAAAGCAGCCTCCGAGGTCGCGGCCACGGAAGAAGCAGCCGAAGACGCAGCCTCCGAGGCCGCGGCAGAGCTTGCGGTGGAGGAAGAAGCACCGCAGCCGGTGAGGGCGGCGGCCAAAATCAGGGTTGCGGCGGAAAGCGTAAGAAACTGTTTGCAGCGCATCGATCAAATACCTCAAAAAATCAAAATTTCAGATGGGTGGGAGCCGTCTCCTCATGCGGGGGCGGCTCCCATAAAAATTGCCCGAAAAGATCTCTCCCTTCGGGCAATGAAATGCGGGATATTAGCCGTTCAGGGAATCAATGGCGGCTTTGGTGTGGGCAATGTAGAGCTGCTGGATGTCGTCGATCTCACCCAGACCATTGATCTGGCAGTCGATGGAGTCGAAGGCATCGGCGGCCTTGAACTGGCTCAGCCAAGAATCGGCGTCCTCACCGGCCATATCGTTGTTGGCGTGGTCACCGGCAACGACCATCAGCGGGCGCAGGACGACCTTGGTGTAACCGGCAGCCTTGACGGCTTCGATCACGTTCTCACAAGCGGTCTCCTCCGGCTCGCCTTCGACGGTGCCGATGAAGACGTTGTTGTAGCCGAGGGTGCCCATGGTGGTCTGCATCTGGCTGTAGCTGACCTTTGCGGTGTGAGAGGTGCCGTGGCCCATGAAGACGAAGGCCACACCGTCGGCAGCAGCGGCGTCGAGGCTGTCGTAACCGGCTTCCTTCACGGCAGCGGCGGTCACAGCCTTGGCAACGGCTTCCTTGTCGGCGTTGATGACGGCAGCGTCGGAACCGACCTCGCCCAGCAGGGGCTCTGCCACGGCGACGGATTCAAACTTGTCGCGGTAGGAGTCGATCATCTCCATCATCTCGTCGTACTCGGCACCGTGCATCAGGTGGGTGGGCTGGACGACCAGGTTCTTCACGCCGTTGGCCACAGCGCGGTCCATGGCCTGCTGCATGTTGTCGATCTTCTCGCCGTCACGGGCCTGCACATGGTTGATGATAATCTGTGCGGTAAAGGCGCGGCGCACGCTCCAGTCAGGGTAGGCGGCCTGCAGGGCGTCCTCGATGCCCTTGATGTCCTTCACACGGCTGTCGTTGAAGGAGGTGCCAAAGGAGACCACCAGCAGCTCGTTCTCGCCGATGTTGTCCTCGTTGCGGGCGGCATCCTTGGAAGCATCGCCGGTGTCACGGCCAAAGTAATCGGGGTCAGCATTTTCGCCTTCCACCAGCTCCTTCTGAGCGTCGGTCAAGGCGTCCCAGGCAGCCTTGGCAGCAGCACACTGCTCGTCGGTGTTGTCGTTGCGCTCCTGTACATAGATGGCATCGATCAGGTCTGCCACGTTCTTTGCGGCAGCCTCGTCGGCGTCCTCGCCGGATGCTTCGCTGCTGGCAGCGGCAGAAGAACTTGCTGCGCTGGAAGCGGTGCTGGATGCGGCGCCGCCGCAGCCGCTGAGCACACCGGCGCACAGAGCCAGGGCAGTCAGGGCGGCAGCAGCCTTGCGGATGTTACGTTTTCTCATGATGAATTCCTTTCCTTTTTGTTCGTACAGAACAGTTTGCATACCCCTGAACATGGCGCTGAAAGGGCGTTTTCCGCAAACAAAAAAGGCCTTTCTGCTTGCGGAATGGCAACACAAAAAGACCCATGATCCATAGGCTTTTCGGCACGACCAATTCCTCGTGGTCCGGAGCGGTGCGCTCCTGTACCAACAGCAGGCAGGTTTCCTGGCTGAAAGATCTGCGCCCGCCGCCGCCTTCCCAAAGCAACGCTTCAGTGGCCGGTGCCAGAAGCACCCGGGCCGCGGGCTCCCTTATCACAGTGACGAGATCGTGCGGGATTTGCACCCGCTTCCCTTTTACCCTTTCCAGAGCGCCGGAAGGCTCCGCCGCCCGGCAAACAATGAAAGGCACCTGCTGTTTTATGTTCAGTTTTCGATTCATTGTAGCACATTGCATCCAAAAGCGCAAGGTGCTGTTTGTATGTTCTGCCGAATTTTTTCGGTCTTCCTAGGCGCCCTTACAGCCGCCGGTGCAAAATCTCACACAAGCGTTTCCTATCCAGCGGTTTGGCGGCATGCTCGTTCATACCGGCGGTTTTGGCCGGCTGCACATCCTTGGCAAAGGCGTTGGCCGTCATGGCAACAATGGGCACCTGCGCGGCATCGGCTTTGGGCAAAGAACAGATGGCCGCGGGGCACGTTTTTGTATTTTGTCGGTTTACAACTTTAAATCGCTTGCAGTTGGCATGGCAGTGTGGTAAGCTAATATGGATTTAATATGGTAGCGGTTATCTATGCTGCCGTGCGGGCCGCTGCCTTTACCCCGCGCGGCAGCACAAATAAAAATGGGAGAAAACAATATAAGTTTATGCAGAATCGTGAACGGCTCGGAAGCCGGCTTGGCTTCATCATGCTGTCAGCCGGCTGCGCCATTGGCTGCGGCAATGTGTGGAAATTCCCCTGGATGTGCGGCCAGAACGGCGGCGGCAGTTTTATGCTGCTGTACATTATTTGTCTGGTCGTGCTGGGTCTGCCCGCCATGACGATGGAATTTTCCGTTGGGCGTGCCGCGCAGGCCAGCCCTATCCGCATGTACCAGAAGTTAGAAAAGCCCGGCTGCAAGTGGGGCATTTTCGGCATTGCCAGCCTGATTGGCAACATTGCCCTGATGGCATTTTACACCGTGGTGACCGGGTGGATCATCTATTATTTCATCAAGTTCCTTACCGGCCAAAACGCAGATTTCGGATTTACCCAGATGATTACGAACCCCACGGTGAATGTGGTGTTTTTGCTGGTGACCGTTGTGGTAGCATTTGCCATTTTAAGCTTTAACCTGCAGGGCGGGCTGGAGCGCATTACCAAATATATGATGCTGGCCCTGTTGGTGCTGATGCTGGTGCTGGCGGTGCACAGCCTGCCCCTGCCGGGCGCGGCAGAAGGCTTGAAATTTTACCTGGTGCCGGATTTTGGAAAGATCGATGGCAGCGTTGTGGTGGGCGCCATGAACCAGGCGTTCTTTACCCTTTCCGTCGGCATGGGCGGCATGGCGATTTTTGGCAGCTACATTGAAAAAGAACACTCCCTGATGGGGGAATCCGTCCACATTATTGTGCTGGATACTTTGGTTGCGGTGCTGGCCGGCATCATCATGTTCCCCGCCTGCTTTACCTATGGGCTGGAAGTGAACGCCGGGCCCAGCCTGCTGTTTGATACCATGGCTACCGTGTTCAACAACATGACCGGGGGCCGCTGGTGGGGCACGCTGTTCTTTTTGTTCATGGTGTTTGCCGCGCTTTCCACCGTGTTGGGCGTGTGCGAAAACATCCTTGCCATGGTGCGGGAACTGACCGGGTTAAGCCGCCCCAAGGGCGCTTTGCTGTGTGGCGTGGGCATCTTTCTGTTGGCGCTGACCACCGCGCTGGGCTACAGTGTACTGCATTTCCAGCCGTTTGCCGCGGGCACGGCCTGGCTGGATCTGTGGGATTTCATTGTTTCCAATAACATTTTGCCGCTGGGTTCGCTGGTATTGGCGCTGTTCTGCTGCAACTCTTTCGGTTGGGGGTGGGATGCTTTTGTTCAGGAAGCCAACACCGGCAAAGGCTTAAAAGTGCAGCCCTGGATGAAGCCGATCTTCCGCTTTGTGGTGCCCGCCGCCATTGCGTTCATTTATATTTACGGCATGGCAACTTTTGCATGGAATTGATTCCCCCGCTTTTTATAAAACCTTATCTTTCCCTGCAGGCAGTGTGGCGGCGTTCCGTCATTCTGCCTGCTTCTTTTTGCCCAATTTGGCGGGAATACCAAAATCTCCGTTTAACATTGCGCTTTCGCCACCCGGATGTTAAACTGTTAACAAGAGTATACCGCGATAAACACATGTAAGGAGCCCCCCATGGACAACGTGAAAATTCTGGAAGTAAAACAGAGCATTTTTGCTTCCAATGATGAACAGGCCGCCCAGCTGCGGCAGAGCCTGAAAGAGAAAAAGATTTTTCTGCTGAATTTGATGAGCGCACCGGGCAGCGGCAAAACCACCACCCTGCGCAGCACCATTGCCGCGCTGAAAGATGAGCTGCGCATCGGTGTGATGGAAGCGGACATTGATTCCGATGTGGACGCCCAAGCCATTGCCGCTACCGGGGCAAAAGCCATCCAGCTGCACACCGGCGGCATGTGCCACCTGGATGCCGAGATGACCCGCCAGGGGCTGGAGGGCCTTGGCCCCCAGGATGTGGACCTTGTGGTACTGGAAAACGTGGGCAACTTGGTCTGCCCGGCAGAGTTTGACACCGGTGCGGTGAAAAACGCGATGATCCTATCCGTGCCCGAAGGGGACGATAAGCCGCTGAAGTACCCCTTGATGTTTCAGGTGTGCGACGTGGTTCTTATCAACAAAATTGACGTTTTGCCGTATTTTGATTTCGATATGGACAAATGCCGGGAATATATCGCCCTACGCAACCCCAAGGCAAAGGTCATCCCCATCTGCGCCAAAACCGGCGAGGGTATTGCCGAATGGGCTGACTGGCTGCGGGAGCAGGTGAAAGCGTGGCAGGCATAAGGGCACAGTAAACCCGGGCCGCCTGCAAGAGCAGCATAAACGAAACGGAAGATGCACAGAGCAATAAAAGGAGCAAGCCATGAGCGAACTGACCGCTTTCCCACTGGACGAAAGCAAGCTGCCGTTCAAGATCCCCAAGGACACAAAGCCGCGGGAAAAAATTATGAAGCTGGGGCAGATGATCACCGACCGTGTGCCCACCAAGCTGCGCCCACTGACGGTGGAGGACCCCGAATATTGGGGTCTGGCCAGCATTGTGACTGACGAAATGGCCGATGTTGCCCTGAAAATGAAGGTGCGCCAGCCAATGACCCTGCCGGAGCTGGAAAAAGCCACCGGCAAACCCGCCAAGGAGCTGGAACCCCTGCTGTATCAGATGAGCTGCGTTGGCCTTTTGGAATACAACTGGGAGAACCCCCGGCGCGAAAAGCAGTACATTCTGCCCATGTTTGTGCCCGGCAGCGCCGAGTTCTTTAACATGAACAAACAGCAGATTGCCGACCACCCCGAAGTGACCGCCTTTTTTGAGCGGATGACCTTTTTGCCGCTGGAACACATTACCGCCATGGTGCCCCCAGGCGGCGCAGGCATTGGCATGCACGTGATCCCGGTCGAAAAAGCCATCGAGACCGAAAACCACTCGCTGGATATCGAACACATCTCCCACTGGCTGAAAAAATACCAGGGCAAGTATGCCGCCGGCCCCTGTTCCTGCCGTATGTCCCGCGCCGCCATGGGTGAAGGCTGCGGCGATGACCCGGATGACTGGTGCATCGGCGTGGGCGATATGGCGGACTATCTGGTGGAAACAAACAAAGGCCATTATGTAACCTATGACGAAGTGATGCGGATCTTGCAGAAGGCCGAGGACAACGGCTTTGTGCACCAGATCACCAACATTGACGGCGAGAACAAGATTTTTGCCATCTGCAACTGCAATGTCAATGTCTGCAACGCTTTGCGCACCAGCCAGCTGTTTAACACCCCCAACATGAGCCGCTCGGCTTACGTTGCCAAAGTGGAACCGCAAAACTGCGTTGCCTGCGGCCGCTGTGTGGAGTTCTGCCCCGCCGGTGCCGTTAAGCTGGGCCAGAAGCTGTGCACCAAAAACGGCCCGGTGCAGTACCCCAAGCAGGAACTGCCCGACACTGTAAAGTGGGGCCCCGAAAAATGGGCGGTGGACTACCGCGATAAAAACCGCATCAACTGCTATGATACCGGCACCGCCCCCTGCAAAACCGCCTGCCCCGCCCACATTGCGGTGCAGGGCTACCTGAAAATGGCCGCGCAGGGCCGCTACCGCGATGCACTGGCGCTGATCAAAAAGGAGAACCCCTTCCCCGCCGTGTGCGGGCGCATCTGCAACCGCCGGTGCGAGGATGCCTGCACCCGCGGCACCGTGGACCAGGCAGTGGCCATTGATGCCGTGAAAAAGTTTGTGGCCCAGCAGGACCTGAACGCCGCCCACCGCTATGTTCCGCCGGTGGTACAGCCCTCTTTGCAGGGGCCGTGGCCGCAAAAAATTGCAATCATCGGCGGCGGCCCGGCCGGGCTTTCCTGCGCGTACTTCCTTGCGCTGCAGGGCTACCGCCCGACTGTATTTGAGAAAAGCGAACACCCTGGCGGCATGCTGCGGTACGGCATCCCCAGCTTTAAGCTGGAAAAAGATGTGATTGATGCGGAAATTGACATCCTGCGGGAGCTGGGTGTTACCATCCGCTGCGGTGTGGAAGTTGGCAAGGACGTTACCCTTGCCCAGCTGCGCGCCCAGGGGTACAAGGCGTTCTATCTCGCCATCGGCTGTCAGGGCGGCCGCACAGCCGGGGTTCCCGGCGAGGACGCCGCGGGCATCCAGACCGCCGTTGCGCTGCTGCGCACCGTGGGCGGGAACGAAAGCTACAAGATGACCGGCAAAACCGTGGTGATCGGCGGCGGCAACGTTGCCATTGATGCCGCCCGCGTTGCCCTGCGCTGCGGGTCCAGCGATGTGACGATGGCCTGCCTGGAACCTCGGGAAAAGATGCCCGCTTCCGCTGAAGAGATCGCCGAGGCGGAGGAAGAGGGCACTGCCATCCGCTGCGGATATGGCCCCAAGGAATTTTTGACAAAGGACGGCCATGTGTGCGGCGTGGTGCTGAAAAGATGCACCGGCCTGTACGATGCCGAGGGCCGCTTTGCTCCCACCTATGACGAAAGCGTGACGATCACCCTGCCGTGTGACAATGTTGTGCTGAGCATTGGCCAGTGCATCCAGTGGGGCAACCTGCTGGATGGCGAAGCCGTACAGCTTGGCCGCGGCCAGGGCGCTGTTGCCGATGCCCTGACCTACCAGACCGCCCAGCCGGATATCTTTGTGGGCGGCGATGTGTACACCGGCCCGCGCTTTGCTATTGATGCGATTGCCGCAGGCAAGCAGGGCGCCATTTCCATCCACCGTTTTGTGCAGCCCAACACCAGCCTGACCATTGGCCGCAACCGCCGCGATTTTTATGAGCTGGACAAAACCAATCTGGCCCTTGGCGATTATGACCGTGCGCCCCGCCAGACAGCCGGGATGGATGATGCCATCGACGCGCACCGTTCTTTCCGGGATGCCCACCTGACCCTGACCGAAGCGCAGGTAAAAACCGAAACAGCCCGCTGCCTGGGCTGCGGTGCCAGCGTGGTGGACCCCAACAAGTGCATTGGCTGCGGCGTTTGCACCACCAAGTGTGAATTCGATGCCATCCACCTGCACCGTGACCTGCCTGAATGCAGCACCATGGTGCGGTCGGAAGATAAATTCAAAGCCATTCTGCCCTACATGATAAAGCGCGAAGTGAAGATCCGCTTTGGGAAAAAGGATAAGTAAATGCACGAACTTGGCATTGTGTTCCACATCATCCGCACGGTGGAGGATGTGGCCAAAGAAAACCACGTTGCCCGCATCCAGCGGGTAACACTGCAATTAGGCGAGGTTTCCGGCGTGGTGGAAAGCTACCTGCAGGACTGCTGGAAATGGGCCGCCGCCAAATCAGAGATTTTGCCCGGTGCCGCACTGACCGTGGAGCAGATCCCCGCCATTACCCTGTGCGAAGACTGCGGCCAGCAGTACCCCACCGTGCCCCATGGCCGCACCTGCCCCCACTGCCAAAGCCCCCATACCCACCTGCTGCAGGGCAACGAGATGATGATCAAAGAAGTGGAAGCCGTGGAGCCGGAGGCATCCGAAGCTTCCGGCTGAGAAAAATTCCCCGCACAGGCTGCGTTATGCGGCTTTGTGCGGGGATTTTTTGTATTTGCGGGCGGTTTATGCTATACTTGAAACTGGTATTGTGAAAACGGAAAGGATGAACCATTCCCCATGCGGCAGATCGACTTTGAACACGGCGGCATTGCACAAAACATCTTGAAAGCAGCGCTGCCCATGTTGGTGGCGCAGGTGCTGAACCTGCTGTATAACATTGTGGACCGCATTTATATTGCTCGCATCCCGGATATCGGCACGGCGGCGCTGGGCGCGGTGGGGCTTTGCTTCCCCATTATTGTCATTATTACGGCGTTCAGCAATTTGTTCGGCAGCGGCGGCGCACCGTTGTTCGCCATCGCCCGCGGCAGCGGGGATAAGGCCCGTGCCGGGCTGATTTTGAACCTGGCCTGCACGCTGTTGTTGTGCTGCGCCGGTGTATTGATGGTCATTGGCCTGCTGTTTGCCCGGCCCATTCTGGTCTTATTCGGTGCTTCGCCGGAAGCATTGCAGTATGCGCTGCCGTACCTGATGCTGTACTTGCTGGGCACCTACCCTTCCATGCTCACAACAGGGCTGAACCCGTTCATCAATGCGCAGGGCTATGCCACAGCCGGTATGCTCAGCGTGGTGATCGGCGCAGCGGCCAACCTGGTGCTGGACCCGGTGTTTATCTTTGTGTTGGGCATGGGCATCCGCGGCGCGGCGGTTGCCACGGTGCTTTCGCAGCTGCTTTCGGCGGCGTTTGTGGTGTATCTCCTGCGCTGCAAGTCGGAATACCGCGTGAAGCCACTGCCTTTACGTCAGCTGGCCGCCAACGGGCGCTGCATCGGCGATATCGTCAGCCTTGGCACAGCGGGCTTCATCATGCAGCTGACCAACAGCGTGGTGACGATCTGCTGCAACAATGTGCTTTCCGTGACCGGCGGCGATGTGTACATCTCGGTCATGACGATCATTTCCAGCGTGCGCCAGATGGTGGAAACGCCGATTCATGCCATTACCGAGGGCTCTTCCCCCATTATCAGCTACAATTACGGCGCACGCCGCCCCCGCAAGGTGCTGCGCGCCGCCGTCTCCATGGCCCTGATGGCTTTGGTATACACCCTTACGATCTGGGCGGTCATTCTGTTGGCACCGCACTTCCTCATCTCCATTTTCAGTAGTGATCCCACCCTGCAGGCGGATACCATCCCCGCCATGAAGCTGTATTTTTCCACCTTTGGTTTTATGCTGCTGCAATATGTGGGCCAGACAGTGTTCAAATCGCTGAACAAGCGCCGCCACGCGGTGTTTTTCTCGCTGCTGCGCAAGGTCATCATTGTGGTGCCGCTCACCTACCTGCTGCCCTACGCCTTTGGCATGGGCACCGACGGCGTGTTTGCTGCGGAGCCGGTTTCCAACGTGATCGGCGGCAGTTTGTGCTTTATTGTAATGCTGATTACCGTTTTGCCGGAGCTGAAACGGATGGAGCGGGAGGATGCGAAGACAGCAAAATAGCAGAGTTGGCCGTGCAAAGCCTTTTACAAAAGGTGCTTTGTGTAGGGGCCGGTTGGCGGGTCATTTCTCCGCAGTGTTTTTGTCGATATATCGTTTGTAACGTATGTTTGCTTTTGCGCTTTAGAAGTACGTACAAGCGCATATCCTTATTTTGTTTCAAACGGTTTTCCCACTTTCAATAAGCAGAAGAAATAAAGGCAATACCGCACAATTCTAAGTGCCGATACGGCGAGCGAGGTGCGGCAGATGCCGTGCCGCAGCTGACGGAGCGGTGCTTAAGCCGCAAGGCGGGAATTATGCGGTATTGCCTAAAGAAAAAACTCTCCCTCGGCGGCCAGATATACGGGATCAAACCGGCATGGCCAGAGGGAGAGTTTTATTTTTATCTGGTAGTGTTATCGGGACAGCAAGCATCGTCCCCTACAAACACTTTTCACGCTTGCGGCATGATAGAATGATATTGCCTTGCTCTTTTAGCCGCTTATTCCGCCACGGTTCTATCCAGCATAGCCGTTATCCCCTCCGCCAGCTGTTCGGCGGCCTGGGTTGTTGTCAGCTCTCCGTTGCTGCAGGCAGTCAATACGGCGGCGTACAAGCCGTCCGGCACAGCGGCCAGAGCCGGGCTTTCAAATGTGGGGTCAAGTGGGAAATCCACAAAAGCCATCATGCGGTTGTTGGCTTCCACCACCAGCGGGTTCACCAGGCTTGCCGCTGTGGCAGCCGCACGGCCAGTGACGGAATCCGGCAAACCGCAGGCAGTGCCCATGATGGAAGCACCCATATCCTCGTTCAGCAAAAAGTTGACCAGAATCGCCGCTTCTTTCGGGTGCTGGCAGCTGCTGTTGATGGCAAGGGCCAGATATACTTTAGAAAATCCGCCGTTGGCCTGCCCGCCAAAGGCGATCTCATCCCCTACCAAAAAGCCGCTGACATTTTTTAACGCATTGCGGTAGGTTTCGGCGTCGGCATCCCAGGCAAAGGTACCGGCGTACTGGCCGTTCTGCCACATGGGGGTCTGGTCCAGCGTCCCGTTTGTCTGCTGAGCGGCAAGGGTGGGCATGACATGGTTTTCTTCCAGCGCCTGCAAAAATTCCAGCCCGGTTTTGATCTCGTCTGCCGAATATTGCAGCTGGCGATCCACCACCCACGCTTTGCCAGTGGTAGATTCCAGATAACTGACCATCAGGTTCATGCGGGCGGCTGCATCCATGGCCAGGGGGTAATATTCCTCCCCCAGCGCCTCGCGGAAGGTGTTGCCTGCGGTCAGCAGCTCCTCATAGGTTTTGGGCGCATCAATCCCTGCCTGTTCAAAAGTGCAGGTGTTCCAATAAAAAATGCGGCCTGTCACCGACATTGGCACAGCCAGCAAAGCGCCATCCACTGTGCAGGCATCCAGCGCACTCTGGCTGAACTGCTCCAGATCGATCACATCGCTATATTCGTTCAGGTCAACAAACTGGTCAGCATTTTGGCCCGGCCAGGTCCAGTCCACCTGCATCACATCGGCGGTTTGATCCTCGTCAGCGGTGGTGCCGTAGATGGTTTCTACAGTAATATATTGCAGTTTTGCCTCAAATGCCTGGATGGCCTGCTGGTAGGTTTCGGTGCGGGCATCGTCCCCCCACCAGCTCATGGTCAGGGTAACGGGTTCCGGCTGAGTGGATGCCTGTCCAGGGGCAGACTGCTGCGCCGTGCCGCAGGCGGCCAGCTGCAATGCCAGTGCGCCAACCAGCGCAAGGGCTGCGGCGTTTGCTGTTGTTTGGTTCATCGGGTTCCCTTTCTTGCAGTTGCCTGCAATGTGGATTTGCGGTTACCCCTATTATAGCGGATTCCAGTTTTTCTGTCACGGGTTGGGCGGATAATTTTGGGGGCAATTTTGCGGCATGGGAAAGGTTGGTATAAATTGTCAAGTTTGTAACGCCCCCGCCGTGGAGAAACCTTACCGCAGTACAAATATGCAATAACCCAATCCCCATATGTAAGAGATAGCGTCCTTGGCCGCCCTACGGATAGCAAAAGGGCCGCAGGCGCTTTTGCTGCCTGCGGCCCTGCCCGTGGGCGGACGGAGCGCCCCGCGGGGATACTTTTGAATATTAACAGCAGCTTACGACCGCCAAACAGGCATTTTGCCGCTGTATATCATCACTTTACCACCGTCACATCCTCGGTGTCCTGCCAGCAGAAATCCTGGTCGAACCACGGGTCCATAGAGCTGTCTTTGCGGATAACGACGTCCTCGCAGCGGATGCTTTTGCCATGTACGCAGGTAAAGCCATTCACTTTTCCGGGAATCATGCCGGGCACCTCGCTGGGGCGCAGGTCCCAATGGTCAATGGGCCATGCGGTCTGCTTGCGGATGTCCACCCGGATGTGGCGGAACGAGATATCTTCCAGGCTGTTGCCCTCGCTTCCGTGCAGGAAAATGCCGTTTTCGCCGCTGCAGTTAATGTTTTCAAAGTGTACATTGCGGATATGCCCCGCCCTGTTGCCCTGTTTGCGGTCTACCGCCGTCACACAGATGGCTTCGGCTTCGCCCCACCACTGGTCAGAGAACATGCGGGTGTTGATGTGCAGGTTGGCAAAGGTCACGTTTTCAATGTTGCCGCCATCACGCAGCATCAGAGAGATGCCGCGGTTGGTGCGGGAGATAACGCAGTTGGTGACGGTGATATTGCGGAAGTCCGAAACGCTCTCGGTGCCAAACTTGATAGCGGCACTGGTGGAGGTCAGCGTACAGTTGGAAACCACAATGTTCTCACACGGGCCAAGATGTGCATTTTTCTCAGTGGTCTTGAACACGATGCAGTCATCGGCGGATTCAATATGGCAATTGTTGATGCGCACATTGCGGCAGTGGTCGGGATCAATGCCGTCGCAGTTGACCATTTTCAGGTTGTTCAAAATGCGGATGCCATCAATCAGCACATCCTGGCAGCCCACCATATGCACGGTCCAGAACGCGCTGCGGGTCAGGGTGACTTCACGGATGGTCAGGTGCTGCACACCTTTCATCAGCAGCATGGGAATGCGCGGGTAATAGGTTCCCTCAATAAAGTTATGGTCGATCTCGCCGTAAAAGTTTTCTTCGGAGCCATCGATTACGCCGCTGCCGCTGATGCAGACATCCTCGGCATCCTTAGCCATAATGAAATAATTCCTCGGCTCGCCGTCATATTCGCAGTTTTCGTAAGAGGGCACTTTGAGCGAGGTATCGCGGTAATGGTCGCGGTAGGCAGCTTCCACTTCCAAGAAGTCCTCTTTGTTTTCGCTGGCTTTCAGGCGGGAGCCGTGCTCCAGGTGCAGCTCCACATGGCTGTGCAGCAAAATGGAACCGCATTTGTAAATATGGCTGCCCGGCACCAGCACCCGGCCGCCGCCGGCTGCCGCGCAGGCATCAATGGCTTTCTGGATGGCAGGGCCATCGTTTGTGGTGCCATCACCCACGGCACCATATTGCAAAATATCATAAATCATGATTGGCCTCCTTGGGAAGTATTCAGGGTGTACCAACAGAGCCGAAAGCCCGGATAATCTTCACAAGCAATCGTCATTTTGTTTTTAGGGCAATACCGCATAATTCTAAGTGCCGATACGGCGAGCGAGGTGCGGC
>OIYG01002155.1_pt1 | contig 13163 bp, 9 predicted proteins | sample 1587861 | NCBI WGS metagenome assembly OIYG01 (sample SAMN03283272) | human gut metagenome | biome: human-associated habitat; material: feces | host: Homo sapiens | place: Peru | collected 2012 | reverse complement strand
GTGTGTTGCGGGGCGGTTAATCTTTCAGGGATAATCCACGGTGAGGCAGTGTTCAAAATGAACACGACCACATCTTGTGGATGGTTTCAAACCAATCCACAAAATCAGTGGGATTTGTGACAGAGAATATCATGTTTCGCAAGATGCGTCAAGATGGTTTTGTGAAATTTATTGCGATAAAGTTGTGATAGTAGGACTATTTGATGGAAACCTAGAAAGCTATGAGATGAAAACTTAGGAGAAGTAAGCATTTTTTGTTTACTTGTAAAAATAGAGGTGATATAATAATCATAAGATTTAAGCTGGAAAACTCTCTGTTGACAAGAGGATGAAAAGATGGCGATATCCTATAATAAATTGTTCAAACTTCTGATTGATAAGAAAATGAAAAAGAAAGACTTGTGCGAACTTGCCGGTGTTAGTCCAAGTACAATAAGCAAGATGGGACGCAATGAAATTGTATCGATGGAAGTTGTTGCTAAAATTTGCTTGAAATTGAATTGCACGGTAGATGATATTCTGGAAATAGTGCCGGATGATTCGGGAAATAAAATGGCTTGAATGACGAAATCAAAATTTGCCGATAACCGTAAAGGCAGGGGTGAATAGGTTGAAGATTCTCGATAATATTTCCAGTACTGTTCGTGATGATCTGCAATTAGAAATCAAGCGAGGAAGCAAGGTTTCCATTGCAGCTGCGTGTTTTTCTATGTACGCTTACAAGGAATTGAAAAAACAACTGGATTCCATCGATGAACTCCGGTTTATTTTTACATCGCCTACATTTGTGGCTGAAAAAGCTTCAAAACAAAAGCGTGAGTTCTATATTCCGCGTTTGTCCAGAGAAAAAAGCCTATATGGAACAGAATTTGAAATCAAGCTTCGCAATGAAATGACGCAGCGCGCTATTGCCAAAGAGTGTGCAGATTGGATTCGCAGAAAAGTGACTTTCAAATCCAATACGACCGGCGAAAACATGGGCGGCTTCATGACCGTAGATTCCGGGGCATCCCAAAAAGCATACATGCCAATCAATGGATTTACAACAGTCGATATCGGATGCGAACGTGGTAATAATCGCTACAACATGGTCAATTGTTTCGATGCTCCCTTCGCACAGCAATATATGCAGCTTTTTGATCAGCTGTGGAATGACCGTGAGAAACTGGAAGATGTTACGGATGTTGTAATTGAGAATATCAGCACTGCCTATGCAGAGAATTCGCCGGAATTCATTTATTTTCTGACGTTGTACCATGTGTTCAGTGAATTTCTGGACGATATTTCAGAGGATGAACTTCCTAACGAGGCTACCGGATTCAAGCAGAGCAAAATCTGGAGTCTGCTGTACGATTTCCAAAAAGACGCAGCACTGGCCATAATCAACAAGCTGGAAAAATACAACGGCTGCATTCTTGCAGACAGTGTTGGTCTGGGCAAAACTTTTACTGCATTGGCGGTTATCAAGTATTATGAGAACCGGAATAAATCTGTGCTGGTTCTCTGCCCCAAAAAGCTGGCAGAAAACTGGAATACTTATAAGGACAATTATGTCAACAACCCGATTGCATCAGACCGCCTGAACTACACCGTTCTGTTTCATACGGATCTATCAAGAACTGGTGGACAATCAAACGGCATTGATCTTGACCGACTAAACTGGGGCAATTATGACCTTGTTGTGATCGATGAATCGCACAATTTCCGAAATGGCATCGGAACTCACAGTAAGACGCAGGAAAACCGTTATCAGAAACTGATGGATAAGGTTATTCGTGCCGGTGTTAAAACGAAGGTGCTGATGCTTTCTGCAACACCGGTCAACAATCGATTTGTCGATTTGAAAAACCAGCTTGCCCTTGCCTATGAGGGTAATTCCGAATATCTTGACGAACAGCTGAACACTTCAAAGAGCATTGACGACATTTTCAAACAGGCACAGAAAGCGTTTAATGCGTGGAGTATGCTTCCCCAAGTAGAGCGAACAACAGATGCCTTGCTTCGTACCTTGGACTTCGATTTCTTTGAGTTACTGGACAGCGTTACCATTGCCCGTTCCCGTAGACATATCGAAAAGTACTATAATACGAACGATATCGGAAAATTTCCAGAGCGACTGAAGCCTATCTCTGTTCGCCCCTGCCTGACGGACCTGAACAACGCAATTAACTATAACGAAATTTATGATCAGTTGATGCTGCTCAGTCTGTGTGTTTATACTCCCTCCAACTATATTTTTCCAAGCAAGTTGCAAAAGTATCGGGAACTTACCCACAACAAGGGAGAAAACCTGACGCAAAGCGGACGTGAACGCGGTGTTCAGCGGTTGATGAGCATCAATCTTCTGAAACGACTGGAAAGTTCTGTTCATTCTTTTCAACTGACACTAACACGTATCAAGGCGCTTATTAACGGAACAATTCAGTCCATCAATCAATTTGAGCGGTACGGACAGGCTAATCTGGCCATGTACGACCTCAGCAATGCCGATTTTGATTTGGATGATGAAAACAACGACTTCCTTTCTGTTGGCAAAAAGGTAAAAATCGACCTTGCCGATATGGATTGGAAAAGTTGGCGCTCAGAACTCCAAAAGGATGCGGACACGCTAGAACTTCTGACCCTGATGGTTGATGATATTACGCCAGAGCATGACACAAAGTTGCAGAAGCTTTTCAAACTGATCTCTTGGAAAATTGAGCATCCTATCAATGGCAGCAACAAAAAGATTCTCATCTTCTCTGCGTTCTCGGATACAGCAGAGTATCTGTACGATAACGTCAGCACCTTTATATCGAAAAAATACGGCTTGAATACCGCTGTTATTACTGGCTCCATTGATGGCCGGACAACAATCAAAGGCTTCCCGGCAACGCTCAACAATGTTCTGACCTGCTTCTCTCCGATTTCCAAAGGAAGGGATGTTTTGATGCCGGGTAGTACAACAGATATTGATATTCTGATTGCAACCGACTGTATTTCTGAAGGTCAGAACTTGCAGGACTGCGACTATCTGGTGAATTATGATATTCACTGGAATCCGGTGCGCATTATCCAGCGTTTTGGTCGTATCGACCGTATCGGAAGCCGAAATCAGTGCATCCAGTTGGTAAACTTCTGGCCAGACCTGACGCTGGACGATTATATCAACCTGAAATCTCGTGTCGAAACACGCATGAAAATCACCGTTATGACTTCTACCGGTGATGATGATCTCATCAACCCGGAAGAACAGGGCGATTTGGAATATCGGAAAGCACAGTTGAAGCGACTTCAGGAAGAAGTTGTAGATATCGAAGATATGTCGGACGGTATCTCTATTATGGATCTTGGTTTGAACGAATTCCGGTTGGATCTTCTGGACTACATCAAGCACCATGGCGAACCGGATAAAAAGCCGCTTGGCCTGCATGCAGTGGTTCCGGCAACAGACGAGCTTCCAGAGGGTGCGATTTTTGTCCTAAAGAATATCAATAACAGCGTCAATGCAGATAACCGCAACCGGATTCATCCTTTTTATATGGTTTATATTGGAAAGAATGGCGAAATCGTCTGTGACTACCTAAACCCCAAAAAGCTTCTGGATGATATCCGGTTGCTATGCAGAGGTAAAGCACAACCCATCGAAGAAGTCTATGAGCAGTTTAATCGGGAAACAGACGATGGAAAGAACATGTCCGAAATGTCTGAATTACTGAGCGAAGCAATTGATTCGATTATCGATGTCAAAGAAGAAAGTGACATTGATAGCCTGTTTTCGGTCGGTGGAACCTCTGCGCTTATGGGACAGGTTTCTGGGTTGGACGATTTTGAACTGATTTGCTTCCTTGTGGTAAAATAAACTCAAAGAGGTGTCAAGATGATTGGTCTGCCCAAATCTACTGAATTTAACAAGCGTATCCCGAAACAGAAGTTCTATGACAATCTTTCAGTAATGCCAGCCTTAAAGAAAGCGTTTACAGAGCAGATCAAAGTAATCTATTGGCGCAATAAAATTGCTCCCACTACTGTAAATCTTGCGGCCAGCGATTCCGTGACGGAGATCGAAGTATTTGAGATTCGGCTCAACACACCGGATCTGGATGAGAGTATCCTGCGCCAGATTGACCGGGAGATTCCCTATCATATTCTGTTTTTGCTGGAATATGGAGGTCAGTATCGTGCTGTGATTGGTTATAAGGAAGCCTCGGCATCTGGCAAAACGGCATTCAAGGTTGATCGTTACTACTCGACCGACTGGATGGATGAAGATTCTCTGCCGGTGCATCTGGACGGGCTTTCTGTGGATACTGTTTACGAGAACTTTGTCCGTCAGATTGCAGGCGATGTTCTGCTTGAAGAAAATGGCACTACGCTGAAAGAAAGCATTGAGCAGCAGAAGCAGCGTGAGCAGCTGGAAAAGCAGATTGCAGTACTGGAAGCTAAAATCCGTAAGGAAAAGCAGCCGAGGAAGAAATTTGAGATGGTGCAAAAGCTGAATGGCATGAAAGGTGAACAGGAAAGGAAGAAATAAAAATGAAGCGAATTTTGGAAAGTGGTCAATTCTCGAATTATAAAGATGGGATAAGACTGGATTCGGCATCCAGAGAGGTTTCCAGTATTTATCAATCTTATGGAATGACGACAGTTTTTATTTCCCATAAACATGAAGACCTTGAGGATTTAAAGGGTCTTATTGGTTTCTTGGAGAAAAACTATAATGTCAAGGCTTACATTGACAGCAAAGATTCTTCTATGCCGAGTGTGACTTCTGGTGTGACGGCATCAAAAATTAAAGAGCGTATTCGTCAGTGCGACAAATTCATCCTTCTTGCAACGGATTTGGCAGTTGAATCGAAGTGGTGTAATTGGGAACTTGGATATGGAGATGCGCAGAAGTTTAGTAGTAAAGATATCGCCATATTACCGTTAAAACGGAAAGGATATAGTGATTCTTCCTATAAGGGAAATGAATATATGCAGATATACCCATATATTTCGTTTTATGAAGGAAATGAAACTTATACAACTGGTGGATGTGTAAATAGAGGCTATTATGTTGTAACTGAGGACGAAAAGAAAAATCGAACGATAAAACCTCTTAGAGACTGGCTAAATAATCATTGAGGAACAAAATAATGAATGTTGAAACTGAACTGGAAGCAAATGAAAAAACAAGGCATGAAGACAAAATTGCACACCTCCAAATGATACAAGGTGTTATTGACCGAATGTCAACATCTGCAGCGATATATAAAGGATTTGCGGCTACCATCGTAACTGGAGTTGCGGCGATTTCATTTACAGAAGTGAGCGCATGGATACTATTGATTGCATTTCTTCCAGTAGGATGCTTTCTGGTGATGGATACATACTATCTCAAATTAGAAAAGCAGTATCGGATTCTGTACGAAAAGATACGGAATGAAAAACTCGTTCCAGATTTTTCCTTGGATTCAAGATGTTCAAATACGGAGCTTTATGATGCAAACGCGACTTGGCTTAAATGTTTGCAATCCCCAAGCATCTGGATGTTTTATGTTCCAATTATTATTATTGAAGTCATAATTGTGTCGTTGAAATTTGCAGGAGTGATTTAAGATGGCAAAGAGACAAGTCTTTTTTAGTTTTCATTTTGACAAAGATATTTGGCGTGTTGGACAGGTCAGAAACATAGGGGCTGTAGATGGGCAGGAAATATTTTCCGATAATGGTTGGGAAAAAGTTCGCTTGAAGAGCGATACGGCGATTAAAGCATGGATTGACAGTGAGATGAGAATGCGTTCTTGCATAGTTGTTCTCATTGGAACTGATACGGCTTCACGCAGGTGGGTTCAATATGAAATTGAGCAAGCGTGGAGACTTGGAAAAGGAGTCGTTGGAATTTACATTCACGGACTGGAAGATTATTGGGGACGGCAGGCATCAAAAGGACACAATCCTTTTGATGATTTTTACATTGATAGACAAATAAATTATATATCTCACAGAAGTACTCCACTTGATGATAATGACGTTCTGATGAGCGCAGTATGTAAAGCATATGATCCGCCATATGTAACGAGTAAGGTTGTTTATCAAGATATTAAAGATAATATTGAAAGATTGATAGAAGAAGCAATTGAAATCCGAAATCGTTATCCTAAATAAGGAGTTTATAGTTATGGACAACCTTAAAATGCACAGCCTTGACGGCGTACAGCGCAACATAGATTTAATCGGCAAAATCTTCCCCAATGCCATTACAGAAGTAAAACGCAACGGTAAAGTAGAACACGCCATTGACTTTGACGTTCTGCGGCAGGAACTTTCTGATTCCATTGTAGAGGGCAGGGAGGAACGTTACCAGTTTACATGGCCGGACAAGAAAAAGGCAATGCTGGCGGCAAATGCGCCCATCACGGCAACGTTGCGTCCGGTGGTGGCCGACAGTGTTGGCAAGGATGGCACATCCGGCGGTTTTGACAGTGAGAACCTTTATATTGAGGGCGACAATCTGGAAGTGCTGAAGCTCTTGCAGGAAACCTATCTGGGCAAAGTCAAGATGATCTACATTGACCCACCGTATAACACTGGTAGTGATGCGTTTGTTTATGATGATAATCGTTCCATGAATTTGGATGATTTTGAAGATATCAGTGGCCTTTTTGATGAGAATGGAAACCTAATGTTTGATATTCAAACAAACAACGAAGCAAGCGGAAAATTTCATACAAATTGGTTGAACATGATTTATCCACGATTAAAGATTGCAAGAGATTTACTTTCAGAGGATGGACTTATTTTCGTCAGTATTGATGACAATGAAATTGAAAATATGACCAAAATATGTAATGAGATTTTCGGTACGGATAATCATGTTGAAACGGTCATATGGAAAAACAAATACGGTGCGGGTGCAAAGACGGTTGGATTTATCAGTGCACACGAATATATTTTGATTTATAGTAAAAATCCTATTTCAAATTTGACCTGCGAATTTGAAGGACCGGAACGGGAAAAGTATAACAAAAGGGATGGTAAATTTGCAATCAGAGGTCCATACCGGACGCAGCCACTTATGACAAACAGCCTCGGAGATCGTCCAAACCTGATGTATTCTATTTTTCATAATGGGGTGGAAATTGTTCCACGAAAGCAATGGGTTTGGTCCAAAGAAAGAATGGAAGCTGCAATTGCAAATGACGATGTGGAATTTAGCTTGCAAAAAGATGGAAGCTACACCATCCGTTCTAAATCTTATCTTTATGGGGAAGATGGGAGTACTAGACGCGGAAAGCCAGTGTCTGTCCTGAATGGTCCGTTTACGCAGGACGGGACCAAAGAAATGAGAGAATTGTTTGATGATATAGCGGTTTTTGACTTTACAAAACCTTCAAAACTTATTGAGTACTTATTGAATCTTGAAATCAACGACATAAACGATAAAAACTTTATTGTCGTGGATTTCTTCTCTGGTTCCGCAACAACAGCCCATGCCGTAATGAAGCTGAATGCCGAAGATGGAGGACACCGTAAATTTATCATGGTGCAGTTGCCGGAAAAGACGGACGAGAAGAGCGAAGCCTACAAGGCAGGCTACAAGAACATCTGCGAAATCGGCAAGGAGCGCATCCGCCGTGCTGGGCGAAAAATTAAGGAAGATGCTGGGCTAACTGCTCCGACTGATTTGGATATTGGTTTCCGCTGCCTGCGTCTGGACAGCAGCAACATGGAAAACGTCTACTATACGCCGGAGGAGACCCGACAGCAGGATATGTTCTCGCTGGTGGATAACGTAAAACCTGACCGCACCCCGGAAGATTTGCTGCTCCAGGTGATGCTGGATCTGGGTGTGCTGCTTTCCAGCCCCATTGAGGCAACGGAAATTGCAGGCAAAAAGGTGTTCAACGTGGCAAATGGCTTCCTGCTGGCCTGTTTCGACCATGATGTGACGGATGAGACTGTCAAGGCCATTGCGCAGATGAAGCCGTACTATGCTGTTTTCCGTGACAGCTCCATGGTAAACGATAGTGTTGCAACAAATTTTGATCAGATTTTTGAAACTTATAGCCCCGATACGGTAAGGAAGGTATTGTAATATGGCAGAGCAGAAGAAAAAAGAGCAGTTGATCCACAGCTCTGCGGCAGAATATTTGACCTTCGTGGCTTCTACCGGAGACAGTGATACCAGCTATGAGATGCGCTATGAGGATGAAAACATCTGGCTGACGCAAAAGATGATGGCAACCTTATATGATGTGTCCAAACAGACGATCTCACAGCACATCAAGCGCATTTATGCGGATGGAGAACTTACGCCGGAGGCAACTGTCAAGAAATACTTGACAGTTCAAACCGAGGGCGACCGGCAGATCAGCCGCAAGCAGGATCATTACAATCTTCAAATGATTATTGCAGTCGGCTTTAAGGTGAATAATCAGCGTGCTGTGCAGTTCCGCAAATGGGCGGGTCAGATCGTGAAAGACCATACGATTCAGGGCTGGACAATGGATGTTGACCGCCTGAAAAAAGGTCACATGTTTACGGATGAATATTTCGAGCGGCAGTTGCAGCAGATTCGGGAAATCCGTCTGTCGGAGCGCAAGTTTTATCAGAAAGTCACAGATTTGTACGCAACCGCGTTTGATTATGATAAAAACGCAAAAACGACGCGGCTTTTCTTCCAGACCGTACAGAACAAGATGCATTTTGCGGTGCATCGCCATACCGCAGCAGAGCTGATTTATGAGCGAGCAGATGCCACCAAAGAGCACATGGGTCTGACAACATGGGAAAATGCGCCAGACGGTAAAATCCTGAAAGCCGATGTAACAATTGCAAAGAACTATCTGAGTGAAGATGAAATGCACTATTTGGAACGGATTGTTTCTCTTTATCTGGATTATGCAGAGTTACAGGCGGAGCGCAAAATCCCCATGAGCATGGAGGACTGGGCAAAACGGCTGGATGGTTTTCTGGAATTTAACGGCAATGAACTGTTGACAGGCCCCGGAAAAATCAGTGCAGAGCAAGCCAAACTCCATGCCGAAACGGAATATGAAAAGTACCGTCTGGTGCAGGATCGGCTGTACGAAAGCGACTTTGACAGGTTCCTGATGCTGGAGCAGGAGGTTGACCCTAAAAAATGAAATTTACATTCAAGATTCAGCAATATCAGACCGATGCGGTGGATGCCGTGGCACGGGTATTTCAGGGACAGCCCTACAATGCGGGCGTATCCTATCTGCGTGATATTGGCAATCTGCCCAGCACGCCGCAGCAGATCAGCGTGTTGCAATCTTCCGAGGATAGCACGCAGGTCGAATTTCAGGACGTACTGGATGATTCCGGTTTCAAGAATGAAGCATTGCAGCTGACCGATGAGCAGATTCTGCACAATATCCAGAACATTCAGAACGAGAGCAATATCCACCAGTCTACCCAGCTTGTGGCACCGCTGGGCCGCTGTTCTCTGGATATTGAGATGGAAACCGGCACCGGAAAGACCTATGTTTACATCAAGACCATGTTCGAGTTGAATAAGCGTTACGGTTGGAGCAAGTTTATTGTGGTCGTTCCCAGCATTGCTATCCGTGAAGGTGTGAAAAAATCCTTTGAGATTACCGCAGACCACTTTATGGAGTGCTATGGTAAAAAGGCGCGATTCTTCATCTACAACAGCAGCAATCTGAATCAGCTGGATGCCTTTTCAAGCAATTCGGGCATCAATGTTATGATCATCAATACACAGGCTTTTGCAGCTTCCATGAACGAGGACAAGAATGTGGAAGGCCGCAAGGGCGATGCAGTTGCGCGTATTATCTACACAAAGCGGGATGAGTTTGGGTCCCGCCGCCCCATTGATGTGATTGCAGCCAACCGCCCGATTTTGATTCTGGACGAGCCGCAGAAGATGGGCAAGGAGGATTCTGCCACCCAGAAAGCCCTGAAAAAATTCACCCCGCTTTTCACGCTGAACTACTCTGCTACCCATGCCAAGCAGCACAACCTGATTTATGTGCTGGATGCGTTGGATGCTTACAATAAGCGGCTGGTCAAAAAGATCGAAGTCAAAGGCTTTGAGGTCAAAAATCTTCGTGGTACGGACAAGTATCTGTATCTGGAAAGTATTATCATCTCCCCGAAAAATCCGCCGCGGGCAAAGGTGGATTTGGAAGTCAGCCACCAGAACGGTACGAAGCGAGAGTTCCATACGTTGGATGTGGGCGATAATCTTTATTACATCTCCGAGAAAATGGAGCAGTACAAGGGCTTCGTGGTGTCGGAAATCGACCCGATCACGGGCGTTGTGACCTTTACGAACGGCGATACCATCCGCAAGGGCGATGTCACCGGCGATGTTTCCGAAAACGATATGCGCCGGGTGCAGATCCATGAAACGATCCTTTCGCACTTTGAAAAAGAGCAGGAACTTTTCAAACTGGGCATCAAGACACTTTCGCTGTTCTTCATCGACGAAGTGGCAAAATACCGCCAGTACGATGAAGACGGAAACGAACTGCTGGGTGAGTACGGCAAGATTTTTGAGCAGGAGTATCTTTCGGTTCTGAATGAGCATCGCACCCTGTTCGACCCGGCTTATACTGCCTATCTGGATTCGACCGATGTGCATGATGTCCACAAGGGCTATTTCAGCATCGACAAGAAAGGTCACAGCGTCAACAGTTCGGTCAAGCGTGGCTCAGATATGTCGGATGACATTTCTGCCTATGACCTGATCCTGAAAAATAAGGAACGTCTGCTGTCCTTTGAAGAGCCGACCCGGTTCATCTTCTCCCACTCTGCCCTGCGGGAAGGCTGGGATAACCCGAATGTGTTCCAGATCTGCACCCTGAAGCACAGCGACAGCACCACGCAGAAGCGGCAGGAAGTAGGCCGTGGACTGCGTCTGTGCGTGAATAAGGACGGAAACCGCATGGATGCGGAAGTGCTGGGAGATAAGGTGCAGGATATCAACGTCCTGACCGTTATTGCCAGCGAGAGCTATGCAGGATTTGTAGACGGACTGCAAAAGCAAACCGAAGCAGTGCTGTATGATCGCCCCCGCAAGGCAGACATTACATATTTCACCGGCAAGACCATCAGGCTGGATGGCAAAACCGTCAAGGTGGATGACCGTCAGGCACGGGCAATCTATCAGTATCTTGTCCGCAATAACTATGTGGATGAGCAGGATAACGTCACGCAGGACTACCGGGACGATGTGCAGGCCGGAACACTTGCACCGGTGCCGGAAACGCTGAAGCCCATTGAAGAGGGCGTGCACACGCTTGTGCAGGCAATTTATGATGACAGTATGCTCAAGTCTATGTTTGAGGATGGCAACAAGCCGAAAGTGCTGGAAAATCCGCTGAACGACCGGTTTGAAAAGGCAGAGTTCCAGAAGCTCTGGCAGACGATCAACCACAAATACGCCTATACGGTGGATTTTGATTCTGAGGAATTGATTCAGAAAGCAATCGTACACATCGACAGCGAGTTGTACGTCAGTCGGTTGAAATATACCGTCACCTATGCTGGTCAGAAAGATGTTCTGAGTGCCGATATGGTGCGGGAAGGCAGCAGCTTCAGAGATGCCAAGAGCAGAACAAAAAAATTAGAACATGACTACGCAGGTCAGGTTGCGTATGACCTGATCGGCAAAATTGCAGAGAACACAACGCTGACCCGGCGCACCGTCGCACGGATTTTGCAGGGCATCAAGCCGACGACCTTTGCGATGTACCAGAACAACCCGGAAGAATTTATCACAAAGGTGATCCGGCTGATCAAGGAGCAGAAAGCTACCATGATCGTGGAGCATATCACCTATGATACCATTGAGGGCAGCTACGACAGCAGTATCTTTACGGCAGAGAAACACGCTCTGACGATGGATAAGGCTTACAAGGCACAAAAGGCGATTCAGGATTACGTTTTCACCGATGGCACAGCGGAAAAGAGCGTGGAACGGAAGTTTGCGGAAAATCTGGACGGTGCAGAGGAAGTCTTTATCTATGCAAAACTGCCGAAAGGCTTCTATATTCCGACCCCGGTTGGACACTACTCCCCGGACTGGGCAATCGTGTTCCATGAGGGCAAGGTGAAACACATCTATTTTGTAGCAGAAACCAAAGGCACGATGGAAAGCCTGAACTTGCGCCCAATCGAGAAGTCCAAGATCGACTGCGCCAGGAAGCTCTTTGCAAAATTGTCAGATGGCCTTGTGACATACGACCATGTGGACAGCTATCAGGAGCTGATGAATAAGGTACTGCAATAACCGTAAGATGCAAGGATCATCTTGTGGAAAACAATATGCAAAAATGGAAAATAAAAAATTCTGAGGCTGCAGCTTTGGAAAAATAATTCTTTGATGCCATCACATAGCCTGCATCATGCCGATGCAGTTCAAGGTTTTGACTTTCCCAACAAGTGTTTGGCAACGCAAAAATGGTCTTTGTATAACCTCTTGCTAGCACTATGAGACCTCTCAAAACGCTTCCCAAATTTGAAAATCACTTTGCAAGAATGATCGTCCGTTTTCAAGCTCAACTTGAAGCGGACGGTTGTTTTTCTGCTCAAAAAAGTTCCGAGTTTGCATTCCGTTGCAAACAGAACGAGCTATCCGACCCTCTCTTTTTACCAAAGTTTCCCTTGCGTTTTCTTGCACACTGCCGAAAGTGGCGTGTTTTCAAAGTTTTTTGTTGACACACTGCGATTTTTGTGGTAATCTATCCCAACAATTTAATATAACATATTTACTTAGAGTTCCAGCTCGGCTCCCGAAGGAGCCGGAGCAAGTTTTTAACTTTCTATCGCTACATAACGAACCCGAACCAAGGCCATCCCGGAAGGAATGGTCAGGTTCAGGTTGTTGTGTGGCGATTCTTTTATTGCCAAATACAGCGCCGAACCTTGAAAACCGCATGACCGTCTGCATGGGATACCCGGCGATGACCTCGCAAAAGCGAGCCGGAAAACGCCGCCGGAAGGGGGCAGGAAATCCATGCAGGGAGAACGGCTAAACGTTGATTCCTCAGTTACCAGAAAACAATGTGGTCAAATTGACCACATTGTTTTCTGTAACGCCAGTGAAAGGAGGGTCATCTCCATGTATATGACAAACGAAGAATGGGAGCAGAACAATCAGGATTATTTGAAAGAATCGTATGAGGAAACGGGTTTTACCACCGGAGGAT
>OIYG01002153.1_pt1 | contig 13168 bp, 15 predicted proteins | sample 1587861 | NCBI WGS metagenome assembly OIYG01 (sample SAMN03283272) | human gut metagenome | biome: human-associated habitat; material: feces | host: Homo sapiens | place: Peru | collected 2012 | reverse complement strand
GACCCTATTTTACAAAGATTTGTCTCTGATAAGAAAAATAAAATCACTTATTACGGTATAGATAGACTTGATACTTCTTATAAAAAGAATTTATTCAATAGTTTAAACTGTGCTCGTTGTGCTACCTGTAATAGTTTGCTTTCTTATGACTATTATCATATCGAGGATATTGGATCTTATAAGTGTTCTAATACTAAGTGTGGTTTTAAAAGACCTGTTTCTAAGTATACTATTACTGGATATAAAGATGGTGTTATTACTATAGATAATAAGAATAGAATTACTCTTAATAATGATATGTTATATAACTTTTATAATACTTTAGCTGCTTATTCTGTTCTTTGTGATTATGGTCTGGATAAGAAAAAAGTTTGTGGGTCTATATCTTCTCTTAATCGTGATAAGAAAATATATAGTAATTATACTGTCAATGGTCGTGACGTTTTTGTTCTTAATAACAAGTGTGAGAATGCTTCGACTTATAATCAATCTATACTTTATACTTATAATAGTGCTAAGGAGAAAACCATTGTTATTGGATGGGAAGAGATATCAAGAAGATATCTTTGGGATGATTTATCTTGGTTATATGATATAGAGTTTGAACTATTTAACAAGCAGGATATAGATAAAATAATAGTATGTGGTCCACAGAGATATGATTTAGCAGTTAGACTTAAGTATGCTGGAATCAGTGATGATAAGATAAAAATACATAAAGATTTATATGAAGCTAAAGATGACATAGAGTCTTCACAAGGAGATATATATGGGATATTAAACTTTGACTATGTAAATGATTTTAATAGAGTTATGGAGGAATTAAAATGAAAATGAATATTCTTTGTCTATATAGTGACATAATGAATTTGTATGGTGATACAGGTAATGTTAAAGTAATAAAGTATCACCTAGATAAACAAGGTATAAAATATAATATAGATTATAAATCAATAGATGATACTCTAGATATAAAGAATTATGATTTAATAATAACTAGTCAAGGAACAGAAGAAAATAGAAGACTATGTTTAAAAAATTTATTAAAATATAAAAGTGATGTAAAGAAGTATATTGAGGATAATAAATTCTTCCTTGCAACTGGTAACTCTTTGGGGTTATTTGGAAAAACTTTATATGGTGAAGAAGCTCTAAATATTTTTGAATTTGATACTATAGAGACTGTGCAACGGGTTTCTAAAGAAATTATTTTAGAAAATGATATATGTAAACCTATATATGGATTTGTAAACAATAGTGATAATATATCAAATAGTAAACCATCATTGTTTAATGAAGAAGGAATTAAGTATAAAAACTTTTATGGCACAACTACTCTAGGACCAATTTTTGCAAGAAATCCAGAGTTTTTGGAATATTTCTTAAAGGAATTAATAAGATTTAAAGATAATGATTTTAAGTTTAAGGATTTTGATTTGGCACTTGATGAAAAGGCATATAATGAATTTATAGAATTTAAAAAGACTAAGGTTTTTAATAGTCATAAAGCCTAGTCTTTTTTTATTTTACTTGGAATTATATTTTTTAGAGTTGTTTGTATTTTAGGGAAGGCATTAATTAGTCTTCGATGGAGTAATGACTTTTGTGAGATTAAGTTTTTAACATATTTGTTTATGTCTTCGGTTCTGTCGTCCATAGTAACTTTTTTAACAGTTTTTTTGAAGTTATTAACTATATTAAAGGATGCAACTATATCGCATAGGAATAATATTGCAATAGTTATGGCACTAATCTCAAGACCAGTTGTAGGTATTTTTCTAAGTAGTCCTTCGAAGAATGGATTTATAAAGTAAACTAGAACGCATGCTCCTAGTCCGAATGGGATCATTGTTTCTAAACAGATCCTACCGTTGATATTATATTTATTATTGGAATAGTCCCACCATCTAGCTTTGAACAGTTTTTCCATGATATAACTAGTAAAATATTCTAGAACACTACATATTGCTATAGCAAGGATAAATAATGCCACTGGATGATGAACATATTTTGATAGGAATAATACTACAGAGACTGCTCCTATTCCATATATAGGACAATAAGGTCCTATTAGAAATCCTCTGTTAGACCAAACTTTATCTGTTAGTCTAGTGTAAATAGTTTCGAGACACCAACCAATCATTGAATAAATAATAAAAAGTAAAAAATAGGTACATACTTCATTAAACATATACTTCACCTAAGATAATTATATAAATAATAGAAAGATATAGCAAGAAAAAATAGTTAATTTTAAACAAAAAGAGAAAAGTGTACAAAAAAAGACTATAAAAGTCTTAAAATTCACAATTTCCAGGAGTTCTTGGAAATGGTATTACGTCTCTTATGTTATTAACTCCAGTTAGATAAATAAGTAATCTTTCAAAGCCCATACCAAATCCTGAGTGGACACATGTTCCATATTTTCTTAGGTTTAAATACCAAGAAAGTCCTTCTTCTTTTATACCTAGTTCTTTCATTCTTTTTACGAGTTTTGAATAGTCTTCTTCTCTTTGGGAACCACCGATTAGTTCTCCTGCTCCTGGTACTTCTAAATCTACTGCAGCAACTGTTTTTCCATCTGGATTTTCTTTCATGTAGAATGCTTTTATATCACGTGGCCAATCTGTAATAAATACTGGTCCATCAAAGTACTCTGTTATATATTTTTCATGTTCTTTTGCTATGTCTTCACCATAAGATGGGGTAAATTCAAAGTCTTTACCTGAGTTTTTAAGAATAGTTATAACTTCTTCATGAGTTATTCTGGTAAAGGTACTATTAATTAATTTTTCTAGCTTTGCGATTAGTCCTTTTTCGACGAATTTGTCTAGAAATTCCATTTCATCTTTTGCATTTTTAAGAACATATTTAACTATATATTTAAGCATATCTTCTTCGATATCCATGACTTCTGATAGGTCGCAGAAGGCTATTTCTGGTTCAATCATCCAGAACTCGCTAGCATGAGTTTTTGTATTTGAGTTTTCTGCTCTAAAAGTAGGGCCAAAAGTATAGGTTTTCTTAAAGGCCGTGGCAAATGTTTCTGCTTCTAGTTGTCCTGTTACGGTAAGACCAACTTTTTTTCCGTAAAAGTCTTTAGAGTAATCTACTTTTGAGGGAAGTTTTTCTAGATCGAGTGTTGTAACTTGGAACATTTCTCCTGCACCTTCTCCGTCGTTTGCGGTTATAAGTGGGGTGTTTACATAAACGTATCCTCTTTCTCCAAAATAGGTATGAATAGCTAGGGCTGCAACACTTCTTACTCTAAATACTGCTTGGAATAAGTTGGTTCTAGGACGTAAGTAAGCTTGTTCTCTTAGAAACTCTGCTGAGTGTCTTTTTGGTTGGATTGGATAGTCTAAAGGACAATCTCCAAGAAGCTTGATACTACTTACTTTTACTTCATATGATTGGCCTTTTCCAGAAGACTTGGTAAGGGTTCCTTTTACTTTAATAGAACTACCAATATGATATTTTTGGATATCTTCAAAGGTTGGTAGGCTGTTATCATAAACTAGTTGCATATGTTTGAAGCAAGTACCATCAGAAAAGTCTATAAAACCAAAGTCTTTTTGTTTTCTATGGTTTCTGATCCAACCTTCAAGAATAACTTCTTTGTCTTTGTAGCATTCAATTTCACTAAATATTTTTTTTAAATCCATTTTTGTTTCCTCCTAATAAAAAAATCAAATAAACAAAGGGACGTAGATAGACGTGGTGCCACCCTTCTTTATCTGATTGATATCTCATTAATATAACGGTTTAACCGGTCTTTTCTACTTTATTCAAAAAGACTCTCAATGGTGTTATTCATATAGTTACAATATCCATTTGCACCAAACATGGACTCTCTAAAATTAATATACTATATTACTTCTCCATTTCATCGAATTAAATATATTTTAACACTTACCTTGAAAAAGTCAAGAACTTTTATTTAGGCCAGTACATTATAACGACAATAATAACTCCTATAAGGGCAATAGCTACTAGAATCATTTCTCTAATTGAAAGTGGGAATTTCTTTTTTTGTGGTTGGTAACTAGAGCTTACTGAATTATCTTCGTATGAAGAGTTAAATGAACTATTGTTTGAATTAATGCTATGATTTAAACTGTTTGTGTTACCTATGATATTATCGTTATTTTGATATAAACTTGATTGATTGATACCTGAATTCATTCCATTATCCATGGAAGTATCATCTTGCATTGTTTTAATTTCAGTATGAACACTATTAGAGGTTCTATTATTGTTGTCAGGAATACTATTTTCATATGTATTATTGTTCATGTAGTTATTGTTGTCGTAACTATTGATGTTATTTGTATAGTTATTTTGTCCGTATAGGTTATTTGTAGGCGTTTCTACTGAAGATGGGTTTTCATAGTTTTGAGTAATTTCGTTTTCATATATGTTATTGTTTTGATAACTATTTTGCATATAAGGATTGTTTGAATTTGTTTCTAATGATGAAGCATTTCCATAATTAGGAGTATTTGTGTTTTCATATGAAGGTGCATTATTTTCATATACGTTATTATTTTGATAACTATTTTGTCCGTATAAAGTATTTGGATTTGTTTCTATAGAAGATGGATTTCCATAGTTAGAAATGTTTTCATTTTCATATGAAGGTGTATTATTTTCATATATGCTATTATTTTGATAACTATTTTGTGTGTATAGGTTGTTTGTACTTGGTTCTCCTGATGAGGCATTTCCATAATTTGGGGTAATTTCGTTTTCATGTGAAGGAGTATTGTTTTCATATAAATTGTTGGTTGTGTAATTATTTTGTCCCATATAATTATTAGAATGTGATTCATGTTCATTATTATAAATTGGATTATTTAAGGAATTGTCATGGTCATAAGAGTTTAAGCCACTATAACCAGTATTATTATTTTCAGTAATATTTTCATTTATACTATTATAATTGTTAACACTATTTAGGGTGCTATCTACTCGATCGAAAGCATTCATGTTGTTAAAGTTATTTTGGAATGTATTATTTTGGCTATAACTAGATTCATTATTTCCCATAGAATAGTTATTTTCGTATGAATTTGTTTGATTATAAGAACTGTTATTTATTTGATTGTCAAAGCTAGGAGCAGCATTAAAGTTAGGAATATTTATTCCACCATAGTTACTTTCTTGAGCAGGATTACTACTAAAACCTGGAATGGACACTACTGATGGATCTTCCTTATGTTCTTCAACTTTTTGATGAGTGTAACTGTTTATGCCAGAGTGTCCTTGTCCTGGGATATTAATTTGATTACTAGATTGTTCTTGATAAATATTTCCTTGCATGATATTTGGTTCTTTTGGGACATTATTCATTCCTTGCATAGCATTTCTTTCGTTAGAAACTCCAGAGAAACCTTGCATCATAGAATTATTATTTGTACTTTGGTTTTGACTTTGTCCTTGTACTAATCTAGAATCAAATTCGTTACTCATAGTATTATTTCCTGTGCTTGAATTTCCTCCATAAGGAGAATTATTAAATCCTCCATTAAAACCATTAGGTATATTATTATTCATTATATCTCCTTCTTCCTACTCATATCATATTACTATTATTATATCTAATTTTTTTTCTTTTTACAATCATGTTTTAATTCTTGTTGACACTTTTTACATATTATTTATTAACTTCAATTGTAATCCAAGCCATAATTAGATTTACAATATAATTAATTTCATTATTGGTTAAGTTTCTATCTTTTTGTATAGCGTGCCATTTATAAAGACAAGATCTACAACAGGTGCCTGTTGCATGTTGTGCTATGAAAACAGGATGTCCTTTCATTGGTGTTTGTTTTCCATCATTTATTATATCACATGGTGCAAGTCTTTTGTTGATAAAATCCGTAGCATGAGATTTTATTTTTAAGTAACCATTTTTTTTACAATAAGAAATGTCTTTTTCTTTGAGATGAAAGCTATTTCTGAATTTGGATTTTTTAAGTTTTTGCAGAATAAAATCTATGTTATTTGTATTCAAATTTAATACTTCCTTTTCCGTCTTTGCAAGAGACGGTCGCAATGGAACCGTTTATAATAGTTACTCTTGGGGCAATATGTCCAATATCGGCATCTATAATAATAGGAACATTTAGATCTTTTAAAATGGACATAATTGAGGATATATATTCTTCTTCTTCAAAAATTGTTAGACTTCTTCCAAAAATAAAGCCTTTTACATATTTAAAATAACCACTTTCTTTAAATTTCCATAAGAATCTAGTTATATCGCTTAGTGAATAAGAAAAATTTTCAAAGTACCATAAAATTCCATCTTCTTTATATTTCTCGATGAATGAAATGGTTTTATCGAACTTTGTACCAAAAATATCTCCGAGAACATCCATGCAACCACCGATGATTCTTCCTTTGATGATACAAGAAGTAGAGTTAATTACTTTAAGATTAACGTCATTAGTTAAGTTATATCCTTCAAGACCAGTAATTTTTTCTCTTCTTGTGCCTTCATATTTAGAAAAACTATTTTGTGTGATTTGGTTACCTTTTAATAATGATAGATTGTCAAGAATGGACTTATCAAGAATATCCATTCCGAATACTTTGTAATTATTACTATAAATGGTTGCAATGTCTAAATTAGTAGTTATGGTATATGTAAGCCAGGTTGGATCGGAATAGCCTTGGAACCATTTTGGATTATTTAAAATAAGATCGTAGTTAAGATAAGGGATTATTTCCATGATGTATTCTCCTCCGCAGGCTGAAATGATTAGGTCAACATTTGTATTTAAAAACAGGGATTCTAGGTAAGAAGCTCTATCTTGGGCTGATGCACTTCTTTCGTTGATACTAGTTCTAACATTGTTAGTTTCGATAACTTTATAACCTAGTTTTTCAAGATTTAACTTAGCATTATCTAGTCTTTTTAGATCAAGTTCATCACTTATTCCATCAGAAGGAGCAGTTACTCCTATTACACTATTATCTTTTAGAAATTTTGGATATATCATTTTATAAACCTCCTAGATGTTTTAATAACTGTTTTAATTATACAATATTATAGATAGAAAAGAAAGGTTTAGGAGTTTTTATAAAAATTTGAGTTAATAATAGTTTTTTAGTTTTATTGGTTTTATATTAATAATTTATTTTTTATTGGTTTATCTATAGTTTTTTTAAACAGATTACGTATATCTACTATTTCTTCGTCTAATTTTTCTTTTGGAATAGAGCCTATGACAAGTGAGTTTTCTTTAATAGCGTTTATTATTATATCTTTATCTATTATTTCTTTTTGTACTTGTATGTTTTACAATTTTATCATTTACATAATGAAAATAAACAAAAATGCACAATCATTGTGCATTTTAATATATAAACTCGAATAGTTCGACTAATTTTCCTATGGTGCCTGTGGCCGGACTCGAACCGGCACGAGCTAGGCTCACTGGATTTTGAGTCCAGCGTGTCTACCAATTTCACCACACAGGCATAAAGAACTTATAATTGTTCTATTTCTTCTTTATATTTTGAGTTATATAAATCAACATCTTCATCGCTTATATTTACATCTTCTATTTTTGGAAGTCTATCTTTTGAATCAAGACCAAAATAATCAAGAAATTCTCTAGTAATTCCATATAGAATAGGTCTTCCTATTTTATCACTTTTTCCTACTTCTTTTATGAAATCTTTTGCTACTAGGTTTCTTATTATTTGAGCAGATCCTACTCCTCGTAACTCATCAATTTCATGACGTGTTATAGGTTCATTATAAGCTATTATTGCTAAAGTTTCAAGAGCAGATTGTGATAATTTTTTAACTTCTTTTATTTCAGTAAGTTTTGAGTAGTATTCTTTGTGTTCACTTTTAGTGGTTAGTTTAAACATGCCTCCTAGATTTTTTATAGTAATTCCTCTGTCACTTTTTTGATAATCTTCGAAAAGCTCCCTCAAATAATCTACAACTTCGTTTTCACTAATTCCTATTATTTTAGACATGCTTTTTACGTCTATGCCTTCTTCTCCTACTAAGAATAGTAAGCCTTCAACTACTGGTTTCATTAAACCACCTCACAATATATCTTATCAAAATTATTATCTTGTGTTATGACAAGTTCTTTTTCTTTGGCTAGTTCAAGTATGGAAAGAAAAGTTGCTACTACATATGATTTGGAAAAATTTTCGAATAGTTCATAGAACTCTGCTTTTTTCTTATAACTTAAAATCTTTTTGATAGAAGCTTTTCTTTCTTTGACGGAAATTTCTTTTATTGTAACTTTAGTTGATAGTGGTTTTTCATAGTTTTTTCTTTCTAAGTATTTTTTAAAAGCGTTTACTAAATCCTCTAAAGTGACTTCATTTCCTAGATTGATGGAATTGTTTTTATATGGTGTCATACTTGAAGGGGTTTTTGTATAAATATTTTTTCTTTCTTCTTCGAATTTTTTTAAGTCGTTGGTTACTTCTTTATATTTTTTATATTCGATTAATCTACTTATTAGGTTTTCGCGAGTTTCTATGTATTCTTCTTCCTCTTCTTCGTCTTTTAGACTTGGTAGTAGTGTTTTTGATTTAAGATACATAAGATCTGATGCTAAAACTAGATATTCTGATGCTATGCTTAAATTCATGTCATTCATATTATTAATATAATCTAAGTATTGATCAGTTAATTTGACTATTTCAATATCCATAATATCCATTTCAGATTCTTTTATCAAATGAAGTAAAAGATCTAATGGACCTTCGAACTCATTAATTTTAAATTTATACTCCATATAATCACCTTTAAGCCATAATAATTATATCAAAAAAAAGTGCTAAACAAAAGCCCTAATCCTTAGGTTTAAAGATTAAGGCTATAAAGAAACTGAATACAATTGCTGATGTTATACCTGTTGCAGTCATATCGAACATACCCATTGCAAGTCCAAAGAAACCGTATTCTTGTCCTCTTAGAAGTGCTGCATGTATTAAACTATGACCAAAACTGGTAATTGGAAGAAGGGCTCCTCCTCCTACGAGGTTAATAATTTTATCATAAATATCAAATGCATCTAATAGTACACCTAGGACTACGAACATGGAAGTAACATGTCCTGCTGATAATTTAGTGTTATCTATAATGATTTGCGCTATTAAACAGAGGCTTCCACAAAATAGAAAGGAGTAAACATATGTCATTTTATCGCCTCCATACTAACTGCATGTGCTATTCCTAAGATATTTTGTTTTTGGAATAGAAAAGTTGGGGAAAAAAGGGCTCCTGTTGTAACGAATAGTACTTTTTTGTATTCACCTTTTTTTAGCATATCATAGATATAACCATAATTAATAAGAGCACTTGCTATTGGTCCTGAGCCTCCAGCAGTTATTTCTTTTTGGTTTTTCATATCATAAATCATTGAACCACAATCATCATAATTGTTCAGATTGATATTATAATTTTCTTTCATATAATCCTTAAGTATTGCTTTTCCATATATACCTAGATCTCCGGTTAGGATTAAATCATAGTAGCTTGCTTCAATGTTTAAGTCTGTTAGGTGTTTATATATAGTGTCTCCTGCTGCTGGGGCCATAACTGCTCCCATATTGTTAGGATCGTTTTGTCCCATATCAACAATTTTGCCTATTGTATAGTTTGAAATTTTTACTTTACTAGGTGAGGAACTAAGAAGAATAGCTGCTCCTCCAGTTGAGGTGAATGTTGCAGTTTTTGGTTTTGTATAACCGTATTCTGTTGGGTTTCTAAATTGTTTTTCTTCTGCTAGGTTATGGGAACTGGTAAGACAAATAGCATTGTTACAGCTGCCATCTTCGATAAATTTTGAAGCAATTATTATGCTTTCCATACTTGTTGCACATGCTGAGAATACTCCTAGAAATGGTACACTTGAAGTTGATATGGCATAACTAGTTGCACATATTTGATTAAGCAGATCTCCTCCTACTATTAGGGAAATATCTTCTTTGGAAAGTTTAGCTTTTTTTAGGATTAGTAATAGAGCATCTTTTGATAGTTTAACTTCGCTCATTTCGAAAGATGAATCTATGTTATAGTTATCATAACATTTATCAAAGTATTTACTATATAGTCCATCTCTTTCTAAAAAACCTCCGACTAAGGAAGTTTCTTGGATATAAACATTATTAAATTTTCCTGTCATATCTTAACCTCCAAAAAATAAGAATCTTATAATTGCAAAAACATATGCTGAGACTACTCCATATAGAATGACGGATCCTGCTAGTTTGAATACATTTGAACCGAAGCCATATACTGGTCCTTCGTTTTTATAGTCTAAAATGGCACTTTGAATTGAATGAGCAAATCCTGTTATGGGGATAATTAATCCCATTTCGCCTTTTTGGACAAGTTTATCGAAAACACCAAATCCTGTTAAAAGACAAGCTAGAAATATAAAGGTTACTAACATAAGGGAACTGGATAATACTTTAGAAATATGAAAAGCATAAGAGTAAAAATCAATTAAAAAGTTGCCTAGTAGTCCAAGTAAACCTCCGGTTATAAAGGTGCTAAATAGATTTAATCCTTTGTTATCACTAGAAGAGTGCTTATCTACTATTTTTTGATATTTTTTTATTTCCATAAATTCCTCCCATTTCTATTATGATGAGTTTTGTTTTTTTTATACAAAAAACAAGGCTACTTGAGTCTTGTTCTTAGTCTTGTTAGGATTTGTTTTTCTTCTCGTGATACTTTTACTTGATTGATACCTAGTTCTTTTGATACTTCGCTTTGGGTTAGTCCTTGTTCATATCTTTTTGTGATTAGATCTCTTTCGAAGTCATTTAAGTTGCTTAGTTCTGATTTTAAATCTAGGATGTCTTCTCTATAACAGTTTTCTGTGTATCCTAGGGTGTCATATAGTTTGATATCGTCTTCGTTTTCGCTATCTAGGGACATGACTAGGTTATTGGCATTTTTGGCTTCAGTAATTTTATTGACATCTATTTCAAGGAATAGTGCTATTTCGTCATCACTTGGGATGTATCCTAGTTTTTGCATAAGTGCCTCTCTTGCTTTGTTGATCGAGGTATTTAGTTTAACTAGTTCTTTACTGACTTTTAATACGTTTGATTTTCTTATATATTCTTTTACTTTTCCAAGCACGTAGAAGTATGCGAAAGAGGAAAACTTGGTGTTTTTATCACTTTTATAGTTTTCGTATGCGTCTAAAAGTCCCATCATACCTACTTGATACAGGTCGTCTTTGTCAAAATAATAAGTATATTTGTTAATTATGGAATAGACAATCTTCTCGTTTTCAAGAAGCATATTTGTTTTATCTGTCATATGTTTATAACCTCATAGGCCATGATTTCTTCGTTTACTTGATATAAGTTTTCAAATATTTTTTTGTTGTATGAGAAAAGACGTTCTATTCCGCATAGGATTAGTTTTCCTTTGTGTCTTATTATTTCACTATAGCATTTTTTTATAACTTCAAGACCATAATTATCAATGTAGTTAAGACCTTTTAGGTTGAGTAAGACGTATTTTATACCGTTATCTTTTATGACCATTTCAAAATCACTTTTGAAGAGATTAACGGTGTCACCGTTTAGGATTCCTTTAAGTCTAACTAGTAAGATACCTTGTTTAAATTCCATATCAATATCTAACATAAATCTCCTCCTTTGTTTACTAAATATAACAAAGAGGAAAAAACTATTATGTCGATTATTGAGCTTGGTTATATAATTAAATGTGACATTTTTCTAGTAAAATATTGTTAAAATAGTTTATTTGTTGCTTAGTTCATAAAGAATAATGCTGGTTGCTACTCCGACGTTTAGACTTTCTACAGTACTTGTTTTTATATAAATGTTTTTATCTATTATTTGTTTTACTTTTTCGCTTATTCCGTTTCCTTCGTTTCCCATTACAACACAAAAACTGTTGTTATTAATATTTCTAACATCGATGCCATTTCTAACATCTGTTCCATATATGGGAATATTTTGTTTTTTTAATTTATTAATTGCTTTTACTAAGTCTTCTTTTATTATGTTTATTTTGAAGATTGCTCCTTCACTTGCTCTGATTGTTTTATCGTTATATACGTCACAACAGTCTGGGGATAGGATGATGTTATCTACCGAAAAGGCAACAGCACTTCTTATTATGGTTCCTAAATTGCCTGGATCACTTATTTTATCAAGCATTAGATATTTTTTTCCATTTTGATTTAACTTGTTTTCTTTACGTACTATGCCAATAAAACTGGAAGTGTTAATGTTTTTTATTTTGTTCATTACTTTATCTGTTATATGGTTTACAGGACAATTTACATCAAAGGGCAAGGTTTCTCCTTCTAGGACATATACTTCTTCTAGAACTTTGGATAAATGTGCTTCTTTGATTAGGTTTAATGTTTCTACAATGAATTTTCCTTCGCTATCACGATATTTTTTTTGTTTTAGTTTCATGATGTATTTTATTTTTTTATTTTCAACACTTTCTATTAACATGATTTCTCCTTATAAATTTTTCATTTCTTTTCTTATATTTTGATAATCTGGAATATAGGTTTCTACTAATGACCAAAAGTTTTTTGAATGATTGTGGTGTTTTAAGTGACAAAGTTCATGGAATATGACATAATTTAAGTATTTATAATCATATTTGATTAGCTCTAAGTTTAATGTGATTGTATTACTTGTTATATTACAGACACCCCATTTACTTGTCATCTTTCTTATTTTTAGTACTGGTTTGGTTTTTGATTCTTTAAATTTTGAAAAGCATTCTTCATAACAATTGGTAAAGATTTCTTTGGCACGTTTTCTATACCAAGTGTCAATATTGATTTCTGTTCCTATGAAAACACGGGAATCTCCGAAGTAGATACTTTTATCATTTATCATGCATTTATCGTAAAGCTTTCCCATATATTCGAATTTACCTGTTTTCTTGTTTTTGATTGCTTCTTTTTTTTGAATAACTTTGTTTATATAATCTATGTTAGAATTAATGAACTTTTTAATGAATGAGAGAGATGTTCCTTTTGGTGCTGTTACTACTATTTTTAAGTTATCTTTGATTCTAAGGTACATATTTTTGTTGTTTTTATAAATTATATCTATATCGTAAGATTTGTTGTTTAATTCTAGTATCATGTTTACCTCTAAAATAAGC
>OIYG01002145.1_pt1 | contig 13210 bp, 7 predicted proteins | sample 1587861 | NCBI WGS metagenome assembly OIYG01 (sample SAMN03283272) | human gut metagenome | biome: human-associated habitat; material: feces | host: Homo sapiens | place: Peru | collected 2012 | reverse complement strand
CAGAACCGGTGCGGAGGAATCTTGGGCGAATACGTAGGAAGCCGATGTACAGTCGGTACGAATTCGCCCGGGCTTTCAGGTCCCGCAAGTCTGTACTGCCCTCATCCACCGCCTGCGGGCGGTCCCCCTTCCCCAGGGGGAAGGTTTAAGAGAAGAATTGGAGGTTTTTCTATGCCTAAAAATATAACTGCGTTTGACATTGGCGAAAGCCAGGTGAAGGTGGTCTCTCTTGCGGGGGGGACGGTGAAGCGGGCGGAGGTGTTTGAGCTTCCGGACAATGTGGTGGCCGGGGGGACGGTTGTCTCCATGGACGCGCTGGCGGATTTTCTGAAGGAATCCCTGAAAACGGGGAGGCTTTCAAAGGCCAATGCCGCGGTGATTCTGCCGGACCGGCTGGTGTTCCGGCGGAATGTCACCGTGCCGCCTATGACGGAGGGGCAGCTGGCCTACAACCTGCCCTTTGAATTCAAGGACTACTTAAACCAGGAAAAGGGACGGTATTACTTTGACTATGCCGTCCAGGGGGTAACCAAAAACGAGCAGGGGGAGCCGGAGGAGCTGCAGCTGTTTGCCTGCGCAACCCTGAAATCCACCGTTGAGGACTACCGGAACATGTTCCACCGGGCGGGCTTCAAGCTGAAGGAGGCCATCCCCGAGGAGTGCGCCTTTGGCAATCTGGCGCGGGTCCACGCAGAGCGCAACCCGGGCTCCGACGGGGACCTGTGCATTGTAGACCTGGGGCACAAGGGTATCCGCATGTACATCTACCGGGACGGCCATTTCCGCACCCGCCGGGCGGTGGACCTGGGACTTTGGGACCTGGAGCAGCAGCTGGCCTCCGAGCGGGGCGTGGATCCCCACATGGCCCACACCCATCTGCTTTCGGACTATCAGCAGGCCCAGAGCGCGGACGCTTCCCAGGACCTTTACAACCGGATGGCCGTGGAAATCATGAAGGCCGTCAACTTCTATAACTACAACAACCGGGAGCAGACCCTGCGGGGGGTCTATCTCTGCGGCGGCGGCGCGGCGGTGGAGCCTTTGAAGCAGACCGTCAGCCGGGTCACGGGCCTGGAGCTATTGGACATTGCCGAGCTGCTTCCCGACGGCGAAAAAATTGAGAATCCCTGGCTCTTTGCCAAGGCCGTTGGCTGCGGGCTGTAACAGGAGGGGCAGAAATGAACGCGATTGAAGTTAAAAAGGCCCCCAAGGCCCTGAAAATTCCCACAAAAACCACCATCAACCTGGCCCAGAGAGAGTCCAAAAAGAAGGACGTTTTAACCGTCGCCGTGGGCGCGGTGCTGATTGCCGCGTTGGCTGGCTCCATTGCCAAGTTTGGCGTTCTGGACCAGCTGGCCCGGCTCAATGCCGCGGAGGCGGCCTATAACCAGGTCCACGCCCAGTATTTGCAGACCCAGCAGGCCGTGGCCGACTATCCGGAGGTGGAGGCCCGCTACCGGACCTATTCCCGGAAGTGGATGAACGTGGGCGACCAGAACGGCCTTGCCAAGGTAGACCGGCTGGATGTGCTGGACCTGGTGGAGCGGCGGATGATGCCCCGGGGTCAGGTCAATTCCATCTCCCTGCGGGATAGCGTCATGGTGGTGTCCATGTCCGGCATGAACCTGCGGCAGATTTCAGAGATGGTGGAGCTTGTAGGGGCGGACCCCATTGTGGAGTCCGCGGCCCTGAATCTGGCATCCACGGAACAGGACAGCACCGAGGCGCTGATGGACTTTACCCTGACCATCGCCCTGGAGCCCGCAGAGGAGGCAGCAGAATGAATCGAGCGTTTACCACCAGAGAAAAAGTGATGCTGGTGATTCTGGTCGTTTTGATCATAGCCATCGGCTATTTCAAGCTCCTTTTGGAGCCCATCAATGCAAAAATCCAGGATTTCCAGACCCAGCAGGCAGCAGAGCAGGATGAAATCCTGATCAATTCCTCCCTGGTCCAGCAGAAGCGCCAGATGGAAAAGGAGCTGGAGGAGCTGTTCGCCAACGGTGACCCCACCCCCATCCCCGTGTATGACAACTCCGCAAATCTGCTGGTAGAGCTCCACAAAATTCTGGATTCCTCTGCGGAATACACCCTGAATTTCTCGGGCACCAGCCCCATGGACGTGGAGTATTTAATCCGCCGCCCTGTGAGCCTGACCTTCCGCACCGCCTCCTACGGGCAGGCCCGGAACATCATCAATCAGCTCCACGACAGCGAGAATACCAACGCCATCTCCGACCTTTCCGTCACCTTTAACGGCAGCACCAATGAAATTCTCTATTGGAACCAGCTGGACGGGAATGACGAGGACTATCCCATCTCCGTCTCCATGACCATTACCTATTACGAGCGCCTGGAGAACAAGTAACGCATTTATCCCTTGGAGGAAACAATCATGAAGCAGGTAAAAAAGAACTTGCCAATTGAAAAGAAGCGCGGCGGCTTTACCATGGTGGAGCTGCTGCTGGTGGTTGCTATCCTGGTGGTCCTGTTCGCCCTGGCGGTGGGGGGCCTTGTGCAGATGAAGAAGAATCTGCGCCAGAAGGAGCTGGATGCCAAGGCCGAGATTATCTACGCCGCGGCCCAGAACCGCATGGCGGAGCTCCGGGCAGCGGGCTACGGCAGCACCCTGACGGACGAAACACGGGCTCGCAAAATGGCGGACATCCCCACCGACGCGGTGATTGACACCGTGACCCGGCCTGCCTTTTATTATGTCATTTCGGCGGACAAGGGCGTGAAGACCGCCCTGGCGGACGACATCCTTCCGGAAACCAACGTGGACCCCGAGCTCTGGAGCCACCACTGGCTGATTGAATACAACGGCGACACGGGCCTTGTCTACGCCGTGTTCTATTCCGAAACCGGGGAAATCAGCACCGACGAAACCGTCCGTGGGGACCTGCGGCTGCGGGACAAGCGTCTGGCCGGTGGGGCCAAGGTCGGCTACTACGGCGGCGACATCACCCTGGGCGGCAAGAGCTATACGCTGGTTCCTGATCTGCGCATTGTCAACGAGGAAGAGCTGGTTGTCAAAATGTCCTGCACCAGCCCCAATGTAGGGGATGGTCTGTACCCCAGTCTGCGATTTTCCCTGACCCTGACGGACAAGCTCACCGGCGCGAAGGTGGAGATTCCCTCCAACCAGATTTCCGTCACCACCGAGGGCAAGGATTTATACAAGGCCGAGCTGATTCTGGACAGCCTGGACTATGGCGAGCGAAGACGGTTTTCCACCCTCTTCCCCAGCCTGACTCCGGGCAACAACATCGACGTTGTCCTGACGGTGACGGCGGACAGCAGAAATGTGCTGCCAAAAACACGCGACCCTGTGGAGACCAGCAGCCTGTTTGCCACGGAGAACTACAAAAAGAACCTTCTGGGGCAGGTTACCAATGCCAACAAGGCCAATATCGCCTTCCGGCGGCACCTGCAAAACCTGGATACCACGACCTCCCATGTGAAGAAGGAGATTACCGATGCTTACCTGGTGAAGGAACTGGACTTCCGCAAATCCACCGGGGAGACGGCGGGAAGCTTCTATTCCTTCAAGCCCATTACCAATGTCAGCTTAAAAACCTTCTCCGGCAAAGACCAGGAGGGCCAGACCCACTCCATCAAGGATCTCTACCTGGATGCCCCCGGCGACGGCGGCAGCACGGGCCTGTTTGATACCTTCTACGGCACCTCCATCAGCGACGTGATTCTCACCAATACCCGTGCCTCCGGCACGGCGGAGGGCACCGGCGCGCTGATTGGCAAGGCCGTGGGGAAGAACACAAAGCTGACGGGCTGCCAGGCGTATCTGACGGATTCCCTGATTGGAAAATTCACCGCCCAGGAGAATGTAACCCGCTATCTGCAGGGCGACTTCGTGGGCGGCCTGGTCGGCATCGTGGAAACCAACGCCAACCTGACCGTGGAGCATTCCTTTGCCGCCACCACGGCCCGGGCAGACCGGGGCGCGGGCGGCGCGGTGGGCCTGGTGCGCCTCAGCGGCAAGATTGCCTTTACCGGCTCCTATACGGACTGCTATCTGCGGGGCGAGCGCACCGGCGGCGTTGTGGGCTGGATGCCCTCCGGCGCAAGCCTGGAAGCCCAGGATTTCTATACCGCCGGTTATCAGTATGCCTCCGCCTCCTCCGCGGGCGTGGTGCCCGGGACGGAGGGAAAGGTAGCCATGCACAATGGCTACTGCGCCGTCAGCTACAAGCGGCAGAATGACGGTACGGTCATTTACACCTCCGCGGCGGAATCCGCCAATTGGAGCAATGTATACGCCATGGAGCCCGGTGTGGACGGTGCCCTGGACGTGGACGAAAGCCGCCCGGAAGAGAAGAAGACCAGCCGCGTCAGCAGCGCGGACCTTGCCGAGGGCGGCATGGTGGGCGGTCGTCTTGCGGCCAACACCTTTGCGGCCAATGTCAGTGGCGGCACCACGGCCTATAACCTGCTGGGCCAGGGCCTGGATAACTATCCCTACCCCCGGCTGCGGACGGGCAGCAACGCCACCACAACCCTGCGCCACTATGGCGACTGGGAGGAAACCCCCACCCAGTGGAGCCTTGCCTATTATGAGCAGTACGCGGACGGCACCTATGGCTTCTACGGCTCCGGTGTCCGGCTCAGCGAGAGCGCGGAGATTCAGGAGGACGGCTACGGCATCCTGGTCCGGCAGCTGCCCGCGGTGGGAGATGAATGGAAGGTTACCTTCACGGACCGGAACAATGATGACCATGTTCTGACCTACAAGGTGACGGAAGATGACAGCAAAAAGATGGTATGGTCCGCAATCACCGTTCAATCCGACGGAAAGACCTATTACCTGCTAAAGCTGGGCACGGAAGAAATCCAGGTGGGGGAGAACACGGTCTCCCTGGCCGATGCCATTGTCCGGGAGGACGGCAGCTTCTATTCCAGGATGTCCATCGCCTATACGCCCGCCAACGGTTCGGCGAAGACGGAGACCTATTGGTTTAACCCCCATTTCGCCAAATCCGTGGTGGCCTCTACGGAACGACCCGCCAACCCCCAGACGATATATGTCCGTTCCGTCCGGCACCTGGCGGCCCTCAGCGGCTACTATACCACGGGCTGGACTCAGGAAAAGGACGACAAGAAGGACTTCGCCACAACCTTTGCCAATTCCGGCAGCGCAAGCTATACCTTCCTCCAGGAGCGGAACCTGGATTGGAGCAGCGATTACAACTGGACTGCCTATGGCCGCGAGAAGAATGCGTATCTGACCCCCATCGGCGGAACCCTGGATGCCAACGCACAGGAAACGCCCTTTGCCGCCACCTATGACGGACAGACCTTTGAGATTCGCAATCTCTCCATCCGCTCGGTGGGCCTGCAAAACGGCCTGTTTGGCCGGGTGGGCAGCACCGGCGTTGTGAAAAACGTCATCCTCGTAGGCAACGCCAACAAGCAGGGGACCAACGCCTACCTGATCCGGGGCTACAACGGCACCCAGACCGTCCTGCAGACCACCGAGCATCGCCTGAGCCAGGGCGCGCTGGTGGGCTATAACGACGGCACGGTTTCCAACTGCGCCGTGGCGGGCTATCGCCATCGGATTGCCGCCTTCTCCATGAGCTCTGCCTATGTGGGCGGCCTGGTGGGCACCAATGCGGGCACGATTGAAAGCTGCGCCGCGGACACCCCGGATGCCAGCTTCCGCTTCACCAGCGCCACCGGCAGAATCGGCGGTCTGGTGGGCAATAATCTGCCCTCCGGCTCTGTTTCCGGCAGCTACGCCCTGGGCCATCTGCGCATTCAGGAGAGCAAGACAAGCTCCGTCATCGTCGCGGGCTTCGTAGGGGAGAACAGCGGCGCGGTCCGGAACAGCTACGCCGCCTGCGCCATGGAGGCCGCCGGTGACGCGGAGCTCTACGGCTTCGGAAAGAAGCTCACCGGCACCGTGGTCAATGGCTATTACTTGGACGGCGGCACCTACAGCTATCAGGATACCCTCTATAGCTTCAATGCCTCCACCAACGAGTTTCAGGCCAATGCCCACGGCACCGCCACGGAAAGCCTGAGCCTGACCGGCTTCGGAACGGTTGCGGACGAGGCGCACACCAAGTACCATCCCGGAACCAAGACCGAAACCAATACCTATGCCTACCCCGCCGCCATCCGCCTTGCCGACGGCAGCTACGCCCACTTCGGCAACTGGCCCAACCAGGAAAAGGACCTGGGCACCCTGGGCGTTTTCTACTGGGAGTACGAGTCCGGCGGCCCCAACGCGGGCTACCACCTGTACTACCAGGGCACCACTAAGGGAGCCAACGAAGAGATTACCACCTTCTCCGGCGGCAACCTCTGCACCAACCACGACGACGGCGGCGTGATTACCGCTTATGGATACGGGTACTTTATGCAGCCGACGGCTGTGGGGGCGAGTATTGATGATATCGGCTTTGCGTATAACAATCAGTGTACCAAAGGCGAGTCCAACCCGACGGTGGAAGAGGAACTGCAAAAGCAGCTGCCACGTTACCGCTTCCGGGCCTACACCACCGGCACCGGGGACACAAGGCTCCACCTGACCGGCGAAGAGAAAAACGCAAGCTGGAACCTGACCTATAACGGCACCACCTACCGGTATTCCGTCTGCCCCTTCTTTGCCAAGTCCATCAGCTATGACGGCAACGCCAATGGAACCAACGAGGTTACAACAGGGAAGGATAAGCCAGGTTATGGAACCAACAGCTACCAGATTCGGTCTGTGCAGCAGTTGCAGTATATCAACTGGAACTATAGTACGCAGAGAACCGATTTTAGTCTGTGCAAGTTGAGCTACGGCGGCGTAACGACAGCGGATCGGGACAGCCAGTATAACTATTATCGACTGATCACCGCTGCTGGAAAGGTTGCGGGCCAGAACGAAAAAACCGGAAATGACTGTTTCCCGTACCTGCTGTGGGGCAATCACCACAATTCCATTTTGGGTAAGACGATGCCCCTGACCTGGGAGCAGACCCACGACCTGAACGGAAAGCAGGAAGGCGTTACCGGTTATACCCCCATCGGCAGCATGTTCGATGCCAACAGTGACAAGGGAATCTCCATTGCGGAAATGGCGGCGTTTGCGTCTACCTATGACGGGCATTCCTATGCCATTAAGAACGTGAAGATTTCCTCTGACGCGGAGTGCGTGGGCCTGTTTGGCATTACCTCCGGCGCAATTATGAAGAACATTGTTCTCTATGCGGACGATGCCACCGCCAATACCGTTGAGGTCCACGACAGAGCAAACTCTACCTGGGAAGAATGGTACTGCGTTGGCGGCCTGGTGGGTCTTGCGGGCAGCAAAGACAATCCTGCCAGCCAGTTTACCAATTGTACCGTTTCCGGCTATGTCATTCAGGACAACCGCAGCAGGAACCCCGGCTGGGGCGGCGGCTGTGTGGGCGGCCTGGTTGGCGCAACCAATATGAAGATTGAAAACTGTACGGCGGTCACCACCATTCAGCTGAAGGTCGGTTATCAAAGCGGGTACCAGAATTGCCGGGTAGGCGGTCTGGTTGGTGCGCTTCGCGGTACGGTTACGAACTGCTATGCCGGCGGAAAAATCGTAAACAATTCAACAATTGACACAATAAGATATCAAGACGGCACAAGCATCTGGCTGGGCGGCATCGTTGGCGGTGTTTGTATGCGCAGCAGCGGAACGCTGTCTGTCGTCATTGGCAACACGCAGAACGCGGCCCAGGTATCGAACAGCTATAGCTATGTGGAGCTGCCCGGAAGAAGCGGTAATCAAAAAGGTGCCATCAAGAGCAGCCAGGCCATTGCCTCCAACGGCGAAATGCAGGAGAACTTTGGTGCTGTTTCGAATGACTATATTGTCATTACCAATTGCTATGCCCTGGAAAGCAGCGTCACCGAGACGGACGACTATAAGTATCTGAATGGAAAAAAGCCTGCCTCTTATAATGGCCTGAATTTGAACCGGACTCTGCAAAACCGGAATGAGCGCAGAATTGAGCTGAACAACGACCGCAGCCCCTATTTGAACTATCAGCAGATGAAAGAGAGTATGGGCACATGGTTGGGAATTACCGATACCGTAACAACCTCGGACCCCGAAACCGGCGCGGCGATCCCCGGCAAATACAGCTACCCGGGCACGGACGCGGACCTGCGGAATTTGAAGCTGAACTATCCCTTCCCCACGGTTCTGACCCAGACCACCTTGGATGGGTCTACCGTCAACGTTCACTACGGCGCGTGGCCCAAGCTGGGCCTGTACTGGGCGCAGGAGAGCGGCACCATTGATTTGCTGGCGGACCGGGTAGCGGAGAAGACCATGGTGGTCCAGGAAGTGCCCACGGGAGACTTCCCCCAGCCGGAGCAGGACACCGAGTATCTGACTGCCCCGGACCCGAATGGGGAGACACCGGACGGGAACCTGGAAGACCAGAGCGACATTATGCTCTTAGACGAGCCGGAACCCCTGGCCGACGGGCAATCCGTCCCAGAGCCCCAGGCGGCGGCCGAACCCGCCGCCCAGGCGGACGGCAAGGAAACCCCGGCCCCCCCCACCGTGACCTACGTCTCCGAAAAGACCTTCCAGCTTAAATGGATCAACATCACCGGCAGCGGTGCCCCCAGTGCCGACGGCCTGAGCTTCACGTATTATCCCGAGACCGGCAATGATCCAATTCCCGAGGGCCAGGAACCGGCCTTTGAGGTGGCAGCCAAGCGGGGCAGCTACGCCTTTGACGGCGGCAATACCTGGACCGTGCCCATCACCATCCGGGCCCGCCGCCCGGGCACCGTGGTGGTGGAGGCAAAGCAGAATGACCAATATCCCGCCAAGCTCACGGTGGTTGTCTCCGCCAATCTGGAAATCTCCATTGCGGAGGCGGACAAGACCCTGGTGGTCTACGAGACGGAGAGCAAAACCGTCCCCGTCACCTTGAAGGACACCAACGGCAAGACGATTCTGGGCCTGACCCAGCAGTTGAACTGGACCCTGCCCCAGGGCGGAGAAAATGTCTCCTGGGCCATCGCGGAGGATAGCACGGTCCCTGGGCAGTACAACCTCACCGTCACCGGCGGCAAGGCGGGCCCCCAGAACCTGACCCTCAGCGACCAGATTCTCTCCGTGTCCTATAAGCACGATGCGGCCACCGACAAGACCTTCGATGCCTACACCCGCCTGAGCGTCACCGTCAAGCCCAGCGTCATTCTGGGCATCGCCTCCGGCACCGATTACGGCCTGGGCAACGGGAAATACAGCCCCGAGGACTACAATCAGGTATCCGTGCCCTATGTCCAAAAGGGCCAGAACTACGAGGCCGGGAAGCCCACGGAGGAGAGCGTCGCACCCATCCAGGAAAAGAGCGTGCCGCTGTACCTCTATGCGACAACAGATTATGTAAATATCACCAATTTTAAGTTCGTCTCCGTCAATTCGAGCACGCCCCTGTCTCCCTGCATCCAGTTGACCATCAACGACCAGGCAGACGGAAGCAGCCGGATTCAATTCCTGTACAAGCTGGATAAACCGGACCGGACGGCCCTGGAGGAGGACGACAACACCCCCGAGGTCCAGGCGGACACCAACCAGGCAAAGCTGGATGCCATGCTGGCAAGTCTGGGTGTGGGCGAGGAGCTCTATGTCAACAACGAGAAATCCTATGTCCTCCTGGTGGGGGCAGCCCAGCCTAGCACCGACGGGCGGGGCCAGTACCGGAAAATGACTCTGACGGACCTGGACGGCAGCGCGCCCACCCCGCAGTGGAGCCTGGATATGCGCCTGGTCCGCACGGACAACGATGGAAACACATTGTTGGAGAGCGAATCCTTCCACCTGACCTACAGTCGGCCCAATACCGTCCGGTTTATGCCCCACAAGGAAGGGGCCACAGAGCCCTTGAAGGTTCTGCGCCTGGCCCAGGGTACCGGCATCAGCGCCGCGGAGATGAAGGAAATCAACAACGACCCGGCTCTGTTCCAGCCCGAAAACGGCTACTACTGGAAATGGACCCTGGAGGCCATTCCCACCGGCAACATGGACCTGACCCCGGCAAGAACCGGCATCCCCTTCACCCTCAGCTACAACGGCAACTTCCCCAGCTGGGATATCTACGGCAAGCTTCCGGCCCAGACCCAGACCTATGGCAGCATCACCTCGGAAGCCCTGCCGACAGGCCCCTGGACAAGAGAGGGTATGAGCACCACCGGCTGGTTTACAGAGGACGGCGAACAGGTTACCCTGAAACAGGTTCCGGAAACCCCCGCGGAGGGCGAGGAGGTTACCTACAAGCTCTACCGTGGAGAAACGGAGTACATCCCCACCCAGGTGGACGAAACCCTGACCCTCTACGCCCACTGGAAGAACAACGAATATAGCCTGGTATTCAAGAACGGGGAGAGCGAGACGGTAGAAACCTTTGTCTACGGGACGGCCAAGGAAATTACAGCCCCCGCCGCACCCGAAATCAAAAAGGGCCATACCTTCGTCTGGACCGATGGAGCGGACTTCACCCTCCAGCCGGAAGAAACGTGGACCAACAGCGCCTTTACCCCCACCTCCGATGGACAGAAGATTGTCCTGAACGCCACCTGGACTCCCGAAACCATCACCGTCACTCTTGTGAACAGTCATGACGAAAACGAGACCGTGAAGGATGCAAAGTACTCCTACGGTAGTGCCCTGGGATGCCCGGAAAGCTTCACAGGACCGGAAGATGCGAGCTTCCTGGGCTGGTCCCTGACGAAGGATGGTGACGTGATCCTTGCCGCGGAGTTGCCGGATGTTCTGCTGGGCTTGCAGGAGCCTGGAAAACCCATCACCCTGTATGCCCGTTGGACTGCGGTTGCAACCAACACCGCCGGTGCCGATGATGAAAACAAGGTGAATCTGGAAGACGAGCAGGAGAACACCGACGAGGAGCCCATCGCGCCCCCCGCCCCGACTCCCAATGGGGAGAACACCTCGACTCCCAACGGGGAAGAGACCCCGCCCCCCAACGGGGAGAATGCCTCGACCCCCAGCGGGGAAGAGACTCCGGCCCCTAACGGGGAGGACACCCCGGCCCCTGGCGGGGAAGAGACCCCGACTCCCAATGAGGAGAACGCCTCGACCCCTGACGGGGGAGACACCCCGACTCCGGAGGGGGATTCGGAGTCCGGCGGGGCGGACACGGAAGGGTCCGCTGACCCCACCCCCGTGGATACCCAGTCTCCGGCTCCCACGCCTCCGGACCCCACGCCGGAGGTCCCCTCCGGGGAGCAGTCCGATGCCGAAAGCCCGGAATCCCATGAAGAATAAGAAAAAGGAGGTGGCTCTATGAACGCCGCCCAAAAGAAACTGAAAAGCCGTTCCGGAGCCACCATTCTCATGGCCCTGCTGTTCTTCCTGGTGGCGGCCATGGTCAGCGCCGTGATTATCTCCGCCGCCACCACCGCCACCAAGACGGTAAAAACCCGCCGGGACAACCAACAGGCCTACCTGACCTGCAGCAGCGCCGCGGAATATCTGCGGGATCTGCTGCTGGGGAAGGAGGGATATAAGGTTGTGTTCAAACACAATCGTACTGTTGATTCGGATGAAAACGTACACATTAATAATGAAACGAAAGTCGAAACGGAGCAAGCTGCCAGAGAGACGGGCGATCCGGCAATTGCTGTAGATCAGTTGTTTGCACAGATTATGAGTGGGCCGGACTCCGCTAACCTCATCCAGGATGTAACTCCAGACCCGGTAGACCTGAAAATCGAAGTGGAGGATTTGGCCCCGGTTCAGGTGAAAATGAATCTGGAAAAGGCATCCATTCAAGCAGGCGATAACCGCTATTGCCTGACAGCCGAGTGTGAGCTGAAAGACGAGAGTCCGGTAAAGGTTCGAATGGAATTGAGAATGTACTGCAATATAGACATCAGTGATGTACAAATCAGTGAAACGGTTGCGACATCCACATACAACCGGCGTATCACCTACCAGGTAAAATGGAAGAAGGACAACGCAATCATTCTCCGGGACGGAATGGAGGTAGCCCAATGAAAAAGCTTCTATCCTCCAGGGGAGAGACCCTGATTGAATCCCTGTGCGCCGTGCTGATTGTAACCCTTGTGATGCTCTTCCTCTCCACCGCCATCGCCACCGCGGCCAGAGTGAACCACCAGGTCCGCACCACGGACGTGAGCTTCCAAACCGGCGGAACGGCCACACCGGACCGGACCGTAACGGTCACCGTGGGCGGTACGACCTACACCGGCAAAGCAACCACCTACGATACTACAAACGGCTACCGCTATTACCGCTATCAGGGGGTGACACAGCCGTGAAGCTGAAAAACAAATCCGGCCTGACCCTGGTGGAGATGCTGTGCTGTGTGGTGGTGATGCTCCTGGTGAGCATCGGCATGGTCAACGGCGTTTCCCTGGCTGTGCGGAATTACGAAAGCTCCCTGATGTCCTCCGAGTCCCAGGTCCTGTGCTCCACCCTGACAAACCTGGTCAGCGACGAGCTGCGCTATTCGGGGGCCGTGAACTGGGAGGCAGCCCCCATCCGCTTCTATAGCCGCACCTACGGAAGCGAGTGCATCTTCTCCCAGAACGATTCCAAGCAGGTAACCCTAAACGAAATTCAGCGGGACGGAACCCCCGCCCAGAGGGGCTATAAGCTCCTGCCCAACCGCTCCTATCACTTAGGAATGCGGGCCAACGTTACCCTCTCCAAGGCCAAGGACAATATCTTCTCCGTTACCATCCTGGTCACGGATTCCAAGAACCGGGAGCTGGCCAGAAACGAATTTGAAGTAGAAAAGCTGAATCAAGAGGCGCAAATCAATGGAAACCAATCACCATAATAAGGGCTTTACCCGGTGACGATACCCAGCAGTGCTTTGTCTACAGCGGCAAATCCGGATATGCCGATATTAAAAACAACCTGAATACCAACCCTCTGGCAAAGTACATGGAGGGCCGAAAATAAGAAAATCCGTCACTGCGTTTCGCAATGACGGATTTTTTCTCTAAGGATATCCTTTTCAGGGCAATGTTGTCAATTTAAGAATTCCACCGTAGGGGCGGCTAATATGCCGCCCGAAAGCAGTCCGAACTGAGCATGATAGTTGAACGTATCCCCCCAGACAAAAGCCTACAACCTTCCCCACCGGGCGGTGCGTCGCGCAGCGAATCGAAATGATCATAGCTGCCGGTGGCAGCTATACCATAAAAAGTGATGGGG
>OIYG01002144.1_pt1 | contig 13213 bp, 17 predicted proteins | sample 1587861 | NCBI WGS metagenome assembly OIYG01 (sample SAMN03283272) | human gut metagenome | biome: human-associated habitat; material: feces | host: Homo sapiens | place: Peru | collected 2012 | reverse complement strand
GATTATATGACTGTATTAATCATGTTTTCTGGGATACAAGTATTGATACAGCTACTAAGACTAGAGAATGTACTGCTTTAATGAAAATGATTATGAGACATGATTATCCTGTAAACTCGATTATTACGGCTGATAGAGGTTATGAAAAATACAATCTAATGGCATGTTGCATAGAAAATAATCAGAAATTTGTATTTCGTATTAAAGATATAAATGTATTTGGTTCAATTCTTTCAAATCTGAATTTACCACATGAAGAATTTGATTTAGATGTTACTAAAATACTGACTCGTAAACAAACAAATGAAACGAAGAATAATAAAGATAAATTTACCATTATGAAAAAAGAATCGGATTTTGATTATTTTGATGATGATGGGTTTTATGAATTGAATCTAAGAGTAGTTCGTTTTAAGATTACAAAGGAAACCTATGAATGTCTGGTAACAAATTTAACGAGAGATGAATTCGATTTAAATGAACTAAAGAAGATGTATCACATGAGATGGAATATAGAAACTGCGTTTAAAATGTTGAAATACATCATCGGAATGATGTCATTTCATTCAAAAAAACGTAATTTCATACAACAGGAAATCTATGCAGCAATTCTATTACATTGTTTAACAAATATCATTACTGAGAGAATCGAAGTAGAACAATCTGACAAAAGGAAACATCATTACAAAGTGAATTTATCTACTGCCGTAACAAATATGAGGCTTTGGTTAAGAAAAATAATCTGTACAAAAGAAATGATAAAAAGAATAAAAAAATATCTGGCCCCGGTAAGACCAGATAGAAAATATCAGCGCAATATGAAACCTAAATCGGCTATACCATTTAATACAAAAGCATCATAGCGCTACACTGATTATATTTCATATATGAGTCACAGGCAAATTTTTTTGAAGTGCAAAAATTTGCCTTTTCGTCATGCCTTAAATACCACATTTTTAACTGTAACGTAAGTAAAGACCTGGATATAGAATTGTATCCAGGCTTAACTTAATAAGAATTTATCACTGCCACTATCCCGTTAGCTTAACTTAATGACATTGGAATTAGTCTCTGGGTTTTTGTGCATATTCTTGTTTTGATTGTAAAACACGGATTGCGAATACAAATAGAATAACCAATCGAATGAGATCTAGAATCACAAAGAAGATAAATACACGAAGTGAATATTCCTGTGATTTATAGTAGTTCATAAAGGTTGGTAAATAAACTAGAATACGAATGATTTCTCCTACCATACAACATGCGATGATTTTCTTTGTCGCCTTTTGATTGTAGTACATATAGAATAATGGAATGGTCCAAATAAAAGCAGTAAAAATACACAACATAAAGATATCTTTTGTCGCAAATACTTTTTGCATATCCAAACTTTCGAATAGATTTGAAAAGATTTGGATTAGAATTGGAAATAAAATTAATTCACCATAAATAATAATGCCTAAACGAACGGATAGTTGGGGCAAAGTCATAGGAGCTTTTTCTACTACATATTCATCTTCTTCATCTTGTTCAGTATGTTCGAATTTATTTTCGTATCTGTCTTTGATTTTTTCATAATCTACATTCTTTGTTTGTTTAGCTACCCAATCATCATCTTCATCGTCCAATTCGATTGTGTGATCAAAATAAATCTTACACCAACGATTGTTTCTTAAGTATCCCCCAATTTGGCAAAGCACAATGGTTTTTAAAAGCATACAAGCAACAAGGACAAAGAATGGTAAGATAGTTGTAAGGTTTGACAACAATAATTTGATTGGAAAGTAGATAATCAAAAAACTGATCGCAATATCTATCCAATATAGAATACGAAACCATTTTTTACCGGTTGAAAGGAGAATAAATGTGATGCCATATAAAAGAATCTGTCCGATTCCTAATTTGATCAACATAGAGCGAAAAGCTGGATCATCTACTTTCAAGAATTCCATGCTTGAGAAAAGATATGCCATGGCTAAAAAATAAACGCAAAGTATAAAAAAATAAAGAATAAGATGTATAGTGATTTTATGTTTTGATTTTTGGTATAGGATTAGGTTTTCTTCTTGTTTAGAATACATATATGACCTACTTTCTATTAGAAACGATTGATTCATTTCTCTTAATACATTCTATCACAGAACGTAGAAACTAATAAAATACATTGTCAATATTTTAACAATGGATTAATATATCAAAGGAGGGATAACAAACATGGAATTAAAAACAATTCGAATTCAACGTGTGGTTGAAAAACAAAATTTGGCTTCCGTTATGAAGAGTGGATCATTGGATGTTTTAGCTACACCGCAAATGATCGCATGGATGGAAGAGGCTGCATGTCTATGCCTAGAATTAGAAGAAGGTAAGACAAGTGTTGGCATCAGTATGAATGTGTCTCATGATATGGCAAGTCCACTAGGGGCAACAATCACAATTGAGGCTAAGATGGTTAATGTGGATGGTCGCAAAATTGATTATGAAGTACAAGCATTCCAAGATGGTAAATCAATTGGAAAAGGTGTACACAGTCGTTTTGTGGTTGATGCACAAAAATTTATCGATAAAACATACAAGAAATAAAAAAAGAAACCCATGTTAATATGCATGGGTTTTAAAATCCGCTTTTGATTCTATCTATATCTTTCTTATCGCCACTAGCTAACCAAACCATATAATCCGGATAATTTGTGTCTTTAAGTGCTTTTATTTCTTGTTTTACACCATCTGCATCTATATTATATCCCTGAATCCATGTTCGGTATTTAGCGGGATATTTGATACTTTTTAATTGTTCGTCACTGATCTTAGTGAATGCATATAAAGTATCGTATGGCTTTTCAACAGGATCATCAATGTTAAAGCTTCCATTTGAAAAGTGATCTAAATAAGGCATAGGACAAATGATATCAACGACATTGGCGATGGCTGGAAGAAATTGTCCAATATCTTGATCATCGCAAGCTACAATAGGCCACGCGAACATATCGGCTGCAACATAAACGTGTTTTGGGGATAATTCTTCTTTTGCGTATTGAAGAAAACCTTGGATGGCGGCTACTTTACTTTCTTTATATGTATTGTGAAAGTTTAGTTTTGAGTTTGCGCTTGCCGTTCCATCAGGAAAGCGAACATAATCAAACTGAATTTCATTAAAGCCTAGATCAGCACACTCTTTGGCAAGTTCTACATTATACATCCATGCTTTTCTAGAATACGCACTAGGCCAGTATTGATCGTTGTAGACAACTAAATTGCCATTATGATCTGTTAATGATTCTTTTGGGTTTTCCATCGCAAAAACAGCATCTTTAAAAGTAACGATACGACTTACACAATAGAATCCCTTCTTTTTGTATTCTTTAATGATTTTTGTTAAGTCTTTTTTTGAAATCATCGCATTATTTGTTGCTTGACTAGGATCTGATAAATAATCCTTACATACATCACTCGCATATAAAACTGAGCCTTCATCATTCTTAGTTTCAACAATGATCGTATTGATATCCTTTAACTTTTCAATGTATTTTTGATTGTTGATGAAATTGTCCATTGAAACATGGATAGCCTTTACATGTTTAGGCATAGGATTCTCATTATAGGTTTCTTTCTTGATTGGTTTGTAGTCAATTTGCGATGTATAGGCATCTTTAGAATATCCATCTTTGTAGTAGTCATCCCAATATGTAGAATAAGATATGGCTTGATCATACTTCTTTAATGCTAATTTTCTTGATGATTCCACATATGCACCACTTAAGTAATAGGTTTTGTTCTTCTTTTTGACTTTGTACCAACGAATTTGGCCAGTGTTTTCATCCCAGTCTTTCTGATCAATGGATTCTACTTTTACTTTTTCACCTTTCTTGACAATCACTTTACTTAGTTTTCCACCTTTTTCTTCTCTTAAGTTTACCAGTCTTCGACAATAAACATAATCTAAGTGAGTAGCTTCATCAAAACTATTTGCGAGATTTGAATTCTTAACTTTTAGTTTATCGTGATTGTATATGATAATGCTTGAATGTTCTTGTTTTTGATGAACTTTTACTTTTGTACCTTTAGGAATTTTAATTTTTTCAATTACAGCTTCACCATCTTCTAAATGTGCTTTTTCTACCGTTAGCTTATTGGTATCGCATTTAATATATCGAGTAGGGTGGAGTGAGTTTGCGGCTAAGGTAAGTAAAAATAAAAAAGCCACGATTATCATTGGAAGAATGAACATTTGTTTACTTTTCATGTAATCACCAATAGAATCGTAGCATAATTCATTTAATTGTCAATTTTCAGAGTGCTTTTTGGGATGATTTCCATCGAATCAGACCAATGTTTAATAGAATTAGGGATAAAGCACCGCAAGTATCAATGCATATGTCTGTAATCTGTGGGCTTCTTCCTGAGACAAAAGATTGATGCCATTCATCACTGCAAGCATATAGAATGCATGTGACCAAAGCGTATAGTGCAGAGTGTTTCACACCATAGTTCTTATACATATAGAATGTATTGAATCCAAGCATGGCATAAATTGTAAAATGTGCGAGTTTACGAACGATATGCATTGAGAATGGTAAAAATTGTAAAAACCAGGCACTTGTTTGTGTGGATTGTTCTGCATTTTGACTGGAAAAATAAAAGATCAGTAGCATGTTACAGATTGTAAAAATGGTAAAAATGTGTTTTTTCAATTCGAAAACTCCTTTTGTTGAATAAATAAAGCGTAGTCCGCCTTTTTGTAGTCGGATTCTTTGAAATAGTGGCGAACATAAACAAAATGATAATCGAAAGCGTTGGACATGTCAAAATCATCTAAAACAATATAACTTGTCACATTGTTTTCATTAATAAATTCTTGAATAGCTTTTGTGCGTGGATTAATCAAAGTGGTAACGGATTTAACATACTTTCCTAAATCAAATATGTCAAACATGGCCTGAAGTTGTTCTAATGAATAGACTATTCTCCATGAGCTTGTGATGATGATTTGAGCATCATATTTTTCAATGAGTTGCTTTAAAAGTTGAATACTTTCTTTTGAAAAACAATAATAAACTTGATTGACTAAATATGCGTTTAGTGTGGCAATTTTTGGGTGGTTCAATTTTTTTGCCAGGACATTTGGTAAATTGTAATCGAGACAATAGGAATTCTTTTTACGACTCGGATTGATTACTCCATCGATATCTAAAAATATACATGGTTTCATATGTGTTCCTCCTGTTTATATGATAGTCAAAATTGTACTCAAGTTCAAATGTTGGTATAATTTATAAAAAGGATGTGTGTGATTATGGAAAATAAAATTGTTCTTGTGACAGGTATGTCAGGGGCTGGAAAATCAAGTGCAATGAATGCTCTAGAAGATTTGGGCTATTATTGTATGGATAATTTTCCTAAGGAATTGTTGGATAATCTAGAAGACTTACTAAGAAAAGATGAGTCTCATTATAAAAATGTAGCACTAAGTGTGAGTGCTATTGATTACCAGGCTTTTGTGAGCTACTTTGAAAATATTAACCGCGATCTTCAAATCTTGTTTTTAGATTGCAGCGATGAAGAATTGTTGTTACGTTATCGCTTTACAAGAAGACAACATCCAATGATTGTAAATCATTTGGCTACAACATTAGAAGATGCGATTGAAGTAGAACGTGATTTTTTGGATCATCTACAAGAGAATTCACAGAATACGATTCATATTGATACGACAAAATTAAGTACTTCTGCTTTGGCAAGTCGTGTTTTACATCGGTTTAAAAGTGCGCAAAGAAGTGTGTTTACAGTTACATTCCAATCTTTTGGTTTTAAACATGGCGTACCATTAGATGCGGATATGGTGATTGATGTTCGTTTCTTGCCAAACCCATTTTATGATCCATTGCTTCGAGAGAAAACAGGAAATCAAAAAGAAGTATATGACTATGTAATGGATAAACCAGAAACACAAGAGTTTATTGTGAAACTAAAGGATTATTGTGATTTTGTGTTCTCACAATATGAGAAACAGAACAAGTCCCATATGATTGTTGCGATTGGATGTACAGGTGGTCAGCATCGCTCGGTTTCGATTTGTAACTGGTTGTATGATGAATATAAAGATACATATCGTTGTTTTAAATCGCACCGTGATATTGGAGTTGATGAAGAATGAAAAAAATAGTCGTTATTGGTGGGGGTACAGGTCTTTCAAGCATGTTAAAGGGCATGAAACGATTGGAAGATGTTGATTTAACGGCCATTGTTACAGTAGCCGACGATGGTGGCAGTACGGGACGAATTCGTGATATTTACAATATTCCTGCAGTTGGAGATATTCGACATGTTTTATGTGCTATGGCCGATGAAGAAGATGAAGGCTTTTTCTCTGATTTGCTGAATTATCGTTTTGAAGGAAGCGAAGATGTGGGTGGTCATAATTTAGGAAACTTGATTTTCTTGGCAATGATCAATACTACAGGCTCATTTATGGGAGCTATTGAATCAATTTCAAGAGTATTAAATGTGAAGGGGAATATTCTTCCTAGTACATTGGATGTTGTTACATTATATGCCATGATGAAAGATGGAACATTGGTTCGTGGAGAAAAAAATATTCCAACAGTATGTAACAGTATCGATCATGTTTTTTATCAGAATTATGTGCATGCATATAAACCGGCTATTGAAGCTATTAAAAATGCTGATTTGATTATTTATGGTATTGGATCTTTATATACTTCAATTATGCCCAATCTAATTATTTCGGATATCTCAAAAGCCATTGAAAAGAACCCTTGTAAGAAAATCTATTTTTGTAATGCCATGTCTCAGCCTGGAGAAACAGATGGATATACGGTTCAGGATCATATTCATGCAATTGAAAAACATTCATTTAAACATCCAGTAGATTTAGTGGTGGTTAACCAGTCGATGTTACCTAAGGAAGTTTTAGACATGTATGCTTCACAAAATAGTTATCCAATTTGTATTGGAAATGAAGCAACAGACTATGATATTATACAAAGAGATTTGTTGGCGTTGGATACAAAAGGTCGTATTCGTCATGATCCAATGGCTGTCAAAGAAGTTGTAGAAGAATTGATCAAGGGGGTATAGACTTGTCCTTTACATCTGAAGTATATTTCTTGTAAAGGATACAAACTGACATATATCCGTTATGTGCTTATACAGGCTTTATATAAAGTAAATATACATGATACATACTGTCATAAACTGATATAAACCTAACTAATTAAGTAACAAATTGAGTTACAAATTTTAAATGAGTAACAAGAAAGTAACAAAAATAAGCACAAAACAATGGAGGATATAATCATGTTACAAGAAACAAAAGCAACCCAACAAAACAATAAAGAATATTATGTACATATGATTGATGAAATGCTATCTCATATGGATGATGTAAAAGTAATTCAACGAGTATTCTACTTTGTACAAAGATTATGGATTCGCTCATAAATAAATTTAGATATAAAAAAAGGCAACCTTGATATTTCAATAGTTGCCTTTTATTATGCGTTCACGTTCCTCAAGAAGAGAAGCGATTTTTCTACAATATACTTCCTGTTCTATATAATCTCGATTGAGATTGTATTTATTTAATTTTAATAGCAAAGATTCTATTTCTTTGTCTATGTTGTATATGCGTTCTTGAGGTGTACGAGCCCACATATTTTATAAAGTGTGCTCTGTTTTTTGTTTAATTAAATACATTAGGCTAGAATCTTCACGTTCAATTAATAAATCTACACCATAGGCTAGATTTCCACGCCATGCTTCATATGAGTTATTTAAGATACGTGATTGATTGTTTGATGATTCAATGCTTAAATTTTTAATTTGATTGTTTAAATCAATGATGTGTTTATATGTATCAATCAACTCCTGTTTTAAGGGCTTTAGAATGGTTTGTCGTTGCGTTTGATATTCTCGCTCCCAATCATTCAATTCGGTGTAATTTTCACGTTCTAGGCACTTATTAAGGGCGTTATATGCTTTTGTTTTCTTATTGCCTAACTCATTTAATAAATCTTGATACACTTTTAGTTTCGGCGTGTTTTCTGTCACAATTTCATATGTTTTTGAGTCTTTAGCATTTTCAATAACTTCTTTAAGTGAATCGATTTTACTTGTTAGTGATTCGACTTGTTTTGAAATATCATTGTATTCAATGACTGAAGGGTTATTTTTAAGAATCTCATTCATTTTACCCTCCATAGTCGTATTTAATGTCTTTAATTGTGTTTGAATATCGTTCATTTTCATCATCCTCCTTTTATTCAAAATCTTTTAAATCTCTTTCTTTTGCTACATTAGTAATCATATCTTTATTGATTGCGTTTACTTCTGAAGCATTGAATTTAACCTCTGTACGCTCATTTTGTCCTAAGTATTGTTTTCCTAGCCATATAAGCATTGTAGGATTTCCTTTCATTGCTAGTTCAAATTGAGCTCTTCTCAATGAAGTTTTAAACAATATATTTTTTTGAGTGAAGTACTCGGAGAAATTGACCCCATAGGTACGTTGTACCCATTTAGACATTGTTTTGTCACTAGTATTAAAATAACGACAAATCTCTTCTTGAGTGAATCCGAATTCTCCTGTAAGTCTTTCAAACTGTTCTTTGTCAAAATTCTTTAATGGTCTAGCTATTATTGCACCTCCTTTCTTTTAATGTTATTAAATCTAATATTTTTAAAATTTGCTTTTATTGTTTTATCCTCCTAGAAACATTTAAAGTTTCTCTTCTCTTAAGAATCTTATCTTTTCAAATCCACATCCTTTTCTATTCCTATTCCAATTCCTATTCCAATTCCTATTCCTATTCAGTAGTTTTCGTATACTGTTGTATACGAGTGGTAGAATCCGAATAGAATTGTAGGTTTATTTATGGATTGAAAGGGTTAAATTCTGAATCATCTTCTTTTTTGTTATAGCGTTTCATAATGTTTTTTTTATTCTGTTCACATTTGTTTAGCCATTTTTGATAATCTCTATCTAGTTGTCCTTGCATAAAATTGAAAGCGAAAGCCACGTATTCATCTTGTGGGGGCTCTATATGTTCATTTTTATATAGCTTTTCCCCATATTCAAGAATATAATCAAAAAGTTTTCCCTTTTGCTCATATGACATTGATTTCATTGATTTTCGCCAATCAAAATATACAACCATTCCAATTTTTTGAGCTTTTGGTTTAGAATTGTCAACCATTGTTGACACTCCTATTTAACGCTTTCTTTGCGTTTGATTCTTTAGCTAACATATTCATAGCTAATGAATGTAAGTGTTCAACACTAGCTTCAATTTCATCCCTATCTTTCGTGATTTTATACCCCTTATTACTATGGGCGATATACATATCGTTTTCACCGTCACAAAAAGCCTTGTTTTTAACCTCTATGTATTTGTTCCATGACCTCCTAGGGTAAGTGATTGCATATTCATTAAAGATACGCTCTTTTAGATTGGCGTATGTAATCCAATCCTTGAGATTTTCTTTAATGAATTCGTTAAAATCTCTTTTTTCAATAGGAGGAGTGAGAAATGTGTTCCGTAAATGTTTCTCGTTCATTATTTCCCCCCCTTTGCTCAACGATTTTTTTAGCTTCTAATGCCTTTATTCTATTGCTTACGTCTAAGCCTTCATAATCATGTTGGAATTTTAAAAGCATTGCTTGAGAAAACATATAACATTTCCCCAATTTAATAGATTTCAGTACTCCAACACTACATAGCATTGATATGTTATCAATATTTACATTAAGACAATTCGCCACCTCTTCACGAGTAAGCATTTTAATATTTTGTAGTATTACATTCACGCTCCTTTGCAATCATGTCAATGATTTTAAATAATGATTCTTTTGTTTCTTTATCCTGTTCTTTTCTTAAACTCTTAATAAAAGTGGATTCAGAAACGTTCAATAACTCAGCAATCTGATATAAAAATACCTTCTTGCTTTTTGCGTAATTTCTTACATCTTTGTTATACATTTTTTCGCCTTCTTTCTTTTTACGTTGACTTCAACCTCAACTACAACTACAATATAACATAGGAGTAAGGTAATTACTATAAAGTAAAAAAAGTAATTATGTGATGGTGCTATGTATATTAATTTAAGTAATGAATTGAAATATTTAAAAATACCCAAAAAGGAATTAGCTAGATGTTTTGGAAAAGAGAAAAGTAAAGAAAAATGGATTTCTATGAGGCTATGCCAAAATACTAAGTTTAAAGATGATGAAATGGACACTATATTTAAATATTTACAAGCAAAAGGGTGCGATAAAACAAAAGAAGAGTTGTTTTTATATTCGGATAGGATACAAAATGCAAATAATAGAACACCTTACGTTATTGATTCGTTGATGAAAAGGATGAATATAACCAATGGAAAGCTAGCCGAAATAATGGATGTTACTCCTCAAACTATAAGTGCATGGAGAAATGACGGAAACAGAGAAATATCTGAGGCTAATCTTGAGAAACTTGCTAAAGCATTAGATTGCTCAGTTTCAGTTTTAAAGGGGTTTGATAATGATTTAGATAGGTGTTTTAAGGGAGTTGATTTTGAGCGTGTTGATACACAAGAGCAATCTTATATACACAATATTAAAGATTTAGTAAAGGAGTTAGTCGAACTAAGAGGATATGAGATGAATGTAAAATCACCAGGATTTGATACGTTTGTGATTTGCTTGATAGATGATTTTATTGATGAAGTTTGTAATAGTAAATTATATAAAGTAAATGATGAAAAAAGAAATAAGTATCTAAACATGAAAAATTATGATTATCAAAACGGTTTAGAGTTTTATAAGAAATTAGAAGTTTTTAAACAAATAAAATATAAGGGGGGAGAAGATGTATGTGATAGATGATATAAAGCAAATCAAATAAATAGAAAAAAGTCCTGTACGGCAATACAGGACTTGAGCGAGAAACATTTACGGAACACATTTCTCGCTCCTATTATATCAAATTGACAGTATGTATCAAACAAAATAGGAGGATAAAAGAATATGTTTGTTAGAAAGAGGGCTTCTAAGAAGGCTAAAAAAGGATATACATGGACAGTGTATATAGATTATGAAGATTCGTATGGTGTAAAGCAACGTTATAGCAAGGGAGGCTTTCAAGAAAAATCTGAAGCGTTGAATCATGGGCTTGAGAAGCAACAGGAGTTAAAACAAGGGATTGAAATTAAATTAAAAGACAAGACATTCAGTGAAGTATATCTAGAGTATATGGAGGTAGAGGGTAAATTTAAATATACCCATAACACCATGATTACATATGATAGTATATACGTAAACCATATTAAAGATGGAATCGGCAACGCAAAAATGCGTAACTTGTCTTATAAGGCTCTTCAAGAGTATTTCAATGGTATTTGTGATGAGGGTATGGGAACTACAACAGGAATCAAAAGAATCTTTTGCGTTACGTTTAAATACGCTCTAAGAGTGGGATATATCAATAGCAATCCTATGTTGATGGTAACTGTTAGAGGTAAAAAGCGTGAGCGTAAGCAAGACGATATTATTACGTTTGAACAATTAGAAGAAATGGTGAAAATCTTGTGTACTGTTGACGAAAAGAAACGCAATTATGTACCATTCACACATTATTCATTTTGTATCTTTTTGTACTTGTCTTATTTCCTTGGAACTCGTAAAGCCGAAACTCTAGCTATCACAAAACAGGATGTAGATTTTGAGAACAATACAATTTCAATCAATAAACAACTTGTGTATCATGGATTCAAAAAAGAAGAGTATTATTGTACGGATAAAATGAAAACTAAATCTAGTCGTGCAATTTTACCAATGTGTGATAAACTTAAGGAGATTCTTCAGAAATGGTATAAAAAGAATCCTTATGATTTACTTTGTTGTGATGAGTATGGTGATTATATAGTGCCTACTGATTGTTGTAGGTTATGTAAAGAAAGTGCCAAAAAGATAGGGATTGATTTTCACCCACATTCTTTAAGACATACATATATTTCTAATTTGGTATTGAGTGGGGTAGATGTAAAAACAGTGTCCGAACTTGCTAGACATTCAAATACAAGTACTACACTAGACATTTACGCTCAAACCACATTTGAAAAGAAACAAGAAGCAATAAATTGCACTTTCAACGCCTATTTAGACACAAAAAGTAACAAAAAAGTAACAAATTTAAAGAATGATATATTAAATTAATTGATTTAATTAAATAAATGCTATATATAAAGCTAAAATAAGCTACTTCAAGTTAGGGGGTATAGACTTGTCCTTTACATCTGAAATTAAAAAAGAAATTTGTAAAGAAGAAATCGATGCTCAAATGATGAAGGCACAATTATGTGCCCTTTTTCAAATGCGAGCAAGTTTACATATGAATTGGCAGGGCATGTATTTGTCGTTTCAAACTGAAAATGCAACAATTGCCAAACATGTTTTTCAAATCATGAAAACGTTATATGATGTCGATCCTCGTCTTTCTGTGTTGAAAAAAATGCAGTTAAAGAAAAATAACATTTATCGCATTCAAGTGTTTGATAAAGCTCAAGAAATATTGGAAGATCTTCAGATTTTAACTGATTCAGGTTTGCGTTATACACCAAGCGTAAAAATGGTTCGTTCTGAAAAGATGGCTAGAGCTTATTTGCAAGGGTGTTTTTTGGCTAGTGGCAGTATCAACTCACCAAAATCGAGTAATTATCATCTAGAAATGTCGAGTCAGGAAAAAGATTTAGCGTTAAGTGTTCAAAAATTAATGCAGCGTTTTTATTTGCCGGCAAAAGTCATCGAAAGAAAAAGCGTTTATGTGGTATATATAAAAGCTGGAGATAAAATTGCAGACTTCTTACGTTTATGTAATGCTTCGAATGCGTTGTTTGAATTTGAGGATTCTAGAATTCAAAGAGATTTCTATAATCAGATCACGCGCCTCGATAATTGTGAGGTTGCCAATGAGGTAAAGAGTTTAAAGGCTGCCAAATCGCAGTTAGAGGCTATTGAGCTTTTGGAGAGTCATGCTAAAAATATTGTGATTCCAGAAAAAATTATGCATGCGATGCAAATTCGCAAGATGTATCCGGAGGCTAATCTAAATGAATTGTGTTTAGAGTGTAAAAATGAATTTGGTGAAGATATTTCAAAATCTGGAATGAAGCATCGCTTAGCGAAAGTGAAGCAGATGGCTTCAGAATTAAAGG
>OIYG01002140.1_pt1 | contig 13228 bp, 10 predicted proteins | sample 1587861 | NCBI WGS metagenome assembly OIYG01 (sample SAMN03283272) | human gut metagenome | biome: human-associated habitat; material: feces | host: Homo sapiens | place: Peru | collected 2012 | reverse complement strand
GGTATCATAGAGCCGCAGCCAGGTAGGGAAACACCAGGTCCGGCTCACCCGGCCGGTGCCGTCCTTCCAGATCTTCTCTCTGGGCTGGGAGCGGTAATGGTAAAGTTCGGCTTTCCGGATTTGAATGCTATCCGGGAATGCCAGCCCCTCGTTCAGCTTCATCTGAATGGTCTGGACGATGCCGGGTTCCGTTTCGTATTGCTGTATCATATTCCGCCTTTTCGTTTTTCTTACTGTTCCGTTTCCGGCTTTGCCTTCTGCTGCCAGCGGAAGAAGCCGAACACCTCGTCCCGCTCGGGCAGAAGGTTCGACGTCAGGGTCTTTTCCTCCGGCAGGTCGCGGACCTTCGTGGTGACGGTATAGAACCGGTCGCGCAGGTAGAACATCGTTCCCTCCCGGCACAGCCGCACAGCTCCCAGCGTTTTGGCCTCCGCTGCCAGCTTTTCCAGCCGATGGGCCAGATACTCCGGCAGGGCGGAGTCCCCGTCGTGGGAATAGCACTCGAAGGTCTGATCCAGCCCGGTGCCCTCCAGCGGGACTGCCGTGTAGCCGTTCTGCACCAGAAATGCGCTCTGAGCCAGCTCATGGAGCAGGCCTTTATGGAGCAGCAGCCAGTCGCCCTGCGCCGGGGCCTCGCACCAGAGCAGCGTCCCGTTCAGGAAGCTGAAATCCTGCCGTCCCTGGGCGTTCTTGTACGGATAGTGGAGGGTGACCTCGGTGCCTGCGACCTTCCGGCCGTCCAGCGTTCCGGCAAAGCCGTTCTGGGTCAGCAGGCTTTCGCCCTTGCCTTCCCGGCGGGGCAGGATCTGCCAGCGGTCAAACTCTTCTTCGGAGAGGGCCCCCTTGCCGGTCAGGGCCGCATCCGCCAACGGGGCGCAGACGCCCAGCCGGGTCCGGGCCGCCGTCACGGCGTTGCTGTATCCCTTCACCTGGCCGCGGAGCCAGAGGAAATAGAACACCATATTGGCCACACCCAGCACAAGACCCACCATCCGGGTCGGACGCCAGACAAGCAGTCCCAGTGCCGCGGCATACAGAACGGTATGCACCGTGTAGAAGATCTGCACCTTGCGGCGCAGCTGTGCAAGTTCCTGATGGGTCTGTGCGGATGTGTTCATCGTCGTTCTCCTTGTTCTCAGTTATTCTTGGGGTCTTTCATGAACTCCAGCAGGGCATCGCGCTTCTCGTCGAGGTACTTGCCCCACACTTCGGTATCGATGAAGGGGTTCGGGCCGTCGGGGTCGTCCAGCTGCTTCTGACGGCGCCCCAGGGTATCGTTGTTGATGCAGTGGTTGCCCAGGAAGATCTCCACCTTCTCATTGCGCACCTTGGCCAGCGAGTTCAGGTAAGTCTGGCGGGTCTTGTACTCCGGGTCCCCGATCTCGATCAGGTAGTCCTTCTGCAGGGTGTTGAAGCCGAAGCCGCCGTAGTAGCCGCAGCGCTTGGTCTCCTCGCCGTCGTGGGCGTCAAAGAAGATCGCGATGCAGCCGTCGGTGTGGCCGGGCACCAGCGTGAAGCGCATGGTGGTGTTGCCGAAGGTCAGCACATCGCCTTCCCTGATCTCATAATCCGGGACGAACAGCTCGTTCAGGTCGCTGTGGGCATCGTAGATGGCTGAGATCCAGGGGCGCTCCCGGAACATCCGGGCATCCGGCTCGCCGAGGTAGAGCTTGGTGCCGAACATCTTCTTGAAGAAGTTCGCGCCGCCGATGTGGTCCAGATGGCCGTGGGAGTGGATGATCCACTTGACGTCCTTGGGGTTGAACCCGGCCTCCCAGATGGCCTGCACCAGCATATCGGTGCAGCCGCAGTTGCCGGAATCGATCAGCAGCAGGCCGTCGCCGGTATCGATCAGGTGGACGCACACCCAGCTGTCGCCCACATACCACACATTGCCCCAGATGCGGAAGGGATGGACGTAGCGGTCCAGCGGGTTCAGCCAGATGGGGCCGAAGTGGGTCTTGGCCAGCGCCTCGCGGCGGGCAGCGTAATCTTCGTATTCCTGTTTGATGGACATGGTTCATTCTCCTTTACTGATTGTATCACAGTCTGACGTATTTTTGAACACCGCCTTGCCAGACACGGCAGAGGGTCTTTACTGCAGTGACATCCGCCGTGACATCGCCCTCGAACAGGGCAAGGTCGGCGGCAAGTCCGGTGCGGACGGAACCCGTGGTCTCACCGATCCGCAGGATCTCAGCGGCCCCGGCGGTGCAGGCATGGAGTACTTCCTGTGCGGTCATGCCGTATTCCTGATAGATTCCCAGCTCGGTCCAGAGGGCTTCGCCCAGCCGGACCATGGCGTTTGGCCCGGCGTCGGTGCCCGCGATGACAGGGATTCCGTACTCCTTGCAGAGCATCAGGGCTTTCTGCTTGCGCACCAGATCCCCCGGGTCTGCCTTAGCCCGCATCCACTGATAGGCGGGGTCGGCGGTGTGCAGGATGCTGTACCGGGTCACGATGGTCGGACACCAGGCTGCTCCGCTCCTGGCCAGCGCCTCGGCGGTGGGCTCATCCAGCTGAGCGTGTTCAATGATGTTCACCCCCGCCCGGATGGCGTTCATGGCACCTGCCAGACCGGTGCAGTGGGCCGCCGTGAACTTGCCGACGCTGGCGGCCTCCTCCGCGGCGGCCCGCATCTGCGCCTCGGTCAGCTGAGGGGCGTTGGGCACCGACCCCTTTGTCCCCATGCCGCCGGTGGCCATCAGCTTGACGAAGTCGGCACCTTCCCGCAGCTGAAGGCGGGCTGCCTTGCGGGTCTCATCCACGGTATCCGTCTCGATGCCCATGGGCCAGGCGTGGCCGCCGGTGATGCAGATACAGCGCCCGCAGCCCACGATCCGGGCCCCGTCGATCAGGCCGTCCCGGATCATGTCCCGCACCACGAGGTCTGCATTGACGCCGGTGCCGCAGTTGCGCACCGCGGTGATGCCCCAGCGGCGCAGGTCCTGCACCTGTGCGGCGATCAGTGCCCCGGCAGCGGTGTGGCCCTTGGGATCGGTGGGGGAACTCATGCTCAGGGAGCCCAGATGCACATGGCCGTCGATCAGGCCGGGGGTCAGGGTCTTGCCGGTGCCATCCACGACTGCGTCGGCTGCCGCCGGGGCCGCTCCGGCTTCTTTCACGGCGAGAATGCCGCTTTCATCGAACAGCACATCCATCGGCCGGGGAGCCAGGGCGGTACCGTCGAACAGTTTCACATTTCGGATCAGCGTTTTCATTGGTGTTTTCCTTTCTCGGTACCGGAAAAGGGGGCTGTCTCCCCACGCCCTGCGGGGCGTTTCCGGGAGACAGCCCCCTTTCGGTGCGATCCGTTGAATTTATTTCAGGACTTATTGTGCAGCAGCAGCCTTCTTCTTGGCCAGATGCTCTTTGATCAGAGGCACAATGACGGAGCCGATTGCCACGATCAGCAGGATGCAGGAGACGGGACGGGTGAAGAACAGGGTCCAGTCACCCTTGCCGTAGCTGATGGCCTTGCGGAAGTAGTTCTCCATCTGGCTGCCCAGAACGAAGGACAGGATGAAGGGCGTGGTGGGGATGCCGGCATACATCATGTACAGGCCGACCGCGATGAAGAAGCAGGCCATGATGATGTTGGCGATGTTGAAGGTCTCGATGTAAACACCCAGCAGGCAGAGGGCCAGGATGGCAGGATACAGGAAGTGATAAGGTGCATCCAGCAGCTTGGGGAACCAGCGGATGCCGAAGATCTCGACCAGCAGGCAGAGGATCGCGGCCAGCAGAGCGGACAGGAAGATCATGTAGGTGAACACAGGGTTATTCTGCTGCATCAGGGGGCCGGGCTGGATGCCGTGGATGGTCAGGCCGCCCAGCAGCATGGCCGTGGTGCCGTCGCCGGGGATGCCCAGTGCGATCATGGGGATGACAGCGCCGCCAACGGAAGCGTTGTTTGCAACCTCAGGAGCCCAGATACCATCGGGGATGCCGGTGCCGAACTCTTCCGGATGCTTGGAGGAGTTCTTGGCAGTCGCATAGGACACCATGTTGGAAAGGGCAGCGCCCATGCCGGGCAGGAAGCCGATGCCCAGGCCGATCAGGAACGAACGGATGATGTTGGGGATGTTGGACGTAAAGTCGCCCTTTCCGATCTTGAAGCCGGTCAGCTTGCCGTCAAAGGAGGACTTGGGGCCGTTCACGCCGTGGGCGTAGTTCATGATGATCAGCGAACCGGCAAAGATACCGATCATGACGCAGGACATCGAGAAGCCGCTGGCCAGATAGTAGCTGCCAAAGGTGAAGCGTTCGGTGGAGGAGATGGGAGCGTAGCCCACCTGGGTGAGCAGCAGGCCCATGCCGGCGCCGATGAAGCCCTTGACCATGTTGCCCTTGGAGATGGAGACCACCAGCGTGATGGCCATGAAGGACAGGGCGAAGTACTCCCAGGGACCCATCTTGACGGCCACGGAGGCGATCAGGGGGCAGGCGATCATAGCGATCAGGATGGAGGGTGCGGTGCCCAGGAAGTTGGACACGGTGCCGATGGACAGAGCGCGGGTGGCCTCGCCCTTCTTGGTCATGGCGTAACCGTCAAAGGTAGTCGCCAGAGAAGAGGGGGTGCCGGGGATGCCCAGCAGGATGGAACCGATGAAGGAACCGGAGCAGCCGCCGACCCAGATGGACATCAGCAGAGCGAATGCCTGGGTGGACTTCATGGTGAAAGAGATGGGCAGCATGACCGTGATGGCCAGACCGGCTGCCAGACCGGGGATCGCACCCAGAATGACACCGACCAGCATGCCCACGAAGCACATGATAAAGGTCGAAGGCTCAAACAACAGAGCCAGAGCAGATAATACGTCAGCCATTGTTCTTTGCCCTCCTTACAGACTGATATCCAGCAGCGTACCGACCGGCAGGCGCAGCTTGAGCATATAGACGAATGCCACATACAGCGCACCGGTGACGATGATGGAGTAGACGATGGGCTGCCACTTGGGGATGTTCTTGCCCTCTGCGAACATGAAGCAGAGCAGGCAGACCACCAGCAGCGTGGGTACCAGGAAGCCGAACAGCCACATCAGGACGATGTAGGCGGCGATGACGAGGATGATGGAGATGAAGCGCTTGACCTCTTCCTTACCGTTCAGGAAGGGCTTTGCCTCAGAGGCAGGCTTCCGGATGGCGAGGATCAGGCCGCAGACGATCAGGATGCCTGCGCAGATAAAGGGGAAGACTTTGGGGCCGGGATCACCGGGCATATTGGTATCTGCCAGCTGGCTGGTCATAAACGCAACCGCAGCGCCCAGAATGGTGGTGAGAACACCAACGATCCGATCACGATGCATAGAGTGTTACCTCCCGTTTTTCAATAGGAAGGGCCGACGCAGGCTTGAGCATCCGCGTCGGCCCTATTCTCAAATACTTATTTCAGCCGGGACAAGACATCAGCCCTGAGTCAGAGCGTAAGCCTCGTTGTAAGCATCCTGGCACTGCTGCAGGATCTCAGCAGACTCTTCCGGAGAATACCACTCAACGACCATATCCAGCTTCTTGTAGCCTTCCTGAACCGTCGTGGTCTCGGTAGCACCCTTCATAGCCTCGCTGATGGTGTTGACCAGATCCTCGCTCATGCCGGCAGGGCCTGCGATGTAGCCGTACATATTCAGGCGGGGCATGGTGTTGTCGGGATAAGCCTCATCGATGGTGGGAGCATCGGGAATGATGGCGCTGCGGGCAGCACCCTGCTTGCCCCAGGTCATCAGGCACTTCAGGTCGCCGGACTGGACATACTGGTCGTTGCCGGTGGTGTTCATGAAGCAGTAGTCGATCTGGTTGCCCATCAGAGCGGTGACCTTATCGGCGTTGGAGCCTGCATCGACCATGGTTGCCTGGAAGCCGAACTCGTTCTCGAACAGGGCCTCGATCAGCTGGGTGGAAGAACCGTTCTGCATACCGGCCATCAGCTCACCGGGGTGTTCCTTGCCGTAAGCGATCAGGTCCTGAATGGTCTCGAACTTGCTGTTGCCGGGAACAAAGATACCACCATTTGCCTCTTCTGCAACGGTCATGAACATGCCGCAGATGGTGAACTCGCTCAGATCATGTGCATACTGACCGGATGCGATGGAGGTGCACAGGCCGGTGTGGTAAGCCAGCAGGTTCAGGCCGTCGGGTTTTGCGTTGCGGACGTTCTCAGCTGCAACCGTGCCGCCGCCGGTGACATCGTTGACCACGATGTAGTTGCCGGGATGAACTTCATTCATGCCCTGCAGGAACAGGCGGGTAGCCATATCCGTGCCGCCGCCTGCCTTGGCGGGGACATAGAAGCTGACGGTGTCGGTGGGCCAGTTGCTGCCGCCTGCAGAAGCAGTGGAACCGGCTGCGCTTGCGCTGCCGGAAGCAGCGGTGCTGCTGGAGGAACCACCGCAGGCGGTCAGGCCCAGAGCGGCAGCGGAAACACCGGCGGCCTTCAGGAAGTCACGACGGGAAATGTTGAGCTTACTCATGATCTTGTTCTCCTTCTAACGAATGTCTTTTTTCTTTTACGATCTTCTTCATTCACGGTGCTTACCCGACACCGTGTTTTCTGAATTCAGTATACGCCGCACCCCGCCTTGCCGCAATGGCAAAAACGTATAAACAAGTGATTGAAAGTTCTGTACATCTCACAAAGTTTCAGTCTGCGAAATCTTTGTTTCAAATTTTCGTTTCATTCGTTTCATTTTTCTGGGATGCAACGTTTGGCACATGCGATCCGGCCTTCCGGATCAGCGCACCAGGCAGGGCTTCTTGTTATCGAAGGTCCAGCCGGGGATCAGATACTGCATGCCCACGGCGTCGTTGCGGGCACCCTTGCCGTAGCACTTATCCAGATACAGCTGATGTGCCTTCATCACCTGCTCGCGGTCGACTTCGATGCCCAGACCGCCCTTCTTGGGCAGGTCGATGCAGCCATCCACGATCTGCATGGGCTGCCTGGTCAGGCGCTCACGGCCCTCCTGCCAGATCCAGTGGGTGTCGATGCCGTTCATCTTGCCGGGGATGGCGGCAGCGCACTGCACCACCATGGCCAGAGAGATATCGAAGTGGTTGTTGGAGTGGCAGCCCCACATCAGGCCGAAGTCGTTGCACAGCTGACCGACCCGGACGGAACCGTTCATGGTCCAGAAATGGGGATCGGCCAGAGGGATATCCACACTGCGCTCCATGATGCTGTGGTACATCTGCCGCCAGTCGGTATTGATCATGTTGGTGGCGGTGGGCATTCCGCTCTCCCGCTTGAACTCGGCCATGATCTCGCGGCCGGAGAAGCCGTTCTCAGCGCCGCAGGGGTCCTCACAGTAGGCCAGGCACTCTTTCAGCTGGGGGGCGATCTCCAGGGATTCCTTCAGGCTCCAGCAGCCGTTGGGATCCAGATCGACACGGGCGTTGGGGAAGGCAGCCTTGATGGCCTGCACAGCCTTCAGCTCTTCCTTCGGGGCCAGGACGCCGCCCTTGAGCTTGAAGTCCTCAAAGCCGTACTTCTCGTGGGTGGCCTTTGCCAGCGCAACGATGGCCTCGGGGGTCAGGGCCTCCTCGTGGCGCAGGCGGTACCAGTCGCAGTCGGCGTCCGGCTCCTCCTCATATTCGAGGTCGGTCTTTTTGCGGTCACCCACATAGAACAGGTAGCTCAGGAAGCGGACCCGCTCCCGCTGGATGCCGTCGCCCATCAGGGCTGCGGCGGGGACCTCAAGGAACTTACCCAGCAGGTCCAGCAGCGGGGCCTCAATGGCGGTGACCACATGGACGCCTGTGCGCAGATCGAAGGTCTGCAGGCCGCGGACATCGTCCTTGATGTTGGCGTTCAGCCACTCCCGCACCTTGTTCAGGGTCTGCTTGTAGTCGGAGATGCGGGTGCCCAGCACCAGATGCTTCACATCCTCCAGCGCCTTGGTGATCTTCTCACCGCCGGGCACCTCGCCTACGCCCTCCACACCGTTGGAATCGGTCAGGATGACGATGTTCCGGGTGAAATAAGGTGCATGTGCGCCCGAGAGGTTCAGCTCCATGCAGTCGTGACCTGCGACTGGATAGATCTCCATTTTTTCAACCGTAGGGATTCCCATATTCTTTCTCCTTTTTCTTTTTTGTTTGTGCGTTGGCACGAATTATTTACAGTCTTCTCCGGCCGCAGCCCTGTGTGTTCCGCCGCGGGACCGGATCTGTTTTTCACTGGCACTATGATACCCGATTGGCGCTTTTTCGACAATAGAGGAACCACACAAACAACCGGGGGAAAATCCGGCATTTTGCACTTCTTTTCAAAAAATGAAATTTCAGTTTCATTTTGGTTTCACTCTGTCCAAAGTTGCAGGAAATGAAACACATCCCGTGTTTTTGTCGTTCTTTCGTTTTATTTTGCAATTCCAAATTTCAAACTCCGTTCCATGCCGAAAAGTCCCCTGTTTTTTGTCACATCCTACAAAAAAGCCGCCCGTTTTCCTGCATTTTGCCCATTGTCTCTTGTATACTTCACCCGTATACTCAGGACAGAAACCGGAGCGCCTTTCCGGCGTCCGGAATGTGTCAAAGAAGAAAAGAGAAAAGGTGGTAACGATATGGAAAGACTGTCCATCAAGATCAAGGATCAGGATAACGTTGTGGTCGCTGTCCACGACCTGCCCGCAGGCACCACGCTGGAAAGCGGCGTCGTCACCCGGGAGAAGATCCCCCAGGCCCACAAGATCGCACTGGTGGATATCCCGGCCGGCGGCGAGATCCTCCGCTACGGCGTGGTTCTGGGCTACGCAAAGAACGATATCCCGGCCGGCAGCTGGATCAACGAGCATATGCTGGACCTGCCCGAGAGCCCGGCTCTGACCGATATGCCCTGGGGCACCAGCATCAAGACCCCGGACGAGCTGCCCACCCCGCCCCGCACGACCTGGATGGGCTACCGCAACAAAGTCGGTCCTGCCGGTACCCGCAACCTGCTGGGCATCGTGACCACCGTGCAGTGCGCCGCCGGTGTGGTCAAGGTGGCCGTGGAGCGGATCAAAAAGGAACTGCTGCCCAAGTACCCCAACGTGGACGGCGTAGTGGCCATCACCCACCCCTATGGCTGCGGCGTGGCCATCAATGCCCCGCTGGCCTACATTCCCATCCGGGCCATCACCAACGTCATCCGGCACCCCAACTTCGGCGGTGAGATCATGGTGGTGGGTCTGGGCTGCGAAAAGCTGACCTATGACCGGGTGCTGCCCCCGGAGGACATCACCCCCGAAAACTGCCTGACCCTGCAGGACTGGGAAGGCCACGATGCCATGATGCAGGCCATTCTGGATATGGCCGAGAAGAAGCTGCAGAAGCTGAACCTGCGCCGCCGTGAGGAGCTGCCCCTGAGTGAGCTGCTCATCGGCATGCAGTGCGGCGGCAGCGACGCCTTCTCCGGCATCACCGCCAACCCCAGCGCAGGCTATGCCGCCGATATGCTGGTCAAGGGCGGTGCCACCGTGATGTTCAGCGAGGTCACCGAGGTCCGCGACGGTGTGCCCATGCTGGCCGCACGCTGCGTCAGCGCCGAGGTCCGGGACAAGCTGGCCGCCGAGATGAAGTGGTACGATGACTATCTGGCCGAGGGCGGCGTGGACCGTGACGCCAACCCCACCCCGGGCAACAAGAAGGGCGGCCTTGCCAACATTGTGGAAAAGGCCATGGGTTCCATCGCCAAGAGCGGCACCAGCCCCATCGTCGAAGTTCTTTCTCCGGCCGAAAAGCCTACGAAACACGGCCTGATCTTTGCCGCTACTCCCGCTTCCGATATCGTCTGCGGTCCCTCGCAGGTGGCCTCCGGCATCGGTCTGCAGGTGTTCATGACCGGCCGCGGCACCCCCTACGGGCTGGACGTCGCCCCGGTCATCAAGGTGTGCAGCCGCAACGAGATGAAGGAACAGTGGTTCGACCTCATCGACATCTCAGCGGGCCACGTTGCCACCGGCGAAGCCACCATTGCGGACGTAGGCACGGAAATCTTCAACCTCATCCTGGACGTTGCCAGCGGCACCAAACAGCCCTACAGTGACCAGTACGGCTTCCACAACGATATGTGCATCTTCAACCCGGCCCCCATCACCTGATGGGGCGGGACACCATACAGACAACTTTGAATTTATGGAGGGTACGAACATGAAAATCGGTTTTATCGGTCTGGGCATCATGGGCAAACCCATGGCAAAAAATCTGCTCAAGGCGGGCTATACCGACCTGCTGGTGAACAACCGCAGTCAGGCCCCTGTGCAGGAACTGGAAGCCGCCGGGGCAAAGGGTGCCGCGAAGCAGGAGATCGGTGCGCAGTGTGATGTGGTCATCACGATGCTGCCCAATTCCCCGCAGGTGAAAGAAGTGATGCTGGGCGAGGACGGCGTGGCCGCTTTCATGAAGCCGGGCGCGGTGTTCATCGACTGCTCCTCCATCAACCCGGTGGCATCCCAGGAAATTTACGCCGAACTGCAGAAAAAGGGCGTGGAGATGCTGGACGCTCCTGTTTCCGGCGGCGAACCCAAGGCCATTGACGGCACGCTGAGCTTCATGGTGGGCGGCAAGCAGGAAATTTTTGACCAGTACAAGCCGGTGCTGGATGCCATGGGCGCTTCCGCCGTCCGCTGCGGCGAGGTGGGCGCGGGCAACACCACCAAGCTGGCCAATCAGATCATCGTGGCCTGCAACATCCAGGCTCTGGCCGAGGCTCTGACCCTGGCACAGAAGGCCGGTGTGGACCCTGAGCTGGTGTTCCAGGCCATCAAGGGCGGTCTGGCCGGTTCTACCGTCATGAACGCCAAGGCTCCCATGATGATCGCCGGCAACGATAAGCCCGGCTTCAAGATCGACCTGCACATCAAGGACCTGAACAACGCTCTGGACTGCGCACACACCGTGGGCGCACCCGTTCCCATGACCGCCGAGGTCCAGGAAGTGCTGCAGTGGCTGCACAACAACGGCAAGGGCCAGGCTGACCACAGCGCCATTGCCCAGTACTACGAGAAGCTGACCGGCATCGAGATCGGCCGCTGATCTCAGAGGACTTTTCATTTCGTCCGAATTCTGCTATCATAGACCTGTAAAAACGGGGCTGTGACATAGACGCTTCCCGGCGGCCCGCTGTATGGCGGGCCGCCTTTTTCATCAGCCCGGAACACAGGAGGACAACAGTATGGCAAAGGTAGCCGTTCTCGTGCCCAGCCAGGAGCTGTGCAATCTGGCACAGCCCCTTGTCGGGACATTCCCATCCATCACGCTCATGACCCTGGAATACATCAAGACGAGCCAGGCTGAGAGCCGGGCCAGAGAGCTGGAGCGGCAGGGCTGTGACCTGATCGTGGCCCGCGGTGTGCAGGCCCGGATCATCAAGCAGAGCGTCAAGCTGCCGGTGGTCGAGATCAGTGTGACCCAGCAGGAGCTGGCCTCCGTGATGCTCGAGCTCAAATCTGAGCTGGCGCTTCCCTGTCCGCGGATCGGTCTGATCGGCTTTGCCAATATGTTCAGCGACACTTCCCGGTTCAACGAGCTTTTCGGGATCGAGCTGAAGCTGTACATGGTGCGCCAGAACGAGGAGCTGGCTAATGCGGTGTCCCAGGCGCAGGCCGACGGCTGTGTCGGCGTCATCGGCGGCGATATCGTCTGCGAGACCGCCCGGCAGAAAAAACTGGCCTACAAGTACATTCCCACCGGCAGCGAGAGCGTCCACAACGCGCTGAACTTCGCCAGCCGGGTGGGCTACGCCATCGATCTGGAAAAGCACAACTCCGCCGAGATCAACGCCCTGCTGAACTACACCTTCAACGGCATCATCCAGGTGGACTCCTCCGGCGTCATCCGCCGGGTCAACCGCATCGGCTACAGCCTGCTGGGACAGGCTTCCAGCACCCTTCTGGGCTGCTCCATCTACGACGCCCTGCCCAACCTGAACCGCACCATGCTGGAGGACGCCCTGCTCCGGGGCAAAGAAGCCTACTCCTTCCTGCTGGACATCAACCACAAGGGCGTTGTCGTCAACATCGCCCCCATTCTGGTGGACAGTCAGATCGAGGGTGCGGTGCTGACCTTCCAGGAAGGCCAGCGCCTGATCGATATGGACAGCGAGATGCGCCGTGAGCTGTACCAGCGCGGCTTCGTGGCCCGGTACAACTTCGACAACATCATCTGCGATGACCCGGAGACCCAGGCCCTGTTCGAGCTGGCCAAGCGGATCAGCAAATTCTCAGCCCCCATCCTGCTGACCGGCGAGACCGGAAGCGGCAAGAACCTTCTGGCCCAGTGCATCCACAACGAGAGCCTGCTGCGGAAAAACGCCTTTGTCACCATCGACTGCAGCGCCTGGCTGCCGGAAACGCTGGACAACATGCTCTTCGGCAACTACACCGTGCGGAAGGACTCCTCGGTGGACAGCTACGCCGAGATGGCCCAGGACGGCACCCTGTACCTGAGCCACGTCGAGATGCTGCCCCTTGAGACCCAGTACAAGCTGCTCTGCCTGATTCGGGGACGCTTCCTCCACAACGGCCCCTCCCGCCCGGTGGCAGCCAACGTCCGCGTCATCGCTTCCAGCACGGTCAGCCTCATTGCGCGGGTCGAAAAGGGCGAATTCCGAAGCGACCTGTACTATGCCCTCAGCGTCCTCAGCCTCGAAATGCTGCCCCTGCGCCGCCACCGGGGAGATATCCTGGGCTGGACCGCCTTCTATCTGGACGAGTGGCAGGAGAAGTACAAGCGCTATGTCCACCTGACCCAGGGGGCCCAGCGCTATTTGCAGGAGTATGAGTGGCCCGGCAATCTGGATCAGCTCAACAGCGTCTGCGAGCGGCTCGTGCTGCTGACCCAGAAGCGGAACATCGACGAAGTGTTCCTCCGCCAGCAGCTGGAACAGATCGCCCCACGGACGCTGCCCGGGACCGAACAGATCGTCCTCTATAAGGATCAGAAGGCCGTCGAGATCGCCGCTCTGCTGAAAAAGCATCACGGCAACCGCCAGCAGGTGGCGGCCGAACTCGGCGTCAGCAAGACCACCCTCTGGCGGTACCTGAAAAAATACGGCATCGACCCGGATTATCACTGCTGAGCGGCATTCCCGCAGCCCCGGCGACCGGAAACCGACAGGTCCCGGTTTTTTCCGTTGATGAAACCATAAAACAGGAAAAGCACCGCATCTCTTACGAAATGCGGTGCTTTTTTGGTGGAGAATAGCGGGATCGAACCGCTGACCTCTTGCATACCATGCAAGCGCTCTCCT
>OIYG01002135.1_pt1 | contig 13274 bp, 8 predicted proteins | sample 1587861 | NCBI WGS metagenome assembly OIYG01 (sample SAMN03283272) | human gut metagenome | biome: human-associated habitat; material: feces | host: Homo sapiens | place: Peru | collected 2012 | reverse complement strand
AGGCAAAATAAAAATTCCCTTTGAGGGAAAGCGAGAGTCAAAAGCGATAGCTTGAACGAAGTGAAAGCTGCGCCTTTAGACGCGAGCAAGTAACATAGGCTTATAGCCGCAGTGAAAACCACGTCTTTTTAGGCGTGGTTTTTATTATAATATGAGATGACGAACTTATAAAAGTATGTTAATATATAGGCAATTCATAAACAAAGGAGGATATTTTTATATGAAATACAAAATTACCGCATTATTAATTGAAGTCATACAGCCATTACTTACGGTATCCTATCCCTGTTTATGTATTGTTGGATGAGATTTCATATCGCTTAGCGTTAAAGTCTTAGTGATTACTTCAAGAATTGTCTTGAAGTTTTTTTTATGAAAATAAAAGAGGAAATCAATTCCTCTCAGGTTTATTCTTTATACACATTATTAAACTAATAACAGATAATAAGCAGGCAATTATATGAAATCTCATAAAACTGAATAAACATACAAGAACCATAAGACTGCCACAAATCATATAAGTCGTATTGATCTTTCTAAGTAATGCACTCATACCTATAGAAAAACATCCAAGTACTCCCGTCAATAGTACTAAATTCAATCCAAACAGATAACATATACTTTTGAGTGGTAGGAGAAACATTGTCGCATAGGCAACAAGTGTCATTAAAAGAAATAATATAGAAAGAGATAAATTACTCATCAAAGGCTTCAATAAAGCACGATCAAAGATCTGTATATGATTTCTTACATCCATCTCTACAAGAACACTTAATATCGCATTACATAATACAACAAGTATTGTGATTGTAGTAAGTGTTCCTAAAATGCCAACCAGTTCTTTATCAATCAAATGACGATCATGAATAAAAACAATCATCACAATCGCACCAAGTAATCCCTGTATTAAACTTAATATTCCCTGCAATATAGAAATAGAATTATGTGAATGCACACCACATATAGCCATCACAAAAGAACCAGCCATACCTATAAGAAAAGTAAATGCACTCAAGCCAAAAGGTACATTAATCGTATTATACTCAAACAAATGAAACAAATTATACAGCATTCCAACAATCTCATCCCCAATAGAAGGCTGTAAATGCACAACACCATGACTATATATCATATTCACTACTAAGAAGCTTATAGCCAATGCTTCATACTTCTTCTTCATAAGATTCACTTCCCTTCCTATTATTATAGTTCTTTTATATTTTTATACAACTTCATTATGAATGTAAGCGGTTCTTATTGTCCATACATTTGTGATACATTCCCTTAATTTCCTTTGTGCACAAACATGGTATAATAGTGCAAGGGGTGATGATATGAAGAAAGGTGTTATGATGCAGGGATTTGAATGGTATCTTCCCTCAAGTCCTCATTTGTGGAAAATACTCAGAGTCAATGCCTATAAACTTAAAAAAGCAGGTATAACCGCTATATGGCTTCCTCCTGCCTATAAAGGTGCCTATGGTGTCAATGATACAGGCTATAGTGTCTATGATCACTATGACTTAGGCGAATTCAATAGTAAAAATACAATCCGTACCAAATATGGCACGAAAAAAGAATACCTCTGGTGTATTAAGATCTTTCATTTACTAGGTATAGATGTCTATGCAGATATTGTACTCAATCATCTCATTGGTGCAGATGGAATGGAACAGGTGATTGCATATAAAGTAGATGTCTATCATCGACATAAAGTCTCTAAAAGAAAAAGAGTTATTCGTGCTTCTACTTACTTCTCATTTCCATCAAGACATAAATATTCAGACTTTATATATAATGCCTCACACTTTACAAGTGTAGACTATGATGCTTCTAAACATCAAAAAGGTCTTTATTTATTCAAAGGAAAACACTTTAGTGAAAATGTAGATGATGAATATGGTAATTATGATTACTTAATGGGAGCAGATCTAGACTACAATAATCCAGAAGTCATCAAAGAAGCCATCAACTGGGGACTCTGGTATAAAGACATCACACATCTAGATGGCTTTCGATGTGATGCAATTAAACATATAGACTCTTCTTTCTATGAACATTGGATCACAACCATGCGCCAGCATTCTAAAAAAGAACTCTTTTCTGTAGGAGAATACTGGGGAGACATAGACCATTTATGTCACTATCTAGAATCTACACACTTCTGTATGAGTCTATTTGATGTTCCTCTCCATTATCATTTCTATGATGCGAGTCATTCTAATGGTTACTATGACATGCGAGAACTCTTCAATAACACGTTAGTACAAAGATATGACAAGTATGCTGTCACATTTGTGGATAACCATGATACCCAGCCAGGACAGTCTTTGACTTCTTTTATAGAAGATTGGTTTAAACCACAAGCATATGCCTGTATATTACTTAGACAAGAAGGTTATCCATGTATCTTCTATGGAGATTATTATGGTATACCTCACGATCATATTTCATCAAAGAAAGAATTGTTAGATCAGATGATGAAACTAAGAAAACAATATGTAGAAGGAATCAGACATGATTATATAGATGATCCTGATGTTATTGGATGGACTTATGAAACAGGACTTGCAGTAATATTAACAAATAGTAAAGGGGGTACAAAACGTATGTTTGTAGGTAAACAATATAAATGCATGACAGATGGTAAACATATAATCGATATTATAGATGGTTACGGAGAATTCATCTGTGATGCAGCATCCTTAAATCTTTATGTTGTCTGTAAGTAGCTTTATATATTTAAATACGATATATATATATATATATATATATAACTATAAATGAAATATTTTTGCAAATTTTGAAAATACCTAAATTATAAATGTAAACGGTAGTAAAGTAAGTTAGAATAATTGACAAGAAGGTGTGGAGAAATTATTCGATGGGGAGGAGACATTTATTGGAATTTACTTACAGTCAGGTGGAAAGTCTTAATGAGACTGAAACTTACGTTTACAATTATGTTGTGAAAAACACAAAGAAGGTATTAAATGAAAGTATTCGTGAATTAGCCAATAATACACATGTATCTACGGCCACAGTGATGCGTTTTTGTAAGAAGATGGGGTGTGAAGGTTTTACTGAATTAAAGTATAGGTTAAAAGAGATAGAAGAGGTGCAGGAGTCCGAAGAAGATGATGTGAGTAATCAATTTGATGGCTTTATAGAAAAAGTAAAGTCATCTGATTATTTGAACAGTATTCAAAGGGCTGCTGAAATTATTAAGAGTTCAGATGAGATTCTTACTTTCGGCATAGGAACTAACAGTGATTTTGCGAAATATGCATCACGTTTATTAAGTCATGAAGGCTATTATTGTTATGGAGTAGATGGAGCTGATTATCCTGTACATAGAGTCCTTAAAGGGCATCAGGGAGTAGTCATTGCATTTTATGAAAGACTGCAGAAAAAGCTTCTTTTTGAAGAAATCTATCGTTATAAGAATAAGAATTATATGATTATTATGCTTACAAAAGATAACATGGGAAGTATGGAACATGTATGTGATGAAGTGATTCATGTTTCTGATGGCAGTGTTATGCTAGGAAAAATACATTCTGGTATTCCTATGCTCTATGCAATAGAAATGTTAGCATATGAACTAACAAAATAAAAAGTGTTACAAATTATGTAACATGTAACCGTTTCCTTGGAAACGGTTATTTTTTTTACATGAATGTGGTAATTTATATGCATAGTATATTTATTTACAAGTTAAAAGGTACTGTTATGAAAAAGCATTGCGTTTTTATTAGTCTAATAGTTGTTTGTATTGTGATGTTCATCATTACGACTTGGTGTCCAATCTACATAGTAGAGGGTGAATCTATGGATCCGACATTAGTAAATAATGATGTTGTATGTATTAAGAAAACAAAGTCTATCAAGCAGGGAGACTTAATTGCGTTTCAGTATAATAATAAGCTGCTGGTTAGAAGAGTGATTGGTTTGAGTGGGGATAAAATCAACATTGATTCAAGTGGCTACGTATTTGTGAATGAGAAAAGGTTAGATGAAAACTATATACAAAACAGAAAAGACAATCCTCTACGTGACGAAGTATTTCCTTATACAGTTCCAGAAGGACAGATATTTGTATTAGGGGATAATAGGCATCATGCAATAGATTCAAGAATGCGTGATTTAGGTTGTATTGATAATGACAAGATTATTGGTCGAGTCGTTATGAAGATTTATCCTATCACCCGCTTTTCTGTTTATTAAGGGAAAGGGGACATTTAGATGACAGAATATAATATTTTAAATAAACCAGGCAGAAAGAAAATAATGTTATTTTTTGGCTTGGTTTTTTTAACAGCCATTGCATTTTTCTATATTAATAGTGCAAGAATGGATGATTTTACATCATTGATTACTGATGCAACTGTACAGTATCAAAATAATGGTGTAATGAAGGATTATACAGCTGATGTCCATCTTGAAGACAATACGCCTCTTTCTTTCTTTATTAAGGCAACTGTTCCTCAAGGAACACTTGCTTCAATAGAAAATGTAGAAAGTGAAGAAGAAACAACTCAGGAAACAGTTGTAAAGAATCAAACACTAACTTATAACCTACCAGAACAATTAAAGGTAGAAGATACACAAACAAATAAGTTATATCTAGAAGATGATTTAGTACATTCTATTGGTACTTATGAGATTAGAAATAATTTATTAACTATGTATTTTGATGAAGAACATGTGAATACGAATGCAGAGAGTGAATTAAAGCTGGCATTGGTATTAGAAACAGATTCTTCTCATGTAATCTATGATGTTAATGGTTCTTCTCTTGTTTCATTTAATACTAAGAATATTGAATTAAATAAGTATATAGAACAGCCTACTGAAACAACAGTGACTAATCAGATGGATGAACAGGTAGTGGAAGAAGTTAAGAATAATGCTCCTGCCACTGCAGAAGTCAATTCTGCTGCTGTGACACCTGAAACACCTGTCACAGTATCAGATAACGATACGACTATTCAGCCAAAAGCTGAAGAAAGTACTGATTTTGGTAAATATATTACATCAGCAGATGTCAGCAAAATCCAAAATGGGAACTGGGTTTCATCTAAAACATTTGAAGATGGGGATCAGGTTAAAGTACATATTAATTATAATTTACCTGCAGATATTGTCACAAACAGCAAAGATAAAATTTCTTATCAGCTTCCTAATGGTGTAAAACCATTAGAGGAAGAAACTGGTTTAGTATATGCATCTAATGGTAAAGCGGTTGGTACATATTTAATTACGACTGATGGACAAATCACTATTGATTTTAATGAGGATTTTGCGACTGGGGAACCATTCTCAGGATATATTGAATTCCAGGGAACTGTTTCATCAGATGGTGCTGATGATAACGGTTCAATTAAATTTGATGGTAATGGTGGAGAAATTACAGTCAAACCAAGTAAAGAACAATATGATTTGAGTATGTCTAAACAGGCAAAGTTAAATAATGATGGAACAGTCAGCTATACAGTAAAAGCAAGTACTATAAATGGTACTGAAGGTAATGTAAAGATTGAAGATAAGTTTGTGAATTGGGATTCTGCAACAGCTCAATATGATGCAAATAGCTTTAAAGTAATAAAGAAAGATAAAAATGGTAATAGCACAACTGTTACAGCAACACCTTCAATAAATGGTGAGTCATTTACTATTGATGATCTTCCAAAACTTGAAGCAGGTGAAAGCTATGAAATCACTTATACAGCAAAAGTAACACCTGATAATAAAGATGGTTCTGGATCACTTACAAATAGTGTCAAAGGAACAAGTGGAAACACCTCAAAAGAAACATCTACATCAATCACTATTTCTAATTCAATGATTTCTAAATATGGTGGATATGACCAGGATACAGGAAAGATGAACTGGAGAATTACAATTAATCCAGATAAGAAAGATATTGGTGGTTATGTATTCAATGATACAATTGATAATAATTTGAATATTCCACTTCCTATTATTGCAAAGGGAAGTAATGGTACTGAATTAAAAATTGAATCACTTCCATATACATTCCCAGAAGGTTCTAATGAAACTTATACAATTAAATATCAGACAGATGCACCAAGTACTAATACTACCGTAACGAATAAAGGTACTATTGATAAAGATGGTAAAACTTATGAAAGCAGTTATGGTGTTGGTGTAAAGCATAGAGACTGGAGCCTTACAAAATCTTCAACAGGTAATACTGTTTCAGCAGATGGTCAAACTATGACTAATAAATGGCAGGCTTATATGAAGCTTCCTGATAAAGAGATTACTTCTGTTACTTATTCAGATGTGATTAAGAATGGTACATCTACTGGAGATAAAGATTTTAATGGTGAACACTATGCAATCTTATCTGAATTAAGAGATGAAATTAACAGCAATATTGAACTTAAAGATGCGGATGGAAAGCTGATTCCTAAAGAAGAATTCGAAATCAGTATTAAGTTCTATTCAGATGAAGATAAGAAGAATGTAGTAACTGAAGATAATGCGCATGTTAAAGCATTTGAAGTGACTGTAAAGAAGAAAGATAACAGTGAATTTGTAGGACAGTCTTTAAATATTTCTTCTTATCACACAATTGCAGAATTAAATAATATCAAAGAAGGTGTTGATTATTATTTTGTGAATAAAGGTACTGTTCAGGATAAAGAATCTGAAAGTAAAGTCACTTACAACAAGCCTAAGAAGTTTGTGAAACAGGGCTTTGGTAAGATCGATGGTGGTACAACTGATAAATACTCTTCTAGTGAAATAAGTACTGATTATATAAGTCGTAATGGAAAACTTTATTATAGAATCTTATTTACACCAAATTCAGATGAAGAAATCAGAGTGACTGATACATTACCTGAAGGTACAAAACTAGTTGAAAAGGGAGAACGTGCTGATTATCGCGGTACTGAATATAAATCAAATCCTGCAGATCGTGGGTCACCTGAAGTTATATATCATTTTGGTGATACAAGTGAGTTCTATTGCGATGGAGATCCGAATTATGTAGATATTAGTAAGCATTTTAGTTATCAATATGATAAGCAAACTAATAAGGTTACTTTTACGTTTATTCCAGGCTATAACAAAACAAATGGAAATTATCAAGAGAATAGAAAAAATCCTAATGGTCAAATCGCAATTTATTATGCAGTTGATATTACTTCTGATGAATTCTGGAATGATCTAAAGAATGAAAATAAAGGATATACAAATACATTAGAGTATGAAGGAAACAGTCAGGAACAGCATACTGAGGTAGAACGCGAAACTCAGAATGTAACAAAAACAGCAAGGCAGATTGATAATTCTACAAAAGTAGAATATTCAGTTGTTATTAATCCTGCAGCTAAGGATTTGAATCCTGAGTCAGATAAAATAACACTTACTGATAAACTAGAGTATTCTGACAAACAAATTTCACCTTACTTAGTTCTATCTAATTTGAAATTATATGAATATGATGCTGATAAAGATGATCATAAAGGTAAATTGATAGATGCAAGTCGATATCAAGTTCAAATAGATGATACGACACATAGACTAACAGTAACACTTCCTGATGAGTTAGCATGTGTTCTTGGCTACGAGTATGATTTTGATGTAGGAACCTCAGCTAGTCCAACTATAAGAAATACTGTTTCTTTAGAAGGAGAATTTAGTTCTTCAGTAAATACAGTGATTGATACAAATGATTCTTCGGCAGGAGTTGTAAGAGGTAAGATGACTATCTATAAGGTAGATAGTGAAGACTACTCTAAGAAACTTCCAAATGCGAAATTCAAATTGTGGAAATTTGTTGCAGAGACTAAAAAATGGGAAGCAGTAACAAGAGATTCAACAGATGTATTTAAAACTAATGAAGATGGTGAGATTGTTTTCTCTGGGTCTAACCAGGAAAAGTTTTTAGTAGCAAATACATTGTATAAGCTAGAAGAAAAAGAAGCGCCTTCTGGTTATGACAAGGACGAGAATCCACATTACTTTGTCATTTATCAAGCAGATCAAAAAAAGACAAAACAAGATGCGAAAACTGCTTTAAGTCAACAGGGGATTCCTGATGTAAATCTTGATAATGTATCATACATTCCAAACAATAAAGAAGTATCTTTATATGTTCCAAATAACTCTAACAGCATTTCTGTAAAGAAGGTCTGGGTTGATCAGGAAAACAAAGGAACTACATCAGGTGCTTCTAATGTAAAACTTCAGTTATATAGAGTTACAAAGATGAAGAAAACATATAATGTCACACTATGCTTTAATAATCCATGGAGTAATACTTTTAAAAAGACAGTGCAAGCCGCTCAGAATAGACCATTATATATAAAGAATTCTAGATGGGCACCATCTAGTACGGATTTTGTACCTGAGAATATTAAAGTTACAAAAAATGGAAATGATTTTGGGTCAGTTGATTGTTCATATAGCAGTGATGGGCAACAATTTGTAAGTATTCAAACTAAACCAATTACTGAGGATTGTGAAATTACTATTACAGTCATGAATAATGCATTCTACTTTAATGATAACGTTTCAATTACTCATGATGAACCTGAGATAGAAACAAATAAAAAACCTGTGGGTGACCCAGTAACATTAACTAACGATAATGGATGGTCACATACTTGGAATAATCTAACTTCTAAATTAGATACTGGTGAAGACTATTATTACACTGTAGAAGAAGTAGATGTACCTTCAGGATACCAGGTTTCTTATACAAACAATGATGGTATTAAAGAAGGAGATATTACAGTTACTAACAAGAAGTTAGATAACTATGATCTTCCAGATACTGGAGGATTCGGTACTTTTGGTTATTACGCAATTGGGGCCCTATTTATTACAGCGACTCTATTTGCTTATATAGCAAATATTAAAAAGAAGGGGGCTTATAACTAGTAATAACAAACATTAATATGTGTATTTTAACGAGGGAAAGAGTTTTATTAAAAAATGGATATCATATAGACAAGGAGGAAAAACGATATGAAACTATTTAAAAAACTCGCAAGTTTCATACTTGCATTCGCAATGGTCATGGCAATTGCTATGCCATCAGTAGTAATGGCTGCTGATACAACTTATAAGCTTACTTTACAGAATACTGTTGTAGGTCATACTTATGAAGTTTATCAGGTGTTCAGTGGTACACTTTCAACAAAAGACAATAAGAAAGTACTTTCTGATTTAAAATGGGGTAGTGGGGTAAAGGCAGATGCTTATACTGAAACAGCTAAAGCAAAAGCAAAAACACTTACAGGTGAAGATACTGCAAGAGCTTTTGCTAAAGAATTAGTAGATCAGGACAAATTATCTGCTGCTACTAAAACAGTTCAAAGTGCTGCAGGTACAACTGAGATTGATGGTCTTACTGCAGGTTATTATTTAGTAAAAGACACTGCCGGCAGTTTAAAAGATAAGAATGCTTCTTATACAGCATATATTTTACAGGTTGTAGGTGATGCTGCAACACCAGTAAAATCAGATGTTCCTTCATCAGAAAAGAAAGTTAAAGATATTAATGATTCTACTGAAACAGAAACAACTGATTGGCAGGATGCTGCTGACTGGGATATTGGAGATAAAGTTCCTTTCCAGTTAAAAGGTACTGTTGCTGCTGATTATGATAAATATAAGGTTTACAAGATGACTTTCCATGATAAAGAATCAAAAGGTTTAACATTTGATAAGGATTCAGTGAAAGTATATGTTAATGGTAAAATTGTTGAAGATACAAATAAATATGAAGTTGTTACTGAAGGATTAACAGACGGTTGTACTTTTGAAGTTAGATTTGCTAATTTAAAACAGATTCCTAATGTAAAAGCAGGTTCAATTATTACAGTAGAATATAAATCTGAATTAAATAATGAAGCTGTTATCGGTTCTGAAGGTAACCCAAATACAATGTATATGGAATTTTCTAATAACCCTAATAATGAACAGGGTGGAGAAACTGGTAAAACACCAGAAGATACAGTTATTGTATTCACATATAAAGTACTTGTTAATAAAGTAAATGAAAACGGCGATAAACTTGAAGGTGCTGATTTTAAATTAGAAAAGAATGTTAACGGAGTATGGAAAACAATTGAAAAAGTACCTGGTACTGCTGGTGATGTATTTGAATTCAAAGGAATTGATGATGGTGAATATAGATTAACAGAAAAACGAGCACCAGATAACTATGATATGTTATCTGATTCAATTTACTTTACAGTAAGAGCTGGTCATGTTAATGGTGCTAAACCATATTTAGATACATTCTCTGGAGATATTACTCGTGGTAATGTTGGTGAAATGAAGTTCACTGCAAATAAAGAAAATGGTACTTTATCAACAATTATTCAGAATAAACCAGGTAGCTCACTACCTGAAACAGGTGGTATGGGTACTACAGTATTATATGCTGCAGGTACACTAATGATTCTTGCAGCTGCTGCATTCTTAGTAATGAAGAAAAAAGCAGAAAATAAGTAATATAAAACAATAAGGAGTGTCCTATAATGACGAAGAAGTTAACCAATGCATTTATAGCTTTAGTATTCATTATGGGGCTTTCCTTACTTATTTATCCTAGTTTTAGTAATTATTGGAATCAAAGACATCAGACAAGAGCTATTGCTGGATATGAAGAGAAGGTAGAAAATCTTACTGAAAAACAATATCAGAAGCTCTGGAATGATGCGCAATTATACAATTCGAATCTAAAACAAACACTCTCTTCTCTTAATGATGAAGAGAAGAAATTATATGAGTCTACTCTTGATGTTACAGGTACAGGAATGATGGGATATGTAGAAATCCCTAAGATCAATGTTTCGCTTCCTATATATCATGGAACAGAGGCTGAAATCTTACAGATTGCGATAGGACATATCCCAGGTACTTCATTACCAGTAGGTGGAGAGAGTACACATTGCGTCATATCTGGACATAGAGGATTACCAAGTGCTCAGCTATTTACTGATATCGATCAGTTAAAGAAGGGTGATACCTTCATGCTTCAGGTATTAGATCAAACTCTTTATTATGAAGTTGATCAAATTAAAACAGTCCTTCCTACAGAAACAGATGATCTGAAGATTGTAGAAGGACAAGACTATTGTACTCTTATGACCTGCACGCCCTATGGTGTTAATACCCATAGACTGCTTGTAAGAGGGCATCGTATCAATAAGACAAATCTAAGAGTAAGAAGAGATTTAGTCAAAGCAGATCCAGTACTCATTGATGTATTCTGGGTAGTACTTGCAATTATTATTGCGTTTATCTGGTATTTAACATCAATCAAGAAAAAATATAAAGAAAGGTGATGACAGCAATTATATGGGGAAAAGATTAAAAAAATACATATTATGTTTTACAGTTCTACTGTCAGTCGCTGTGTTTAATTCATTCCAGGTAGCTGCTGTCAATGTCAATAAGAAATGCTCTTTGACACTCAATGAATGCATTTCAGGGTTAAATGTTCATTTGTATCGTGTCGCAAGTGTTTCGGATGATGGTAGTTATCATTACACCGATGCTTTCAAGGAAGCAGAAACAAATACAAATATTCAATTGGATCAGCTAAAAACAAGTGAAGACCTTAAAAATGCGGCTATCACATTAAAGGGATATGCGGCAAGTCAAAAAGCTCTCACTAAACAGGCAACTTCTTCTAAAGTTGCATATACAGGTCTTAAAACGGGACTCTATCTTATTACGGCAGATAACTTAGAATTAAATGGAACAACTTATACCTATTTACCTTACTTGATTTCTTTACCACAGGGGACAAGTTATGATGTATCCATTGACTTTACAAAATATTCAAAGAATCCCTCTCATGAATATAAGATAGTGAAGCATTGGATTGATAATGGGTCTAAACATCCAGACAAAATCTATGTAGAACTCTATAACGGTTCTACTTATATCAAGACAATCGTACTAGATGCTGCACATAATTATGCTTATTCATGGAAAAGTGAACAAGCTATGAATTACAGCATTAAAGAAAAGAGTGTCAAAGGTTATAAAGGTATTGTTTCTTCAGTATGCAGTGATTCTAAGACTGAATATATTATCACTAATACAAGTACAGATAAACCTAAGAAAAATTCTCATGTTAAAACCGGGGATACAACAAGAATCAATCATTGGGTGACATTATTAACTGTATCAGGATTATTCCTGATTGTATTAGGTAGACTATTTAGACATGAAAAAGATTAGTCATTTATTCATGACACTAGGGTGCTTATGTATCCTAGTGTCTTGTTGCTTGTTTGGTTATGAGAAGTATCGTCAAAATAAAGAAATAAAGGACTTACAGAAACTGTATAGCCAGACCATACAACTGATCCCCGATACCTATATTCCTTCCGATAGTGGCTATTTAGATGTACAAGGACATGATATACAGGCAGTCCTCCAAGCTGGTGACATCAAGTGGGTCATAGGTAAAGAAGATAATCTACCACACTATAAGAATAAGAATATAGTCATACCAGACTTATATTTAAAACAAATGCAGTCTCTCAAGAATAAAGATATACTTACGATTCAATCTATTTCAGGCTATAAGACTCAATATGAATTAGAAGTCATTGGTGAAGTCGATACACTTTCAAGTGATACGCTGTATATGTATTGTAAGAGTGGATCACACTATTATTGTATTAACTTAATTATGATATAAATTTTAGTTAAAATAGAAATTATTGATATATGTATAAGAAAAATAGAAAAAGATGTTGACAATACATTGATTATTCAGTATGATGAGTTCACAAATTAAGAACTACTAAGTATAAATACAGTGAAAAGAAATAGTAGATATCTCAAAGAAGCATAGAGAGTCCTTGGGTGGTGTAAAAGGATATTTGAAGGATATTGAATTCGTCTTGGAGTAGAGCGTTGAATGAAGTAGGCGTTTCCGGTCACAACCGTTATATTGTCAGAGTATGATAGTACTCGTTGAGATATATCTAGTGATAGATATATAAAATAAGGTGGTAACACGAAGATACACTCTCGTCCTTATAGGATGAGAGTCTTTTATTTATACAGGTAGAAGATAAGAGGAGAAAAGATTATGATTATTGTATTCAAACCAAAAACAAGTGAAGAAGATGTAAAGAAGATTCAGAAAAAGGTAGAAGCGAAGGGATTAGAAACACATTTAGTAGTCGGTCATGATGTCACTATCTGTGGTGTAATTGGTGATACGACTAAAGTAGATCCTAGAGATATTGAAGTTTCACCTT
>OIYG01002133.1_pt1 | contig 13285 bp, 10 predicted proteins | sample 1587861 | NCBI WGS metagenome assembly OIYG01 (sample SAMN03283272) | human gut metagenome | biome: human-associated habitat; material: feces | host: Homo sapiens | place: Peru | collected 2012 | reverse complement strand
CCGGGAGGAGGAGATCCGGGCCTTCCAGCCCAAGGAATACTGGTCCCTGGATGTGACGCTGAACCGGGTGGCAAAGCCCGGCGCTTTCATTGCCCACTACTACGGCAGCCCCGCCAAGCAGGAGCTGGAAAACGAAGAAATGGTCAGCAAGGTGATCGCCGACATTGACGGCCGGGAATTCACCGTCACCAGCGTGAAAAGGACGGAGAAGAAGCGCTCCTCCGCACCCCCCTTCACCACCTCCACCTTGCAGCAGGAGGCATCCCGGAAGCTGGGCTTCACCCCCAAAAAGACCATGATGGTGGCCCAGCAGCTCTACGAGGGCGTGGACGTGGAGGGGGAGGGGACCTTGGGTCTCATTACCTATATGCGTACCGACTCCCTGCGGCTCAGCGACGAGGCCATGGCCGCCGCCGCGGACTTTATCTCCGTGCGGTACGGAAAAGAATACTACTATGGAAAGTTCCATGTTTATAAAACCAAGGCGGATGCCCAGGATGCCCACGAGGCCATCCGGCCCACCCATGTGGAGCTGGACCCCGAGCGGGTGCGGAGCAGCCTGACGCCGGACCAGTATCGGCTGTACAAGCTGATTTGGAGCCGGTTCCTGGCAAGCCAGATGGCAAACGCTTTGTATGATACCGTGTCCATCGATACGGCCTGTGCCGGACATACCTTCCGGTCCACCCACCAGAGTCTGCGCTTCCCCGGCTTTATTGCTGTGTATGAAGAGGGCCGGGATGACGACGGGGAGGCATTGGGTTCGCCCCTGCCGGACCTGAGTCAGGGCGAGCAGGCCCAGGCCACGGCCATGGACAAGCAGCAGCACTTTACCCAGCCCCCCGCCCGATATACCGAGGCCACCCTGGTCAAGGCTATGGAGGAGCAGGGTGTGGGCCGTCCTTCCACCTATGCCGCTACCATCTCCACCATTGAGGACCGGGACTATGTTGTCAAGCAGGACAAGCGTCTTGTTCCAACGGCCCTGGGCGAGGTGGTTACGGGCCTGATGAAGGAGCGGTTCCAGGATATTGTGGACGTTGGCTTTACCGCCAATATGGAAAACAAGCTGGATGCGGTAGAGGCCGGGAAGCAGAACTGGAAAGAGCTGCTGGCGGATTTCTACCAGGATTTTGAAAAAGAGATGAAGGACGCGGAGACTGCGCTGGAGGGGGTCCGCCTGAAGGTGCCGGAGGAGGAGACCGACGAGGTCTGCGAGCTCTGCGGCCGGAAAATGGTCATCAAAATGGGCCGGTTTGGCAAGTTCCTGGCCTGCCCCGGGTTCCCGGAGTGCAAAAACGCCAAGCCGTTGGTCGAGCGGATGCCGGGCCGGTGCCCCAAGTGCGGCAGCGGTCTGCTGAAACGGAAGTCCAAGCGGGGCTATGCCTACTACGCCTGCGAAAAAGGGGCGGAGTGCGGCTTTATGACCTGGGACGTGCCCACGGCGGAGGACTGCCCGGAGTGCGGCCAGACCATGTTTAAAAAGTCTGGCAAGGGCCGGATGAAGCCCTTCTGCATCAACGAAAAATGCTCCCGGTTCCTTCCGGAGGACCAGCGGGGCTACTATAAAAAGAAGCCCGCGGGCGACCCGGAGCATCCGGAGGAGCCCCAGGAGCAGGTGGAGGCCGCCGAGAAACCCGCGGCCAAGAAAACGGCCGCTAAGAAGACGACGGAAAAAAAGCCCACCGTCAAGAAGCCTGCGGCCAAGAAGACCGCCGCGAAAAAGCCCGCCGGGAAAAAGAAGGAGAACGCCTGATGGAAGTGAAGGTAATCGGAGCGGGCCTTGCGGGCTGCGAAGCGGCCTGGCAGCTGGCAAAGCGGGGCATTTCCGTAACGCTCTGCGAGATGAAGCCCCAGAAAATGAGCCCTGCCCACCACAGCGCGGATTTTGCGGAGCTGGTGTGCTCCAATTCCATGCGGGGGGATAGGCTTGAAAATGCCGTGGGCCTTCTCAAGGAGGAGCTGCGGCGCTGCGGCAGCCTGATTTTGGAGTGCGCGGAGGCCACCCGGGTGGAGGCCGGCGGATGCCTGGCCGTGGACCGGAAGGGTTTTTCCCAGATGGTCACCGATAAGATTCGGAGTGAACCGAGGATTACGGTGGTTTCCGAAGAGGTCACCCAGGTGCCGGAGGGCCCGGTGATCATCGCTACGGGGCCTCTGACCTCGGACAGTCTTTCCAAGGCCATCGGGGAATATTTTGGCACGGAGTATCTCCACTTTTTCGATGCCGCCGCCCCGCTGGTAACGGCGGAGTCGGTGGATATGAGCCTGGCCTGGTGGCAGTCCCGGTATGACCGGGGCACTCCGGACTATGTGAACTGTGCCATGGATAAGCAGCAGTACGAGGCCTTTGTGAAGGAGCTGATTTCTGCCCAGGAGGCGGAGGTCCACGGCTTTGAGGACAAGCGGGTCTTCGAAGGCTGCATGCCCGTGGAGGTTATGGCCCGCCGGGGCATGGATACCCTGCGCTTTGGCCCCATGAAGCCCGTTGGTCTGACGGACCCCAAAACCGGAGCAGAGCCCTATGCCGTGCTGCAGCTGCGGCAGGATAACGCCGCCAAGAGCGTGTATAACCTGGTGGGCTTCCAGACCCATCTGAAATTTGGAGAGCAGAAGCGGGTATTTTCTATGATTCCCGCCCTGCAGAACGCGGAGTTCGTCCGCTACGGGGTGATGCACCAGAATACCTTCCTCCAAAGCCCCAAGCTATTGGACCGGTTTTACGCGGATCGGCGGAACCCCCTGGTGGCCTTTGCCGGGCAGATGACCGGCGTGGAGGGGTATGTGGAGTCTACGGCCTCCGGTTTCCTGGCGGCGGTGGCTATGGCTGCCAAGGTGCAGGGAAGGCAGCCGGTGGAATTCCCCAAGACCACGGCCATTGGTGCCCTGGGCTTGTACATCAGCGACGGAAGTATTGAAAATTTCCAACCGATGAACATTAATTTCAGCATTATTTCCCCTTTGGAGTACCGGGTGAAGAAAAAGGCCGAAAAGAATCTGGCTATTTCCCAGCGCTCCCTGCAGGTGCTTGACGGGCTCCTGGAACAGGGGTTTTAAGGAACAATAACCATAGAGAGAGTGAGGGAGAACATTGAAGGTTATTCTGGATGCCATGGGCGGCGATCTGGCCCCGGAGGCGGCTGTACTGGGCGCGCTGGATGCGGCCAAGGATTTTGGAGCCCAGATTACCCTGGTTGGCAAAAGCGAGGAAATTCTGGAGATTATGCGCAAGGCCGGAATCAACAATTTGCCGGAGGGTATGGAGATTGCGGGGGCAGAGGATGTTGTGGATATGCATGACGACCCCGGTACGGTGATTCACAAGCGGAAAAATTCCTCTATGGTCATCGGTCTTCGGATGCTGGCGGAGGGTCAGGGAGATGCCTTTGTCTCCGCGGGCTCTACCGGGGCTCTGCTCACCGGGGCAACCCTGATTGTCAAGCGGGTCAAGGGCATTCGCAGAGCCTCTATGGCACCTTCTATGCCCAACAAGGCAGGCGGCAATACGGTGATTGTGGACTGCGGTGCCAACGCCGAGTGCACCCCGGAGTTTTTGCTGCAGTTCGGCCTGGTGGGCTCTGCCTACGCCAAAAAGAAGCTTAGGGTGGAAAATCCCAAGGTGGGACTTCTGAACATCGGCACCGAGGACTCTAAGGGCACCCAACTTCAAAAGGATGCCTACGCCCTGCTGACGGAGGCATCCCAAAAGGGACTGTTAAATTTTGTCGGCAATGTGGAGGCCAGAGATGTGCCCCTGGGTGCGGTGGACGTGGTGGTCTGCGACGGCTTCTCTGGCAATGTGCTGCTGAAATCCATCGAGGGCACTGCCATGTTTATGGGGAGCCTGATGAAGAAGGTTTTCAAGAAAAATGTATTTTCCAAGCTCGGCTATCTGCTGTGCTCCTCCGGGGTCAAGCAGATGATGAAGCTGTTGGACTATCACGAAATCGGCGGAACCCAGCTGCTTGGCATTAAAAAGCCGGTGATCAAGGCCCACGGCGCTTCGGACCGGCTGGCATTCCGCAATGCCATCAAGCAGGCCATGGACGCGGCACAGAACGACATTACCCCGGAACTGGAGCAGGCTCTGGCTCTGCTGGCAAAATCAAAGGAGCAAACGGATGATTAAGGACCTGGAAGAAGAAATCGGATATCATTTTCACAATATTTCCCTGCTGCAAAACGCGTTGACCCATTCCTCCTACGCCAATGAGCGCTGGCACAACAGCCTCCTGAGCAACGAGCGGCTGGAATTTTTGGGAGACAGCATTCTGGGAATGCTGGTGGCGGAGTACTTATACCGCAATTTCCCGGACCGCCCCGAAGGAGAGCTGACCCGGATGCGGGCGGATATGGTCTGCGAGAAGACCCTGGCAGGTGTGGCGGAGAAGATTCACCTGGGGGACCATCTGCTGCTGGGCCACGGCGAGGAGCAGGGGGGCGGACGGACCAGGGAGTCCATCCTGGCGGATGCCGTGGAGTCGGTGATTGCCGCCTGCTTTTTGGATGGCGGCCTGGAAGCGTCGCTGCATATCGTCAAGACCTTTATCCTGGTAGAGGTCCCTGTGAGTCAGCTGCACAATATGGACTACAAGACCAAGCTCCAGGAGCTGGTGCAGCAGAAGAAAAATCAGGTGCTCACCTACCACCTCCTTGCTGAAACCGGCCCGGACCACGACAAGCACTTTGAAGTGGCTGTGGCCCTGAACGGCGCCGAGGTGGGTCGTGGCGACGGCAGAAGCAAAAAGCGCGCCGAACAGGAGGCCGCCCGCCTGGCCATCGTCAAGCTGTTTCCCGGAATGTAAACAAAATCCCCCACTGCCAAGCGCAGCGGGGGATTTTGGCATACCGGAGTTTTTCCGGAACAGGATGCAGGCGGCTTATTGTTTTTCCTTCCGGTGTCGGCTATAATGAAGCCATTACAGGGCAAAAATGAAATTCCGTATGGGAAATTCTCTAAGTACAACGATATAGAAAGAACGTGATGCAATGTTATTTTTACACACCTCCGACTGGCACCTGGGTGCTGCCGGTGGGGAGCGGGAGCTATTGGAGGACCAGAGGGCCTTTATTGATGCAATCTGCCAGATTGTGGAAAAGCGGCATGTGGATGCGGTGCTTCTGGCGGGGGACGTGTATGACCGGGCAGTGGCTTCGGCCGCGGCCATTGGGCTGTATGACGATGCTATGGACAGGCTATGCCGGGAGTTGGGGGTGCCGGTTTTAGTGATTGCCGGGAACCACGATGGCCCCGAGCGGCTGGCAAGCTGCGGAAGCCTTTTGGACAGGGCGGGGCTGCATGTGCTGGGGGCTGCCCAGCGGGTGCCTAAGGTCGTTTCCTTCCCGGAGGCGGAGGTATTCCTGCTGCCCTGGATTACGGAGGAGAAGGTGAAAAGCCTTTATCCGGAGGAGCGGGAGAAAATTCAGAGCCTGCCCGATGCCTATCGGGTGGCGCTGGACCACATGCGGGAACGATTCACCCCGGGGAAAAAGCACATTGTCCTGGCCCATGCCTTTATCACCGATGCCGAAACCTCTACCAGCGACCAGGCGGCGGTGATTGGAACGGCGGCCCAGGTGCCCGCCAGCGTGTTTGACGGATTTGACTATGTGGCCCTGGGGCACATCCACAAGCCCCAGAATGTCAATGCCTTTGTCCGCTACAGCGGCACCCCCATGGCCTATTCCTTCGGCAAGGAGGAGCGTCAGGAGAAAAGCGTCACCCTGCTGGATACGAAGACCATGGAGCGGGAAATCGTGCCCCTGACCCCGCTGCACCGGTGGACCACGCTGGAAGGACCCTACGAGACCCTTCTGGCGGGAGAATATCCGGAGGAAACGAAAAACGGCTATGTGAGGCTCAATGTGACGGACAGCGCCGTGGGACTGGAAATGCTCTCCCGGCTGAGGGAACAGTATCCCAACGCCCTGGTGATTGCGGGAAAGGCCTACGATGGGGACAATACCAGTATTACCATGACCATGGAGCAGCTGGAACAGCTGGAATCGGATCCGCAGGAGGTGTTCCGGTCCTTCTGCAGGGAGGAAATGAACCAGGAGGCCACGGAGCACTTTTTGGAACTGTTCCAAAATGCGGTGGCCGCGGCAGAGGAGGATTTGGCATGAAACCCCTGAGACTGAAAATGCAGGCCTTTGGGCCCTATGTAGGGATGCAGACGGTGGATTTTGAAAAGCTGTCCCAAAAGGGAATGTTTTTAATCAAGGGCCCTACGGGCAGCGGAAAAACCACGATTTTTGATGCCATGACCTTCGCCCTCTACGGCGGCAGCAGCGGAGACGACAGCAAAAGCAAGGTGGGCCGGAACGATTTAGAGGAGTGGCGCTGCAACCAGGCGGGCAGAGATACGCCGACGGTTGTCAGCTTTACCTTTTCGGTCCGGGGAAAAATCTACGAATTTACCCGAAAGCTGGTGCCCAAACGGAAGAATTTCTCGGAGGAGTATTCCGCTGGGGAAATTGACGAGCACGGCATTTTGCTGCCCTTTTTTGAGAATCCCAAAAAGGACGCTCTGAACAAAAAGTCGGAGGAGCTGATTGGGCTGAGTAAGGAGCAGTTCCGCCAGGTGGTGCTGCTGCCCCAGGGTCAGTTTGAGCGCTTTTTGACGGCCTCCTCCGAGGACAAGGAAGCCATTCTGGAAAAAATCTTTGATGCCCAGCGGTGGGATGCCTATGCCCAGAAATTCTTTGAGAACGCGTCCCAGCGGAAAATACAGCTGGACGGGGAGAAAAGCGAGATTCAGCGCTCTCTGGAGGAGGAAAAGCTGGAAAATCTTGCCGAACTGGAAACCAGACTTACAGAACTGGCGGCCCGGAGGGAAGAAAACCGGAAGGACCGGGAAGACTTCGATGCCGAGGAGCGGCAGAAGCTGCTGAACAAGGATATTGAACTGGCAGCAAATTTTAAGCCGCTTCACGAATTGGAACAGAAGTACCGGACGTTACAGAAGCAGGAAGAAGAGATCCGGGAAAAACGGGAAGAGATCGAGCGCGCTCGGGCTGCCGAGGGACTGCGCCAGGAAATTCAAGAAGAGGAACAGTCGAAAAAGACCTATGATCAGCGGGAAATGGCTTATCAGAAGGTCTTGGCGAAGCGCCTAGATTTGGAAAAGAAAAATAAGGAAGCTCAAAAGGCATTGTCAGACCACGAGAATGCATCTGCTGTGTCGGAAAAGCAGAAAAGATCGGGCGAGTACGCATCCAAGCGGGAGACCTATGCAAAGCTGGAAGCCTTACAGAAGACTGCGGAACAGACGGAAACGAAGATGAACGTTCAAAAGAAAGCGCTTCAAAAGACGGAGGAAACTCTGCAATTTGCCATCCAAGAGGCCCAAACCGCACTTTCCCGCTATAATAAAGCAGAGGATACGGAACGGGACCTGCGGAACCGTTATTATGCAGGAATTTATGGAGAGCTGGCATCTGAGCTGAAAGAGAATGCTCCCTGCCCGATCTGTGGCAGCCTGTGCCATCCGAATCCTGCGCAAAAAGCTTCCAACAGTGTCAGTAAAGCAGAGGTAGATAAGGCGGAAAAGGCGACCCAGAGCGCAAAGAAATCCTGGGAAAAGATGGAAGAGGAGCGGAAGGCTGCGGAGAATGAGAAGAAAAAAGCGGACCAAGACCTTTCGAAAACAGGCCAGGCTTTTAGTGAGGCTAATGCGGTCTGGAACGCTGCCAAGTCTCAGCTGATTGAGGGTATCCCAACCTTGGAGGCGCTGGAGAAGACCATTCAGCAATTGGAAAAAGATATTCAGACCTTCCGGGAAAAAACGGAAGAACTGAAAAAAGATGCGGAAAAGCAGACAGAACTGCTGAATACCCTTGATGCCAATATCCAGACTGCGGAAGTCGAGTGCAAAAATGCGGAAAAGGACTGGATTTCCGCAAGGAAAAAACTCTTTGCGGCATTGAAAGAAAAAGGATATGTTGACGTAAAAAGTGCAAAAGCGGACCTCCGCACGGAAGCGGAACGCAGTGCTTTACAAAAAATTGTCTCCAAATACGAGGGCAGCCTGAAAACCACAGAGGAGAGTCTGAAAGAAAACCTTCAGAAATTGTCCGGCTTGGTTGAACCGGATGAAAGCCAATTCAAGGCCCGACAGGCGGAGATTACCGAAACGGAGAAGCGCTTTACAACCATTGAGGCCAATCTGGCCAAAGAGATGGAGCGCCTGACCGGGAAGCGGAAGAAGCTTGCCAAAATGCAGGCCCATTTCGATGCCAACTATCGACAGGCGGAGGACGACCTGAATTTTGCCAAAAAGCTTCGGGGAGACTCGGGCATCGGCCTGCAGCGGTATGTGCTGGCAATCCTTTTCAACCAGGTCATTGCGGAGGCCAATCGGATGCTTGCCAAGGTCCACGGGGGCCGGTATCACCTGTATCGCTCGGATGAGAAGGGCAAGGGCAATAAGCGGGGGCTGGAATTAAAGGTCTATGACAACCGCAGCCCGGAGACCGACGGCCGCGGTGTGGCCATGCTCTCCGGCGGTGAAAAATTCCTGGTGTCCCTGGCCCTGTCCATTGGCATGTCCACCGTGGCCCAGAAGGGCGGCGTGCAGATTGAGGCCCTGTTTATCGACGAAGGCTTCGGCACGCTGGATGACAATTCCATCCATGATGCCATGGACGTTCTGGAAAGCGTCCGCCGGTCCAGCGGCATGATTGGCATTATCAGCCATGTGCAGCTGCTGGAAAGCAATATCCCCACCCACTTAGAGGTTGTGAAATCCGACTCCGGAAGCAGCATCCGTCTGGAATAGTTTCCACAATCTTTTTGGTCACCAAAGACCGTTTATGACATTTTCACTCATGTTGCAGGAGAAATACCATTCCTGGCCGTCTTCCAGGCAGAAGCTGATGCTGAGGTAATCAACTCCGTCTGCCACAATGGCACGGCGAAATTGCACGATGGCGGAGGTGTTTTCTTCGGAGGTGACATTTTGACGCAGCAGCTGCCGTATGGCGGAAACACCCATGTTCATCTGGTCGTGCAGCCGTGATTTCATGTTGAGAATTTCCTGCTCTCTGGTCGCCTCCTGCACGTTTTCGGGTAGAATTTTCAGCTTATGGTATCGCAGACAAATTCCATATTCAGCACGAACCCATTCTCACGATTGCGCGTATGAATCCACACATGGGAAAGGTCGTATAAACAGGCTTCCATTGCCAGCTCAAAGCTATGGTACGCTCGAAGCATGTCCTTTGTTGCCATGAAAATGTAATACTTGGTGGAAACAACCCTTTGTCGGAAAAGCCCACAAGGGGTTTTTCAACAACATGAGAAATCCCCCGCTGCTTTGAACAGCGGGGGATTTCCTTGCAAAAGGAATAGAAAGAAGAGAGGTAGAAAAGAGGATCTACGGAGAGGAAAGGAGCGGCTCACGGCTTCCGCAACCTTTCTTGCCATTAGAATACAGGAGGGGTTTGAACAGCAAATAGCGGAATTGAAAACAAAATTCTACGAAAATATGAACAAATCCCGCTTTATAATCCCAAAGCCTTGGGGTCGAAGCCCTCGAAGATGGGAATCCAGCCCTCTTTTACCGCGGTCTGGAAATCCTCCGGGCTGCGGATGGTCCAGATGACACCCTGAATGCCCCAGAGCCTGCGGCAGATGGCGTTGCTGGCGGTTTCCCGGTCCTCAAAGCGGTAGGCGATAAAGTCCGGCACGGTTAAAAAGTTCTCCAGATAGTAGGTGCAGAGGAAACGGACGGGCCAGGCGCAGGTCTTGTCCCGCTTGATGGAGTTTTCTGATAGCTGGCCGCGGACAAGCTGGGGGTAGTGCTTTTTTAAGTAGCGGATGCACCGGGGGTCAAAGGACTCGATGCAGTAGGGCCCTTTGTAGTCTTTGAGCATCTGTACGGCGGCCTCCGTCAGGGCGGCGGCATTTCCCTTCCAGGTTTTCAGCTCAATAATCAGCGGAGCCTTGCCGTCGAACAGGTCCAGCACCTGCCGGAAGGTGGGGATTACCTGGTCCGTGCCGCCCAGATGGTAGTCTGGAAGGTCCTGCAGCGTCAGGTCCTCCATATGGCCCTCCTGACCGGTGGTGCGCTTCAAATCCGAGTCGTGCATCACGGCCAGGGTGCCGTCCTTTAGCAGGTGCAGGTCGAATTCGATGCCATAGCCCTTTTCCAGGGCGGCCCGGAATGCTGCCATGCTGTTTTCCGGCTTTTCCCCATCGTGAAGGCCCCGGTGGGCATAGTACCGGCCCCGCAGAGCCTCCAGCCCCGGATTGTTTTTCCGGCCCCGGAGGCAGAGCACGTGCACAACCATGCAAATCAAAATTATAAGAATCAGAACAGACATTTTACTCGCTTCCTTTAATTCTATTCATTCTATGCGGCGTTTGCCGCTGGATGACGGATTAATCCTCTACGTCGTAGGCTTCCAGCCCCCGCTTCCGCTCGATTTTATTGTCGCCATGATGGACAAGCCCCATGGTGATAAAAGAGGCGAAGACGAAGATGGCGGCATAGGGGAAGAGGGTGTAGTAGCTGACGTTCCGCAGGAGCCACCCGGCCACAATGGGGGTGACAATTTGGGCGGACATGGAGAAGGTGTAGTACAGGCCCGTAAACTTGCCGACCTCGCTGCCCTTGCACATTTCCACAACCATGGGAAGGCTGTTCACATTGATAGCGGCCCAGGCAAGGCCGACAACCAGGAACAGCACATACAGCACCGGCGTAAAGCCATGGACGGCAACGGTCAGCAGATACCCACCCAGGAAGCTTCCGGCAAGGAGCAGGGTGCCCAGGCGGATGGTTTTCCGGCGGCCGATACTGCTTGCCAGCGCGCCAATGGGGATGTAGCTGAGGATGGCACCGCCGGTGGCGATGGTCAGGCAGGTGTTGGCCTGGCCCAGGCTCATGCCCCAGACGTTTTCGGCGTACACGGAAAACCAGGTGGTGATGCCGTTGTAGCCCACAAACCACAGGCTGATGGAAATCAGCAGGAAGGTCAAGCTCCGCTTGACATCGGCGGGGAGGGCATCGCCCTGGGCGGTGTGCTCCGTCAGGTCGTCCTCCGGGTGCTTTTTCTCGTATTCCTGCTGCTTTTTCACCAGAGCCGGCTCGTTGACAAAGAACATGATAATGGCCAGAGCCACTGCCATGATTCCGGCGACGATGGCAAACAGGGGGAAGAAGCTGACATAGTGGTCACTCTTAACCCGGTACAGGAAGGTGGTGACCAGCAGATAGCAGATGCCGCCCACAGCACCCATCAGGTTAATAATGGCGTTGGCCTTGGAGCGCAGGGGCTTGGGGGTGATATCCGGCATCAGGGCCACAGCGGGGCTGCGGTAGGTGCCCATGGCGACGAGGAGCAGGCCCAGGGCACAGATAAACAGGGCCAGAGTCCGCCCGGCAGGGGCAGCGTGGTAGCTGTCGGCAAGCAGGGGTAGCAGCAGCATCAGGGCGATGGCCGCCAGGGTGCCGAAGAGAATGAAGGGCCTGCGGCGGCCCAGAGGGCTCTTGCACTTGTCGGACAGGCCTCCGAACAGGGGCAGCAGGAACAGGGCCAGCACATTGTCCGCTGCCATAATGGCACCGGAGATGGTTTCGTTCAGGTGAAAGGTGTTGGTCAGGATCAGGGGCACCAGGTTGTCGTACATCTGCCAGAAAGCACAGATGGACAGGAACGCGAAGCCCACCAGAACCGTTCGCTTGGTGTCGAGTTTCATAAATTGCCCTCCCGGAAGCATTGCTTCTTTGTGCTTTTATTATAATCCTCTTTGGGCCGCTTGTCCAGTACCGGCGAGCAAGTTGTTTCAGTAATTGAGTACTCTTTTTTATCAAGAGACCAAAGGGGGGGCAATGAGCTCCAGCCGGGCCCCGGGGATCCGTCCCGGTGGAGCAGGGAAAGCCGCCGTCTGAGGAGCGCTTATAGACCTTGCGGTCGAAGCGCTGACGGTAATATCCGTTGGCGGGAATCATGGCAGAAACGCCTTTGCGTTTTTTGCCCTTCTGTGGTATAGTTCTGGGGAAAGAAGGTGGGGTTGTGGAAAAGAAACTACCCCAGGAGGGGCTGAAACTGCTGGCCTGCGGCACCATGCTCCTGGACCACTGGGCGCTGCTGTTTGAGAAAAATTTATGGTTCCGGGCAGTGGGGCGGCTGGCGTTTCCCCTTTACTGCTTCCTGATTGCGGAGGGCATCGCCCACACCGGGAGCAGGAAAAAATATTTTCTGCGTTTGCTTTTCATGGCGGTGCTGTCGGAGCCCATTTATGATTTTGTGCTCTATCCCGGGGCCTCTGTGTGGCTGCACCAGAATGTCATATGGACGCTGCTGCTGGGCGCGCTGCTTCTGGACCGGATGGAAAAGACGGGGCATCCCGCGGGAAGGCTGTTGTGGCTCGCGGGCTTTGCCGTGGGGGCAGAGTTGCTGCGCGTCAGCTACGGCGGCTGGGGAATTTTGATGATTGCCCTGTTTGGCCTGACCAGGGGACGGGAGAAAGCACTGCTTGCTCAGAGTTTGGGGCTTGCGCTGGTGGGCCTTGCCATGTCGAGTATCCCAATTGAAATTGATGGGGCCGAAGTACCGATTCAGCTGTTCGGGGTGTGCGCCATGGTTCCCATCGCCCTGTATTCCGGGGAAAAGGCAACCAAAAGCCGGGCTCTTTCCTGGGGGTTTTACCTGTTCTATCCGGTGCATTTGCTGCTGCTGGGTATCCTTCAATGAAACGACAACAGGGACGGCGAAAGTGCCGTCCCTGTGTGTTTAGACGTTAAACAGGAAGTTGACGATGTCGCCGTCCTTCATGACATAGTCCTTGCCCTCGCTGCGGACCAGGCCCTTTGCCTTGGCGGCGGCCATGGTGCCGCAGGCCTTCATGTCCTCAAAGGCGATGACCTCAGCCCGGATGAAGCCCCGCTCAAAGTCGGTGTGGATTTTGCCGGCGGCCTGGGGGGCCTTGGTACCCTTCTTGATGGTCCAGGCCCGGCACTCGTCGGAGCCTGCGGTCAGGAAGGAGATGAGGCCCAGCAGGGTGTAGCTGCTGCGGATCAGCCGGTCCAGACCGGATTCCTTGACACCCAGCTCCTCCATGAACATGGCCTTTTCCTCCGGGTCATCCAGCTCGGCGATGTCGGCCTCCAGCTTGGCGCAGATGGGAATCAGCTGACTGCCCTCCTCCTCGGCAAGCTTCTTGACGGCCATATAGTGGCGGCTGCTCTCCGGGTTGTTTACCTCGTTTTCCGCCAGGTTGGCGACATAGATGGTCTTTTTCAGGGTCAGCAGGTCAGAGGTGGCAATCAGGGCCATG
>OIYG01002132.1_pt1 | contig 13285 bp, 9 predicted proteins | sample 1587861 | NCBI WGS metagenome assembly OIYG01 (sample SAMN03283272) | human gut metagenome | biome: human-associated habitat; material: feces | host: Homo sapiens | place: Peru | collected 2012 | reverse complement strand
GGCGCCTGCTGGCGAGAGTGGGAGTCCGCTGCTATATTCTGATTTCCAATGTATCAGGTGCGGTAAAAGTAGCCCCGCTCCAGATTCTTCAATTTCCGGTGGTGCTGCCGCACAAGTTTCAGGACGCGGAAAAGTTCAATTTGCAGTTCTCGGACTTCTCGGAAATCACCGAAACAGCGGACAAGCTGCGGTGGTATCGTTACCAGAAAGGACTGCGGCAGAGAGACGTTGCAGACTACGCTGGGATAGACCGGAGCACGTATGTTCACTATGAGGAATACGGAAAAGACCTCTATCCGCCAGAGCACATGGAGAAAATCGCGCAGTTTTTTGAAGTGCCGGTCGATACGCTTCTGGACGACTACAATCTATTTCTGAGGAATGGTCAGGGCAACCAGATCAAGGCAATCCGAACGAAACTGGGGCTGACGCAAAAACAATATGCGGACAAACTGGGCGTCAGCCTCGGCAGCCTGAAACAGTGGGAGCAGAATCGGAAGCAGATTTTCAAATCAACTTGGGAAAGGTATTTCAAACAGAGTCTTGAAAACTATAAATAATTTTGATAGAATTATCATAGAATAATTCAGGAGGTGCTGACCCGTGATTATCAAATCTTCGACCGCGCTTCGTAATGACTACGGCATGATCTCTGATCTGGCGCATGATGAAGCGGAACCCATCTATATCACCAAAAACGGCGAGGGCGATCTTGTCGTGATGAGCATTGAAGCCTTTGAACAGCGTGAAGAAACCTTAAAGCTGCGCGCAAAGCTGGAGGCAGCGGAGGCATCCCGACTTTCCGATGCACCGACTTATACGCTGGAGGAATCCAGAAAACGGCTGGAGGCGATCTATCAGCGTGGCTAACCTTGTGATTCTGGAACCTGCCCAGCGGGAGCTTGAAGAAATCGCACAGCTTCACTTGAACCTTGTAGGGCCAAACTCAGCAAGGAACATCACCAATCTGATTTTGAATACGCTTTCCCGTCTGGAAATGTTTCCACTGTCCGGCCATATCCCGCAGGATAAAGAACTGCGAAACGGCGGATACCGATATGTGATCGCCGGAAAGTATATCTGCGTGTATCGGCTGATTGCTGAAACGGTCTATGTATATCATATCGCCCACGGCGCAAGCAATTATCCCACGCTGTTCAAGAGGCTTCTGAAAGAAGAAAATCAATAACGATTCGCAAGGAATATCCGAAAAACAGGCAGACCGGCTTTCAATGCAAGTCTGCCTGCTTGCTTGCATATGTATCACTGCTGCGCTTTCAGGTGCTTCACTGATGCGTCCACCAGTTCCAGCTTCTGCTCGGTGCCGCAGGGCAGCTTTTGGATGTTTTTCAGCGCCTGATCCGCCTGAAATTTTGCAAGCTGCTGTCCCAGCTCCTTTTGTGCCTGCTGTGACTTGGGGAAGATCAAAAATACGTCCATGGCTGCCCTCCGTTCCAGAGCGTTTCCTGCTTCAATTTATGCGTGATTTTCGGTGCCTATGTAGACGTTTGCTCCGTGCTCGTCAGGGGTGCCCCCTGACGAGTGAATCTGTCCGGACAGATTCGTTGCTTGCCAAGACAATACCGATTAAATCTGCTCTACGACATTGAGGTACACGTCCTTTTTTGCATTTTCCTTGTAATGGAGCAGCAGACGAGCGCCGATTGGTATTCCGTAGAAGCCCGGATACTTCTGATACCACTGCTGCGTTGCTATGTTTTTCGCCCCCACTTGGAAGAAAACGAGAAAGCTGATTGATTCAGAGGTCCCTTAACCCTCTCAGAAAAAATCTTGGTTTGTCTCTAAATTGAAGAAAAAATCTGGCAGTGCTGATGTTAAAGCAAGAGAATTTCACACGAAGATGCGAAACTCTCTTGCTTTGTGATGAGATAAGTTGTATTATAAAATAAATACTTACAGTTGGAGGTCAAACGGTGATGGCTATTTCCAATAACATGCTCTGGAAGCTACTCGTCGATAAGAAGATGAGCAAAGCCGACCTGCGCAAAGCGGCAGGCATCGCGCCAAATACCATGACCCGGCTGCGGCGGGATGAGGAAGTCACGCTGTCCGTGCTCAATCGGATCAGTGTTGCGTGAGATGTCAATATCGGAGATGTGATGGAATTTACTAATGACGAAAGGGATGGGGGATACGATGGCTGACACAAAGCTTTTTAACATAAAGGGCACAGTAAAAGAATATCAAAGCGGCACTGTCACACTTGAAAAAGAACTTCAGACAGTGATTGAAAATAATATGAACATCTTCTTCGGTGTAACATTTCTTGCCTCTGAGTATCGCACAACGGATGGTGGACGCATGGACAGCATTGGCATTGACGAAAACCATTGTCCTGTCATCTTTGAATACAAGCGGTCTGTGAAGGAGAATGTGATTAACCAAGGCCTCTTTTATTTGAACTGGCTTTTGGATCATAAAGATAGTTTCAAAGTGCTTGTAATTGAAAAGCTGGGTCTGAAAGTGGCTAATAACATTGATTGGAGCATGCCGCGAGTTGTATGTGTTGCGGGTGACTTCACAAAATATGATGAGTCTGCAATCAAACAGATGAACCGCAATATTAGCTTGATCCGATATAAGAAATTCGGAGATGACCTGCTTATGTTCGAGCAAGTCAATGAGAATGTTGTCTCCGCTGTTCCGGATAATGAACCCGCCAGCAAAACAAAAGCTACTGATAAAACGTTCGATGAGCAGATCAGAAATGCTGACGAGAACATTAGAGTGTTGTACGAAAACCTTTCCAACTATATTCTTAGCCTTGGCGATGATATTAGCGAAAGTCATCTGAAGCTATATGCGGCATTTAAGAAAATCAGAAATGTGGTCACGGTAGTCGCCCAAAAGAAAAAGCTAATTCTGAATTTACCGCTTGATGTGTCTACTGTGTCATTTGAAGAAGGCTTTTCAAGAGATGTTACAAACATCGGTCACTGGGGCTGCGGTGCGGTTGAGCTCTATTTGCAAAGCAGTGCAGATTTTGAGAAGGCAAAGCCTTTCATCGACCGAGCATTTGATGAAAACTGAATTTGAGATTTCCTAATGATTGAAGAAATTGAGGACTTTACTATGTTACACCCCGGTCTATACGAACAAGTCATCAACAATGCCTTGACGGGCGAGCTTGCGGAGATTCCGGAGGCTCGCAAGTCTGTTGCGCCCATTGACAAGGCGGAAGCCTCCAAGGTGCTGGCGCAGTATCTGGCAGATGTGGTTCAAAAGGGCTTGGATAACGTGCTGGACAACGGCGGGGATATTTCTGCCCAGATCGGGCTGACCAACCAGATCGTTGATCTCATTCAAAATACGACGCAAGAAGCTGACTTTGCCGCGCTGGGAGTTGACCAGCGGGCAGAGCAGCTTCTTGCGCTTTTGCGAGAGGCCGACCCACGGTTAGCGGTGGGGAAAACAGCGACGGACATAGAGCGTCCGGAAACCTCCATCGCACAAAGCTCGCTTTTCACCGGGGCTGTGCATGAGCCGCAGATGTTTACAGAGCTCAAAAAGGAGATCGTCTCGGCCGACCGGATCGACATGCTGGTGTCCTTCATCAAATGGAGCGGCCTGCGGCTCATCATGGACGAGCTGCGGGAGTTTACGCACAGCGGCGGCGAGCTTCGCATCATCACCACCTCCTACATGGGCGCTACCGACGTGAAGGCCATTGAGGAGCTTCGAAAGCTGCCCAATACGCACATCAAGGTCAGCTACAACACCAAGACGACCCGGCTCCACGCCAAGGCATATATCTTTTACCGCGAAACCGGCTTTACGACGGCTTATGTTGGCTCGTCCAATCTGTCCAATGCAGCACTGACCAGCGGCCTTGAATGGAACACCAAGGTAACGAAACGCGACCTGCCCGAAACCATTGACAAGATCGCCGCCACCTTGGAGTATTACTGGAATGACCGCGAATTTGAATACTACGCGGAGGATCAGAAAGAGTACTTGGCACGGGCGCTGAAGGCGGAAAAATACTTCGACACCAATAACGCCGACGTCTACACCATGGACATCAACCCCTATTCCTACCAGCAGGAGATTCTGGACAAGCTGGAGGCAGAGCGTACCGTCCGTGGCTATACGCGCAATCTGGTGGTGGCTGCCACCGGTACCGGCAAGACGGTCATCTCTGCGCTGGATTACAAGCGCTTCCGCAAGCAAAATCCGGATAGGCCCTGCCGCCTGCTCTTTGTGGCGCACCGGGAGGAAATTATCAAGCAGAGCTTGTACACCTTCCGCGCCGTGCTCAAGGACGCAAACTTTGCTGAGCTGTTTGTGGGCAACTATAAGCCGGAGAGCATCGACAACCTGTTTCTGTCCATCCAGACTTTCAACTCACAGAGCTTCACAGAAAAGACGAGCCCCGATTTTTATGATTACATCATCGTGGACGAATTCCACCATGCCGCTGCACCGACTTATCAGAAGTTGTTGTCCTACTACCAGCCCTGTATCCTGCTGGGCTTGACCGCTACCCCGGAGCGTATGGACGGTAAGAACATCCTTCCATACTTCAACAACCGCATTGCTGCGGAGATCCGTCTACCGGAAGCCATTGATCGAAAGCTCCTGTGCCCGTTCCAGTATTTTGGCGTTACCGATACGGTGGATCTGGATGCGCTCAAATGGTCTGCCGGTGGCTACCAAAAGAGCGAGCTGGAGCACATCTACACGTTCAGCGGGGCGGTTGCCGACCGCCGCGCCGACCATGTGGTGACGGCACTGCTGAAATATGTGACGGACATTGACGAGGTGAAGGGTCTCGGCTTCTGTGTAACGGTAGATCACGCGGAATTTATGTGCCGCTATTTTAACGACCACAACATCCCGTCTATGTGCCTCACCGGGCAATCTTCGGACGAGGAAAGAGCGGCGGCAAAGCGGCGCTTGGTGTCCGGCGAGGTGCGGTTCATCTTCGTCGTGGACATCTACAATGAAGGCGTGGATATTCCGGAAGTCAATACCGTTCTGTTCTTACGGCCTACTGAGTCGTTGACGATCTTCTTACAGCAGCTGGGACGCGGCCTGCGTCTGGCTGAGGACAAGGAATGTCTGACCGTGTTAGACTTCATCGGTCAAGCGAATCGAAGGTACAATTTCGAGGATAAATTTGCGGCGCTGCTGTCAAATGCGACCCGCAGCGTGAGCCGGGAGATCAAGGACGGTTTTGTGTCCGTCCCCAAAGGCTGCTATATCCAGTTGGAGAAGAAGGCGGCCAAATACATTTTGGAGAATATCCGCGCGTCCTATGGCAATACAGCTGGGTTGGTGGCTCGTGCAGCCTCCTTCACGGAGGACAGTGGGCTGGAGCTGACGCTCAAAAATTTCTTGGATTACTACCATCTTGACCTACGGGCGATCTACAAGTTTTCCTCCTTCTCTCGCATTTGTGCCAGAGCGGATGCCATCGGGGACTTTTCAGAGCCGCTGGAGGATATTCTGACCAAAGCGTTTGCAAAGCTCGCCGTGGTTGATTCTCGCCGCTGGATTTCGTTCCTGTTGGACGTCCTTCCACGTTTGGATAATCTTGATTTTGCAGCGCTTCCGGATACGGAAAAGCGGATGATGCAGATGTTTTACATCACTGTTTGGGGCAAGGCTGTGGAGGACTGGGACGACGAAGAGGTGCTTAGTAACCTCTATGCCCTGTCTGACAGCACGGTTCTGCTCGGCGAGCTCTTGGAGCTGCTGCGCTATCGCTTCGAGCAGATCGACTTTATCGACGAGCCGGTGGAGCTGGGCTTTGACTGCCCGCTGGATCTGCACTGCACCTATACCCGCGATCAGCTGCTGGTGGCGATGGACTTTATGAAGCCGTCCACCGTTCGTGAGGGCGTGAAGTGGCTGCCGGAGAAAAATATCGACGTGTTCTTTGTGACGCTGAACAAGGCAGACAAGGACTACTCGCCAACCACCATGTACAACGATTATTCCATCAATGAGAGCTTGTTCCATTGGCAGAGCCAGAGCACCACGGCAGAAAATTCGCCCACCGGCCAGCGCTATATCCACCACAAGGAACGCGGCAGTAAGGTACTGCTGTTTGTCCGTGAGTTTAAGTCGGACCGTATGACCGGCGGCGCGGAAGCGTACACCTATCTGGGCACGGCGAACTACGTGAAGCACACGGGCAGCAGACCGATGAATATCACATGGCAGCTGGACCGCCCGATCCCGGCGAAGTTCTTGAAGAAGACGAATAAGTTGGTAGTGGGATAACTCAGCCAGCCGCATGTAATATACTTAAGCAGTTGCTATCGGGTGTTAGAGTGGACTGGATTAAAAGTATCTTCCCTGTATATCTCGCAGGTTAAGCAGAAACGTGGTCTGGAGATCGGGTAAAATTATAACCTGCCGAAGATGAAAAATACCAAATGACCGCGGTGCCCACTGGAAAAGGAATCAGTGATTATGGATGCGCTGAAGCATATTCGTATGAGCTGAAGGAGGAAGAATGTTGGTAGAAATGCGATAGATGATTCGTGATGAAAGCAAAGGGATGGACTATCTGAGTTGCGGAAATTATTGCATTCTGGATACCGGATATGCGATTTTTGCGATTTTCTCGTAGAAAAATCCTTGACACTTTTCACCAATTATGATATCATAATATATGAATAAAAGATGTCTCACATATGAGTATATCATTAATCGTGAAGGAGATAAAAATATGGAGTACGTTAAGCCTGCTGTTATCAACCCCGTGATTGTAAATTCGGCAAAATGCGGAGATGGCCCGTGTGGCAGACCTTGCAGTGTGAATAAGGCCTGAAAAAGCCATAATGTCTACTAGAGGGTGCAGAACAATCGTGCTGTACCCTCTTTTTACATCTATGAAATATTCTTACGAGATATAGTCTGAATCTAGGGAACCTCTGAATAAATCGGGTGCGGCGGTCAGCGGGTCTTTTGCCCCAACTGATCGGTTTGAAAATTTTGAAATACACAAAGTATTCCTGCGATTTCCAAACCTCAATTTGGAACAAAATCCCTCACTGACCACTCTTGCGATTTAATCAGAGGTTCCCTAGGAACAAGGGAGGTAGACAGGATGTACTACAAAATCAGAAATGATGTGTTGTTCCGGAAATATCAGGGACATGGTTATATAGCAGATAATTCAGAATACGGATATCGTATGCTTAACGATAACCGTCAATATCTGGGTGAGAAATATGTTTCTGCCAGTGGGGCTATCATGTTAAGTATGCTGAGCAAATCGCCTCGATCAATAGATGATGTTGTCGAAGAGCTGTCACAGATTTTTACTGGCGTTGAGTATGAAATGTTGAAACAAGATACAGCGGAGTTTTTCGACTTGTTTGTAGATGAGGGCTTTCTTAGTCGTGGTGAGGCGATTGATACTTGCACAGATCAGTTTATAGAGAATACTCCGAAGCTGAGCGGTTGTGATCAGATTCAAGAGGGCATTGTGAAGAACGACTGCACTGGTGGAGATATAAGCCCAAACGAATTTCTTAGAAGTATTCATATTGAGATAGCCGATGCATGCAATGAGCGTTGCATTCATTGTTATATTCCAAATGAACGCAAAAATAATGTGATCGATTCCGCCCTGTTTTATCGAATTATAGAAGAAGGGCGTAAGATGAATATCATACATGTTACGCTGTCCGGTGGGGAACCTCTTCTGCACAAAGATATTTTAGGCTTTTTGAAAAGGTGCAGAAAACTTGAGTTATCTGTAAATATTCTGTCAAATCTAACTTTGCTAACAGATGACATAATATCAGAAATGAAGAAAAACTCACTCCTTTCTGTGCAGGTTTCCCTTTATTCTATGGATGCCGTAGTACATGATTCTATTACGAAGTTAAACGGAAGCTTTGAGAAAACAAAAAATGGAATACTTCGGTTGTGTGATGAGGGCATCCCTGTGCAAATTTCATGCCCTATCATCAAACAGAATAAAGACAGCTATATCGATGTCCTGCACTGGGGATGGGCGCATAATATCGCTGTAGCAACAGAACCAGTGATTTTTGCTGCTTATGATCATTCCGGCTGTAATCTTGAGAACCGACTATCAATAGAAGAAGTAGACGATGTGTTGACAGTGCAAATGCAAGAGGGTTATGCTGAATCAATTCGCAAGACCGCCAAGGACAAAGAAAAGTTGACCGAGAACGATCCGATATGCTCTGTTTGTAGGTATAGCTTCTGCGTAATGGCAAGTGGAAAGGTATTCCCCTGCGCCGGCTGGCAGAACAATGTTATCGGGGACCTGAATCGTCAAACTGTTCAGGAAGTCTGGGAAACTTCAGACAAGATAAAGGAACTAAGACAAATAAAATGGTCGCGTTTCTCACAGTGTGTTGACTGTAAGGATAGAGGCTATTGTACAGTCTGCATGATGTGGAATTCAAATGAGAATTCTGATGGCGATCCGTTTAGAATCAATGAGCACCGTTGCAATGTTGCGGCTATAACCCACAGAAAGGTTGACAGCGTTTTACAAGAAACATATCCTGCAGAAGAATAGGCTCTCTTGACCTCTGCCATGGAGAATATATGTCTCTGAAGATTCTTATATGGGAGTCGTGCTAATCATGGAAAAAATCATAATTAAGAATGCATACGAAAACAATTTAAAACACCTGAACTTGGAAATTCCTTTGAACGAATTCACCTGTGTGACTGGTTGTTCAGGGTGCGGCAAATCTTCTCTGGTATTTGAGACGATATACGCAGAGAGCCAAAGAGCTTTCCTTGAGGGAATGACCGGAAATATTTATGGGCAGAAGCTGATGAACAAACCGAAAGTGGGTTCTATTGAAAATCTGCGTCCAGCTCTGAATATTTCTCAAAACTACTACAATGTAAATCCTCGTTCCACTATTGGCACCACTACAGAGATATCCTACTATCTCAGATCCTTATTCGCGATTGTCAATAGTGACCAGGCATCAAGTGTTTCGGAAAAATTGTTCTCGTCAAATAATCCAAAGTCTTTTTGCCCTCACTGTGCCGGCCTCGGTGTGGAAACTGTAGTATCAGAATCTCTCCTGATCCCAGACCGCGATGTTACCTTGAGAGACGGTGCGATTTTGTATTTTAAAGGCTCGCCGGAAAGCAAGGAACAAAAATATTTGGAGGCATTGTGCGAACATTATGGAATTGACATAGATAAAACGGTCTCTCAACTCAGTAATGACGAGCTTCATCAATTGCTTTATGCCGATGACCAGATCAGATACAAATTGGCATACAAGGAGGGCAAGAGAAGAAAACAGCACTATGTGATGCTTCGTGGAGCTGTACCCGCCATATTAGAACGGACATCAGGCGGCGATTCATCCGCCCCCTCGATTGTTTATGCCAAGTACATGGAAGAAATTCCTTGCCACGTATGTGGCGGTGCCAAACTGCGTAAAGAAGTGTTGGAGTACAAGATTGGCGGTCTAAATTATGATGATATCGAAAGTATGGAACTGACAGGGTTGTATTCCTGGATGAAAAATTTCAAAGACGATCGAATCTCATTGTCCAAAAAGGAGCTCGTTGGGCAACTGATAAACAGTATTCTATGCAAGCTAAGCGTATTAATACAGCTTGATGTAGGGTATCTGTTCCTTAACAGGTCTATTCCTACTCTCTCTGGTGGAGAAAGGCAGAGAGTTAGGATAGCCATTCAACTCACGTGTTCACTGAAGGGATTGATCTATATTCTAGATGAGCCATGTAAAGGACTGCATTATAGAGATATTACCAAAATCGTAAAAGCCACCAAGAATTTGATTCACCGTGGAAACACTGTCATTGCAATAGAGCACAATAAACAATATATCTCATCTTCAGACTGTATAGTAGAACTTGGGCCTGTTGGGGGGCCTGATGGAGGATACTTGATCAGTCAGTCAAGTATGCCCCCAAAGACCGAGTATCAGCTTGCTTTTAAACAAACATTGAAAGCGCAAGATTATTTTGAAGTTAATAATATCAACTTCAGAAACATTCATGGACAGAACGCACGCTTTCCTATAGGTGGAATTACCTGTATAACTGGCGTTTCCGGTTCCGGAAAATCAACACTGGCGTCGGTCGTTGCAAGATATTTCTCCAGAAAATCCGATAAAACCTACTGCACCGTTCAGGGCGGAAAGAATATTCGCCGAGTAATACAAGTTAACCAGGCCCCTATAGGGAAAACGCCAAGATCAACAGTCGTTTCTTATTTGGAAATCTTTGATGAGATTCGCATGCTGTTTTCAAAGACAGACACTGCCAAACAGATGAAAATTGACGCCTCATCATTCAGCATGAATGTTAAAGGTGGACGCTGTGAGTGCTGCCAAGGCACAGGCCTTCAGAAGATTGAACTTAACTATCTGCCTAATTCCTACATAACATGTCCTGAATGCGGAGGGAAGAGATTCAATGAACGAGTATTATCTGTAAAATACTGCGGGAAAACAATTCGAGATATCCTAGAAACACCTATCGATAGTATTATTGATGTGTTTAAGGGAACCAAAAAAGTCTACCCAACTTTGGATAGTATGATCGAATTAGGTTTAGGATATTTAAAATTGGGGCAGATGTCCATGAATTTATCTGGTGGCGAGGCACAGCGCGTAAAACTAGCAAAGGCATTAAGTTCTTCGTCTAACGGCAGAAATTTATATATTCTGGACGAACCGACATCCGGCTTGAATGATGTAGATATTGATAAATTTATCCAGGTTCTACCTTTATTGCAGCAGAATCGGGAAACAGTCATAATTATCGAACACAATGTTGAATTCATTGCAATGGTTTCGGATTATATTATTGACTTTGGTATATTCGGCGGTGAAGCCGGTGGAAAAATTGTTGCGCAGGGTCCACCTGAAGCAGTATTTGACAATGAGGCCTCTTCGCTATATCGTCTGGACAAGCTGACATATTAAATGTATCGGTCAATTATGAGAGGAGAGGTTTAATGCCTACTGAAAGAATCATCAAGCAATGCTCAATTGTACTTACGCGCCGTTGCAATTTGCGTTGCAACTTTTGTTATGTTAAAAGTACAGGATATGTAGAGAATGATAGAATTGAATACAATGATCTTAAAAGTATAGTCGATTTTTGTTGTGAAGCAAAAGTAAAATACATATTCTTTACTGGAGGAGAACCTCTTACATACTTACACCTCCCCCAAATTTTGCGATATATCAAAACAAGGCATCATGCCATGACAACTGCAATTGCAACGAACGGGGTGTTGCTTAAAGATGCAGAACTGTGCAAAACGTTAGTTGATAGCGGTCTTGGATACATTGATGTGTCCATGAAGGGAAAGAATCGGCGGGAATGGTGTGAAATGACGGGGTATGATGGTTCTGAAGCACAACTGCAGGCCATTCGCAATTTAGCCTCATTGCCCATAGATTTTACATGTTCTATGGTGATAACGCCTGAGAATGTTCAATCCCTCTGTGAGTCTGTTCAAATTGCTCACGATAATGGTGCAAAGCAATTCTCGTTCACATTTATTATCGATAATGATGATGCAAAGGAAAAAGATCTAGCTTACCTGCAAAAACATGATCCCATAAAGTTGGTCAGCGATTTTATATCTCAAATCGATAAATTGAGCGCCATTACTGATGACTGGTGGGTTGAATACAGCTTCCCGATGTGCATGTATACCGAGGAGCAATTGAAACTTCTAAAAAGCAGGCTGGCAACGCCCTGCCAGATTCACCTGAAAAATGCCGTGACATTCAATACGAAGATGGAATTGCTTCCATGTGACATGTATATTTATCAGCGGTTGGGAAAGTTCGGTAGAGATTTTTCGTCTTATCAAGGCTTTCTGTCATTAACCGAAAGTGCTAACTACAGCAAAACGATGGACGAGATCCGCAGGTTGCCATCTGATGAGTGTACCACTTGCGAGCACTTTGGCGTGTGCTATGGTGGATGCCCCGTTCTTTGGAAGAATTACTCGTTTTCTGCGTTGAAGGAATTTAAAGCAAAAGCCCACCATTCAGGCGTTTCAGGAGAATGAGGAAGAAGTCTCTTGGCTTCAGGATCTAGAAATATCTTATTTGCAATCCCAGCGTGAGATGTTATATTCTTTCGTGCAATTGGCCTCAACATCGATTATACCCTATTATACCCTTAATTTCGAGGGTATAATAGGGTATAATTCTGCATAGAATAGTATCTCACAGGAGGTGCGCTATGGAGTTATCTGAAATGCAAGCGCGGGCGGCGGAGCTGGAACAGCAGATTTCTGATTTGCCCGCTGGCTCTGTTACGAAGAAAACCGTTAACGGTAAGGAGTATTTCTACCACCGTTGGACGGAGAACAAAAAGCGGCGGGAGAAGTATATTCCCGCTGACGAATTGGAGAATTTCCGTGCGCAGATCGAGCGTCGGAAGGCGCTGGAACAGGAGCTGAAAGCGCTGAAAAAGCAGCTGCCCAAGGCGAAATCTGCAAACCTTTCCGCGTTTACCACCAATGTCCGCACCGGCGAGGCGCTGCGTTCCTTTGCGGCGTCTGTTCGCGGCTATTGCAGGCGCGAGTGCTCCCGCCAACTGCATGACTACATTTACGGCGGGCAGCAGGACAAGGTGTTTATCCTCTACGGTCTGCGCCGGACGGGTAAAACCACCATGATCCGTCAGATTTTTGCGGAGATGAGCGGCGCAGAACTGGCCAAGGCTGCGTTCATTCAGATCACTGCAAGAGATACGCTGGCGGATGTAAACCGTGATCTCAAGCTGCTGGAGGCGCAGGGCTTTCGCTACGTGTTCCTCGATGAGGTGACGCTGATGGAGGATTTCATCGAGGGCGCGGCACTGTTTTCTGACGTGTTTGCGGCCTGCGGCATGAAAATCGTGCTCTCCGGCAAGGACTCGCTGGGCTTCCTCTTTGCCGAGGACGAGCAGCTTTACGACCGCTGCGTTCTGCTGCACACCACATTCATCCCTTACCGCGAGTTTGAATCTGTCCTCGGCGTTTACGGCATCGACGAGTATATCCGCTACGGCGGCACCATGAGTCTCGGCGGCGTCCACTACAACGAGACCTCCACGTTTGCCAGCAAGGAAAGCACCGACGAATATGTGGACACCGCCATTGCCCGCAACATCCAGCACTCTTTGCGCTGCTATCAGTACGAGGGGCATTTCCGCCATCTGCGGGATTTATACGAGAAGGGCGAGCTGACCAGTGCCATCAACCGGGTGGTGGAGGACATCAACCACCGCTTCACGCTGGAGGTGCTGTCGCAGGATTGGAAGT
>OIYG01002130.1_pt1 | contig 13298 bp, 9 predicted proteins | sample 1587861 | NCBI WGS metagenome assembly OIYG01 (sample SAMN03283272) | human gut metagenome | biome: human-associated habitat; material: feces | host: Homo sapiens | place: Peru | collected 2012 | reverse complement strand
TCCTCGGTTCCGGCGAGGACTTTCTTCGCGAACGATGCAAGTTCCTGTTCCTCGGCGGAGAACTCCACATGCCCCTCTGTCTGTTCGGTGCCTTGAATCGAGGACACTCCCTCAAGCACGGACGAAGGATCCCCTCCGAGCAGCATCACAATCAGCGCGATGACGATGGTTCCGCCCAGACCCACTCCGGCCTTGGCTCCACGTCCCATTCCTCTTCTGTCATCCACATTCGTGCTTTCGCGTCTTCCGTCAAGATTCATACTAATTTCAGTGTTAACTTAAATCACACAAAGATACTCACTTTTCCCGTAAGCCGGATTGGTTTTCCGAAAAAATATCAGGCGAAAAAACTGAACGCAGGCGCCCTCATGTCAGTTCGGGTCGAAATGTCGTTTCTGCTGAGTCAGAAATGTCCACCGAAACGGCAAACTGCCGGAGAAAAGAGTCTATAGCTCGGGTTTGTCCGGTATAAATGAGCTTTACCGGACATACAGGGGGCAAGATTTTTTCATTGAAGCTTTTGAAGCTTTTTGTGGAATGTTTTGGAATATCGGAGGAAATTCAATAACTTTGCAATCCTTTGAAGCGGAAGTGCAGCGGAAGTGCGAAGTTTCCAAAGGAAAGTCTACTGCCTGAATATGCCCGAATGGCGGAATTGGTAGACGCGTTGGACTCAAAATCCAATGTCCCTTAAAGACGTGCCGGTTCGAGCCCGGCTTTGGGCACCCTACTGAAGTCTCCCTCGTTTTTGGGAGACTTCTTCTTTTTTTTGTCAGATTAAACCTTACATCATTTGCCCTGCACCTTTGGGCGGCGGATAGGTGCGGAAGTGTCGCCCAAGCGTGCGGCCTGGCACGTTCGGGCGACGGAAAGTGCCAAAAGCGTTGCCCCGGAGTGTAGCGCGGCACCGCCCCCTGCTCAGGTCGTTGGAGGGGTTCAAGGGGGCTGGTTGCAGGGTCAGACGGCCATTATATTCTGACTTTATATTCGGCCATAATCGTTCGGTATTTGGAAATTTTTATTATTTTTGTCCTGAAGCCCGCCACACGGCGTCACGTCCCGTGCCGGTGACGCAGGGCAGGAGCGGGATACAGACCGAAAAGGTGACCGATGGCCGCCAAGTTATTTACCAAGGCATCGCTGAACCCATAGGACTCACGAGACTATAACCAAAACATCAATCGATATGAGCGTTTTTACACACACACACACACACACACACACACACACACACGGCGCGCGCTGCTGACGGCTGCCGCCGCCATCCTTCTCATCACCTCCTGCGGTAAGAGGGAGGAGACGGCCGGAGTCTCATCCGTGGCCGTCACCCCGTCCCGGGTAGAGATCACTGAGGGCGGATCTGCGGTGCTGTCCGCCAGGGTCTCTCCCGAAGCCGCGTCCGACAGGGCCGTGGCGTGGTCGTCGTCCGACCGGAGCGTCGCCACTGTTGACAAGGCCGGCACCGTCCATGGCCTCAGACCCGGCACCGCGACCGTCACCGCGACGGCGGAGGGCAAGTCCGGCACCTGCGCTGTGACGGTGAAGGCCAAGGCGGTAAACGTGACGGATGTCACTCTGGACAGGACCGAGCTGACATTGACGGAAGGTGAGACGGAGACGCTTACGGCCACGGTGAAGCCCGACAACGCTGACAACAGGAAGGTGACGTGGAGTTCGGACAAGACGGAAGTAGCCACGGTCGGCGGCGACGGCAGGGTGACTGCCGTGAAGGCCGGCGAGGCTGTGGTCACGGTGATGACCGAGGACGGCGGGAAGACGGCCTCCTGCAAGGTGACGGTGAAGGCCAAGGTGGTTCCGGTGACAGGTGTGGATGTCAAGCCGTGGTCCGTGACGATCGGCGCGAACGGCACAACCAAACTTACCTGCACGGTCGCCCCGTCCAATGCCACTAACCGCAATGTGAGGTGGGAGTCGGATAACCCGTCCGTGGCCACGGTCGATTCCGACGGCAACGTGAGAGCCGTTTCGACGGGTGTGGCCAAGGTCAGCGCTGTCACCGAGGACGGCGGCTTCAGGTCAGGCTGCACCGTCACCGTGAAGGAATTCTCTTCCGGGTTCGAGGTTGGCGGCCTGTTCTACAAGACCGCCGAAGGTTACTCTATGGATTTCGTAGAGGTGACCGGTAACCCGGGCGGAGGCAAGTATTCGGGAGATGTCGTGGTTCCCGGTACGGTTGAGTATGACGGGATTACCTATACCGTCAAAGGGGTCGGGAATTGGGCCTTTGAATGGTGCGGTGACCTAAGGAAAGTCACTATCTCGGAGGGGATATATAAGATTGGAGCCTATGCTTTCTATTATTGCGGGAATCTTGAACGTGTCATTTTACCTTCTACATTAGAAAAGATTGATGGTTCAAATCCGGTGTTTACTGGTTGTTCTAAACTTGAGATTATCACAACCGCGCCGAGGGAAGGTCAAGAGAACCACTACTATCTGTATGACAAGGCTTTGTATATGCACGTGGGTCGGACAGAGAGAGAGATTCTGAGTTGGATTCCTGAAAAGAAGACCGGTACGGTGGTGATAAAGGAAGGCACTACGAAGATTGGAGAATATTCTATTCGTCGAACAAATGTTGATAAGATAGTTATCCCTGAGTCTGTCAAATCCATAGACATCTACACATTTGTGTCATGCAAAACTCCTTTGGTACTTGAACTGAACTGGAAGACCAAGGAGGATGTTGACGAGATAACAACAAACGAGAGCGACCCGTCATCTTTTTTCTTTAACGGCACAGACCGCTCAGCCGTCAAGGTGACGGTTCCTAAAGGCACTAAGTCCTATTACGAGTCCCACTGGCTCTGGTCGAACCTCGGCGGCATCGAGGAGCGCCCGTAGAGTTCCCATAGCGCACGGTGGCTCCAAGGTTGTCTCGTGAGCGAGACGGCGCGTTCTGCTCACGGGAGGGTCTGCCGCTGTGCTTCTGGGCGACGAAGAGTGTGTGTTGTCACCGAAGAGTCCCGTCATCCTTACTTACGTAATTCTGCCCTGCACCACCGAGCGACAAAATGGTACGAAAGTGTCGCCCAAGCGTGCCTCGCTGCACTCTCGGGCGACGATAAGTGCCAAAAGCGTTGCCCTGGAGTGCCGTCTTGGAGTGGCGCGAGGAAGGATTCTGGAATGATCAAAGGAGCATAAATGGATGGTTTTGCTCTTGTCAAAGACAAAAACGCATACGACGGTGGCATTATATGGAGAAAATGCGGCCGTCGTGATTGGTCAAGGCTCCGGGGGTGCGTTTCAGGGGATTTAGTTCCGATGTCTTAGGCTTATAACTTATTATTTTTTGTATATTTGTGAATCGGGATGGCTTCGGGAGGCGAGGATGCCGATTGGAGGAGGCCTTGATTAACCATTTAAGATTCTGGAAAGCACTATGTACAAGAGAGTTTTGCTTAAATTGAGCGGAGAGAGCCTGGGCGGGTCCGTTGGAAAGGGACTAGATCCGGAGAGTCTGCGGAAATATTCAAAGGAGATCGCGCAGGCGGCGAAGGCCGGGTTGCAGATCGCCATTGTCAACGGAGGGGGCAACATATTCAGAGGTCTTCAGGGTCTTGACAAGGGATTCGACCGCGTCGAGGGAGACAGGATGGGAATGCTGGCTACGGTGATAAACTCATTGGCGCTCAGTCAGTTCATCAAGGACGAAGGCGTGAAGGCAGAGGTGTTCTCAGCCACTCCGATGGAACCGCTTGTACGCTACTACAACCGTGACAACGCCGTCAAGGTGCTGGAGGAGGGGGGCGTTGCCCTCATCGCCGGGGGAACGGGCAGCCCGTTCTTCACTACTGATTCCGGCGCGGCTCTCAGGGCTCTTGAGATCAAGGCCGATGTCGTGCTGAAAGGAACACGTGTCGATGGAGTCTATACCGCTGACCCAGAGAAAGATCCTACTGCTGTCAAGTACGATGAACTGACCTTTGACGAGGCGATGGCGAAGCATCTCAAGGTTCTCGACCAGACCGCATACGCCCTATGCAATGACGGGAATATGCCGATCATCGTCTTCGATGTGAACGGCGAGGGCAACCTGCTGAAACTGGTCAACGGAGAGAAGGTCGGGACGCTTGTCCATAAATAGTCTTGTTGGAAACGGACAAGGGTACGACCACAAAAGATTGATAAATAACAATTAACACAATACACTATGCTTACAGACAAAGCGAAAGAAATCATCAGCGGAGTGAAGTCCAAAATGGAAGACTCAGTGCTGTTCCTTGAGGAAGACCTCAAGACCTACCGCGTGGGAAAGGCCAATCCGTCCATCCTCAACAATGTGACCGTGGATTACTACGGAACTCCGACACCTGTCCCTCAGGTGGCTTCGGTGACTGTTCCTGACGCCAGGACCATCGCCATCCAGCCTTGGGAGAAGAATATGATCCCTGTGATCGAGAAGGCTATCATCAACGCCAACCTCGGTTTCACCCCTTCAAACAACGGTGAGGTCATCCGCTGCCCTGTTCCGCCTCTCACAGAGGAAAGACGTAAGGAGCTCATCAAGAAGGCCAAGGCTACCGGCGAGAACATCAAGGTCGCTGTCCGCAACGCCCGCCGCGACGGAGTTGACGCTTTGAAGAAGGCCGAGAAGGCCGGAGAGTTCTCCGAGGACGTGCGCAAGGAGGGCGAGGACGAGATCCAGAAGGCCACCGATGCGAAAGTGAAGGCGGTTGACGAGCTCGTGTCAGCGAAGGAGAAGGAGATACTGACCGTCTAATGAAAGCCTTGAGGCGGCTTGAATGAATGTTCATCCGCTATTTTGGTATATTCATTAAATTTTTAGGAACATTTTCTTCCGATTTTACTATCTTTGCATCGTTATGATGATGAGCACACGATTTTATTCTTTCGGATTTTATTTCTTTTACCGCGGCAGGTAGAGGACCGGACGAGCGTGTGCAGGAATATTCAGAAAAAAGGTAGATGAATATACGGCTGTCCGGTGCTTTTCCGGGCAGCCTTTTTTATTTGGTTGATTTCTTCACCGCTGCGGTGAGAGCAAGTCCCTCCCATAAGGGGAGGGTGACGTGAAATGATGATGAATATGACAAAAGTCGCGATACAAGGTTACCGAGGGTGCTTCCACGAGCAGGCGGCACGGGAGTTCTATTCCGCGCGAGGGGAGGAAATATCCATCGTGGAATGCCCGACCTTCGAGGGACTGTTCAAGGCTGTGGCATCCGGCGAGGCACAGGCGGCGGTGATGGCCATCGAGAACACGATCTCCGGAGGTCTCATCCCGAATTTCGAGCTGCTTAGGTCGAACCCCTACAAGATCAAGGGCGAGGTGTATATCCCCATACATCAGAACCTTATGGCTCTTCCAGGACAGGACATCCACAACATAAAGGAGGTTCGGACGCACTATATGGCCATCAACCAGACCCGTCAGTTTTTTGAGCGTAACTGCCCGTGGATCACGATGGTGGAGTCCGAGGACACGGCCAAGAGCGCGATCGACATCGCCGCTGAGGGCTTGAGGGGAGTAGGGGCTGTGGCTTCAGAGCTTGCTGCTGAGCAGAACGGGCTGGAGATCTTGGCCCGCAGCATCGAGACCTACAAGCAGAACTTCACCCGCTTCCTGATTCTGGACGACGCCATCACGGTTCCCCGCCGTGAAATCAACAAGGCGTCCCTCTGCTTCACCCTGCCTCACAAGCCGGGTTCTTTGGCGCAGGTGCTTACAATTCTCTCGTTCTACGACATGAATCTCACCAGAATCCAGTCCCTGCCGATCCCCGGGCAGGAATGGCAGTACTTTTTCTATGCGGACATCAAGTTCGCGACATACGGACGCTACCGTCAGGCACTTAGGGCGGTCAGACCTCTGATGGAAGGACTTAACATTTTAGGCGAATATAAATCTTCGATGTAATCATGATCATTGAACCGGCAAAAAGAACATCATCTGTTCAGGAATATTACTTCTCCCGCAAACTTAAAGAGATGGACGCGCTCAATGCGGAGCGTGTGGCTCGCGGGGAAGACAGGATAATCAATTTGGGAATAGGCGCTCCGGACGGGATGCCTCCGCAGGCCGCTATCGAAGCCCTGGTCGAGGCTGCCCGCAAGCCAGGCAACCACGCCTACCAGAGCTATAAGGGGCTTCCGGCGTTGAGACAGGCCTTCGCGGATTGGTATTCAAGGTATTATGGCGTGACATTGAATCCGGATGGCGGCATCCAGCCGCTTGTAGGGTCAAAGGAAGGAAACCTTCTGATCTCGATGGCGTTTGTCAATCCGGGAGACAAGGTGTTGGTTCCGGATCCGGGCTATCCGACCTACACTTCGGCATCTAAACTTGTTGGAGCCGAGATTGTCACGTACGATCTGACGGAGGAAAACCATTGGTGGCCGGATTTCGACGCTTTGGAGAGGATGGATCTTGAGGGTGTGAAGATTATGTGGACGAACTATCCGAATATGCCGACCGGAGCCAAGGCTACTCCCGAGCTTTATCAGAGGCTGGTGGATTTCGGGCGCAAGCACAAGATATTGATAGTGAATGACAATCCATATTCATTCATCCTTTGTGGAAAGCCGCTGTCGATTCTGGCGGCGAAAGGGGCGGAGGAGTGTTGCCTGGAACTGAACTCGCTTAGCAAGGCGCACAATATGAGCGGCTGGCGAATCGGAATGGTAGGCGGCGCTCCGGAATATATCGCCGAAGTGCTGAAGGTCAAGAGCCAGATGGACTCCGGAATGTTCAAACCATTGCAGCTTGCGGCGGTCGAGGCTCTTAACCAGTCGCCTGAATGGTTCGAGGAACTGAATTCTGAATATGTCCGCAGACGTGTCGCCGCGGGTTGTATATTCAAGACTCTGGGGGCGGTTTATGACCACGACACCGCGGGGCTGTTCCTTTGGGGAAGGGTGCCTTCGGAATATGCTGGGAACGGGATGACGGCAGGGGAAGTGGTTTCGGAACGGGTTCTGCGGCAGGCAGGTGTGTTCATCACGCCGGGCTTCATATTCGGAAAGAATGGTAATGACTACATCCGGATTTCGCTTTGCGCCAAGCCGGAGGTGCTTGAGCGCGCGAACAAAAAAATAGAAAAAGTAATAAAGAATATTTTATGATAGTAGGTATTATAGGATTAGGTCTGATAGGCGGCTCGATGGCCATCGACCTGAAGAGAAGAGGATTCGCCCGGATAGTTCTTGGGGTGGAGGCTGACCCGGTGAACGCCGCCGCGGCCGAAAGGATGGAACTTGTGGACGAGATCGTCCCGTTCGAGGAGTGCGTCCGCAGGAGCGACATCACTGTGATAGCCATACCGGTCGGCTCCGCTGTGAAGATGCTCCCGCAGGTACTCGACATATTCAAAGAGGAAGGGAACGGGAAGAAGATCGTGATAGACACTTGCTCCACGAAGAGCAACATTGTCCGCGCGGCGCACTACCATCCCCTCCGCGGCCGCTTCGTGGCGACACACCCGATGGCCGGCACTGAATATTCAGGGCCTTGGGCCGCGATGCCGAACCTCTTCGACGGTAGGGCCTGCATATTCGCAAACACCGAGGATTCAGATCCGCAGGCGGTCAAGGTGGTTGAGGAACTGTATGACGCGCTGAATATGCGTCCGCTTTTCATGAACGCTGACAGCCACGACGTGCACACAGCCTATGTGTCTCACATCTCTCACGTCACCTCTTTCGCTCTGGCTCTGACGGTCCTTGAGAAGGAAAAGGATGAGAAGCACATCTTTGACCTTGCGTCGGGTGGATTCTCCTCGACCGTCCGGTTGGCCAAGAGTTCCGCCGAGATGTGGACCCCTATCTTGGCGCAGAACAGGGACAATGTGCTGCACGTCATTGACACATATTTGGAAAAGATGAGGCTGTTCCGTGACGCTATCGCTGACTATGACGGCGGACGGATCACGGAACTCATCCACGAAGCAAACAGGATTAAAAAGATTTTGAGATAGTTATGGAACGTACACTTGACATCATCCCCGTCTCCGAGTGGGGATTTTTCGACGAGAGCATTCCCCCTCTCGTTATCGCCGGTCCTTGCAGCGCCGAGTCTGAGCTGCAGGTGATGATGACCGCCAAAGGCCTTCACGAATTCGGCATCCATGTTTTCCGCGCGGGAATATGGAAGCCCCGCACCCATCCCGGATCCTTCGAGGGTGTCGGCACACCAGGCCTTAAGTGGCTCCAGAAGGTGAAGAATGAATATGGAATGAAGGTCTGCACCGAGGTAGCCAATGAGAAGCACGTCTATGAATGTCTGAAATATGGCATAGACATGGTCTGGATCGGAGCACGGACTACGGCTAATCCGTTCCTCGTGCAGGAGATCGCCGACGCGTTGAGGGATACGGATATTCCGGTCTTGGTCAAGAATCCGGTGAATCCTGACATTGATCTATGGGTCGGGGCTCTCGAAAGACTCAACCGGGCGGGGATCAGAAAACTGGGCGTTATCCATCGCGGATTCTCTACCTCGCAGAAAATCCCGTACAGAAATTTTCCGGGCTGGCAGATGGCGGTTGAGCTTCGCACCCGCTACCCTAAGCTTCCGTTCTTTGCGGATCCGAGTCATATGGGGGGCTCACGCCAGTATCTCAAAGAGTTGTCACAGAGGGCGATGGATCTTGGCTTGGACGGCCTGATGATCGAGTCCCATTGCGATCCTTCCTGCGCGTTGAGCGATGCCAAACAGCAGTTGGTTCCGTCAGATCTGAAGGCTTTGCTTGAGAGCCTGACCGTCCGCCAGAAGGTCTCCAATGACAAGGAATATAACGAAGGCATCGAGCAGCTCCGTTCCCAGATTGACATCATCGACGAGAACCTGCTTGTGGCCCTTGGTTCCAGAATGGAGATCTCCCGCAGGATAGGCGAGTTCAAGAAGGCGCACAACATCGCCATTGTCCAGGCCGCCCGTTGGGACAGCATCCTATCCTCGATGATAGAGAAAGGTAAGGACTACGGCCTTTCCGAGGAGTTTATCACAGCCTTCTTCACGGCCATCCACGAAGCCTCAGTCGCTGAGCAGAACAAGATTCTGGAAAGGTAGATTCAGTGTCAGGTGGTTGACGGCCAAACCTCTATGGCGATTTTTGCACGTTACCAAAAATCGCCATAGAGGTTTGGCCGTCCAATGAGGGGACTGCTGAGTTTACCTGGTTGCTGAGTTTATCTATCAATAGGGCAGCGGTCGCTGAGCCTGTCGAAGCGGCATCACACCTTAGAAGCGATAGCCGAGGCCGAGGGTGAGGGTGTTGCCGATGGTGTCGTTGGCGGTCAGGTAAGCGACATTGAGGCTGATTCCGAAAAAGCGGACCCCAAGCCCGACGGTAGCGAACGATGGAAGCACAGCGTCTTTCGTCCCGAAATGGTAGCCTGCTCTGGCGAAGAGCATATTCTTGAATGAATATTCCGCTCCGGCCGCGGCTGTGAAATTCCCGCTGAAGAAGTAGTCCGCGTCGGCGGCGAGCCTCACTCCGTGGGTTTCAGAGAACGCCTTTGACCATTCCGCTCCGACGGTCGCTGAGGCCGGAAGGCTGAATGAATCACCGGAGACAGACTTCACCGAAGATCCTAAGGATGAGACTCCGGCGGTTATATTCAGTCCCGAAAGTCTGTAGGTCAGGAATACATCCGTCGAGATGGCTGAGTAGGAATTGTCTGATGAAAGCTTTTGAGAGGCGTAGCAAACGTTCGCTCCGACTGACAGGTTGTCCAGGATCAGAAATCCAGCGCCTGCGTTCAGTACAATGTCGCCGGGTTTGAACGTTCCTGCCGCATTGCCGGTCTCATCGAACGATGTATATTCCTCTCCCATCTGATATGCCCCTCCAACGGAAAATCCTAATCGTTTCCCTGCTTTGAACGCGGATCCGAAGGCAAGGTTCGTGGACTTCGCTCCATTCGGCGCCCATATCTGGCCGGACGCCCCAACGGACAGTCTCTCTGTTGCGAAAGGTATTACGGAAGAGTTCCTGAATGATGAATATGCCGTTTCACGTGATGACGCGGCTCCGGCGAACCCCATTCCTGCAGAGACTGGGTTCCTGTCGATCCTGACAAAAGGCAGCGCCGATCCATCCTGTGCGGAGGCAAAGGACGCAGTGGTCAGACAGATCACGGCTGTCATCATTATATTCTTTAAATTAATCATCTGTTATCGTGTTTCTGACTTCGAATATATGAAAAAAATAATTCAATTTCTACTCTGATTATCGTTTAATGACATTTTTTTCGTACGTTTTTCCCAAGTAGGATACCTGTACGAGATAGCGTCCAGGAGCGCAGTCACGCATATCTATCTTGGCTGGGTCGAAACCGCTGAATGTCATAGTCTTGTCAAAGACACATCCACCTGTCTGGCTGGTGATTCGAATATGAGTCTCAGCGTCGCCCTCTGTCCTGATTGTCAAGTTGTCTGTGACTGGATTTGGGAACATTTCCGCAGGATCTCCGGAATCTTTCACCAATACCTTCAGTGGGGAGGAGCATTCTTTTCCACCGCCATCATAAGCGACAATATTCATTGAAGAAAGACCGTGTCCGGCGGTAGTGATGGCCATAATGTCCCCATCAAAAGTAACTTTCGTGACATTGTCAGAGTTACCTCTGACACGATATGAAAGAACCTCACCGTCAGGATCGTGGAAATACTCTTTAAGGTCAACACTGAAAGTCTGTCCTGTCTGATAAGAGATAATATTCTCAAATGGCTTATCGACGGCAGGTGCTTCGTTTTCAAGTATTCTGTAAGGAATTTCCTTTGAACACTTGGCCCCATATTCATCGGTAGCGGTCAGGATCGCCTTGTAGCTTCCGGGCTCAGCCCTTCTGCCTCGTATTGTCATCGTGAATGTGTCTCCGGAGAGGCTGTAGTTGGCTGCGTTGGAGCCCGGCTCGAAACCAATCGTGACATTATGTTCATCAGGGTCGCTTACTTTGCAGACAACCTCTTTAGTCTCTGCCGCCCTGACCAGAATCTCACCATCCGTCTCTATTGTGATCACAGGAGCGTTATTCTTCTTTGTGACAACCTTTGTTATCGGGCTCATAGCACTGTAGCGCCTTGCATAGTTGCAGCCAAGAATCCCCACATAGTAGGTTTTCTCAAAGTCGAGTTTCTGGATCTTGGCTATAAATTCTTCACCGATGTTCTGATTCCCTGTGTAGACCATTTCTGTCACAACACCGGTCGGAACCGAAAGCGATGGCTTAAAGTTCTCTAATTTGGCTTTGTCCTGTGAGGCGACTACCAGATAGGAGTAGGCCTTGTTGCCCTTGTTGTCCCCCGTGAGGCCGAACTTCAGTTTGACTAGGTTGGCGGACACTTCCACGGAATAGTCGTTGACTGGATCTGGAGCTTCCTGGCTTTCGTACGAGAATGATCCCATCGCATCAGCGAAAGGCCCGATCTGAGACCCTTTGAGCAGATTATGGTTGGCTCCGCCTAAAAGTTTCTCCTTCAGTTGTTCATTGGTGAAGCCTGGCCCACCGTAATGTGAGACAAGAAGGGCAGCGATTCCAGTCACGTGAGGGCAGGCCATTGATGTGCCGTCCAATGTGCCGTACTTTCCGTTGGGCATTGTGCTGAGGATGTCGCTTCCCGGCGCGGCGATGTCAACCCAATCTCCATAGTTTGAGAAACTGCTCTTCTTAAGGTTTGCATCTGTCGCTCCTACAGCGATGACTGGCTCATAGTTGGCTGGTGCGCCGTTGGCTATGCCATCATTCCCCGCCGCGAAGATGACAACACCTCCGGCCATAGGACCGACCTGATTACCCTGTGCATCATAGCCGGCGCGTCTGATAAAATAGTCAACAGCGGCCTTGTCTGAATCTGAAATCGTGGCCTTCAGGGCCTTTGTCAACTCGCTGCCGGTAAGCCGCCCGTCCTGGTTTTCGTCGAAAGTGTAGCCCCAACTGTTGTTGATGATCACGGCTCCGTGATCTGCCGCCCATTTGATGGCCTGCGCTGTCGAGCCGCTGTAGGTTTTTCCGCCGACGGTCTGGAATATCTGGCAGGAAAGCAACCGGACACCTTTCACACCGTTGGCACTGTCTCCTCCGGCTATGCCGCTGACACCCTTGCCGTTATTGTTGACTGCGGCGATTGTGCCGGCGACGTGAGTTCCGTGAGTGTCGGCTGTGATGTTGAATGATCCGTCCACAAAGTTTCTGCTGCCATTTGTCCCGCCACCGATGCAGTTGGCGGCGAGATCCTCGTGACTGAGATCAATTCCGCCATCGATGACACCAACGATGACCTGATCGCTTCCTGTGGTGAAGCTCTTCCAGACAGGTTCAACATTTATGCTTGCTGTCGGAGTTCTTGAATCCTTGTAATGCCACTGTTGCGACAACCACGGATCGTTGAAGAACGAGTTCGTTGTTATCGGCCTGTCGTCCTCAAGGATGTCCACGCCCTTGATGTTGAGGAGGCTTCCGGATGCCCTGGTGTCAGGTGTCCTGTCGTCAAGGGTGATTTTGTACCAACGATGAAGGCCATCTGCCCGGGTTCTTTCCTCAAACTCTCCGGCATATGGGAAAAGACGCTCCATTGACACTATCCCAAGTTCTTCAACCGCATTGTTCAATTCTCCGGACCTTGTTATGACTTTTCCAGCCTCGAGGTCTTTCTCCACGAGGCTGCACAAATCCTCGCTGAAACGCGCCAGTTTTACCTTCGTGTCGGCAAGAACGTGATTTCGCTCCTGGTCGGCTGGTTCCACCGTATCATAGCCCTTGTCTGTGCACGACACCGCGAGTGTCATCACCGCCATAATAGGCAATACGAACTTCTTCATACTTAAATCATTTAATCACAAGGAAGGCCCGCTTGATTGTGGACCTTCCTCGTGACATCAAATATAGGTAATAATATTTTTATTTCGTGTCTGTATTGGCATAAGTAATCTTTTCTCCACCAAGGAACGCACCAACTGTGCAATAGAATTCCTCACCTGGATAAGTATAAATCTCTATGTCTATACCTTGCTTTACAGATGAAGGGATCGCTTTCTTGTCCTTGACATCGCAGGTGAAAATCATTGGGGCTGTTCCCTTTTGCCCGGCACCGAACAGAACCCAAGCCAATGTCTTGGCTTCGTTAGCAAAACCAAGGAAGTAGTTGAACCTTGAATCCGTAACTTTACCCTGTGAATAAAGGCTTCCGTCCATTGAAAGGGTGTTGTTGTCGTAGCTGAATGTGGCGACAAGTGCGATGTTGGCGAAGTTGAACCAAGGTCCGGAAACGATGTAACGCGTCGCGTCAAGCTTGGTGATTGTTACGTTGAAAG
>OIYG01002128.1_pt1 | contig 13310 bp, 11 predicted proteins | sample 1587861 | NCBI WGS metagenome assembly OIYG01 (sample SAMN03283272) | human gut metagenome | biome: human-associated habitat; material: feces | host: Homo sapiens | place: Peru | collected 2012 | reverse complement strand
GCTAAAGAAGCTGAAACAACAGATGAAAATCTAACAGAAGAAGAAAAGAAAAAACTGGAAGAAGAACAAGAATAATAAAAATAAGATAAAATTTAACTATAAAGCAAGGGTAATTTCGCCCTTGCTTTAATTTTTTATAAAATTTTTTGTCAAATCGGCTAAAACGGAATATAATAGAAAAAAATAGGGGAGAAAAAATGGAAGTATTACCAATCGAAGCAATTGTATATAATGATAAAAAAGTTGAGCTAAAAGACGTTATAGCGCCTCCGTATGACGTTATAGACACTGCTTATCAGGATGAATTATATAAAAGAAGCCAATATAATATTGTCCGCCTTATTTTATCTAAGGAAGAAGATAGATATAAAAGCGCTCAAAGAGATTTTGAAAATTGGCAAAAAGAAGAAGTTTTAATTAAAACCAAAAAGCCTGTAATATTTTATATTATTCAAAAATATGTCAATGAAAAAGGTAAAACCATTGAAAGAAAAGGTTTTATTGCAAGAAATAAGATTGAAGATTTTTCAAGTAAAAAGATTTTGCCCCACGAATTTACAATGGGCGGACCAAAAGAAGACAGATTTAAACTTGTTAGCGCAACAAAAGCGTTTTTTTCTCAAATTTTTATGGTTTATAACGACGAAAAACAAATCATCGAAAAAGAAATTTTGCCAAAATATTTGGCTTTGAAACCTTTTATGGATGTAGTTGATGACCTTGGGGTTGAAAATATTGTTTATATTATTGAAGATAATTCTGATATAGAAATAATTCAAAAAACCCTTGAAGATAAGACATTATTAATCGCAGACGGTCATCACCGTTATGAAACTTCTATGAATTATAGAAATGCTCATCCAAACAACGAAAAAGCAAAATATGTAATGAGCTATTTCACAAATGCCGCAGATGAAAATCTAATCATTTATCCGACTCATAGAATAATTGAAAAACATTTTTCAAAAGAAGAAATTATGTCTGCTGTTGAAAAATATTATGATGTTGTTGAAGTGGTTGGCAAGGATGAATTTTTAAATAGAATTGAAGAAGAAAACAAAAAACAAATCACAACAGGTTTAATTCTTGAAAATCATTTTTATGTTTTAAAACTTAAAAAAGATATGGAAAAACTTGTTAAAGCTCCAAACTGCTTGCAAAAACTGGATTTAATGGTTTTACATGAGTTGATTTTGAAAAATGAATTAAAATTTTCTCAAGATGAACTTATGGCGCAAAACGGTATTAAATATGAGAAGAAAGAAAATGTGGCGTTTGAAGCCATTAATAATGGCGCAAGCGCTGTGTTTATAATGGCATATCCTAAAATGAAAGATATTATTGATGTTTCAAGTATGGGCGAGAGAATGCCGCAAAAATCAACTTATTTCTATCCAAAACTATTGTCAGGAATTGTGATTAACTCTCTGGATTAAGGAAAAATATGATAAAATCAACTATTTCAAAAACTCTCTTGGGAGCTGAATATGATAAAGATAATCATTGCGTGAATTTCAGATTATTTTCAAAAAATGCAACGGCTGTTTTATTGTGCATTTTTGACAAACCCCAAGGCGAGGACGCTATTTTAACTTTAAAAATGCAAAAAGATGGCGATATTTGGAAAACAAGCGTTAAAGATTATGTTTTAAATGTTCAAAATAGACCGATTTTCTATGGCTTTAGGGTTTTTGGAGCTAATTGGGAATATGACGAGAAGTTTGAATTGGGTTCAGATATTGGTTTTAAAGCTATAGTTGATGAAAATTCAAACAGATTTAACCCAAATAAAATTGCTTATGACCCTTATTCAAAAGAGCTTTCCCACACAGCAGGAGAGGTTAATTCAGCCTTAAATATGTTCCATTCGGGCGGAAAATATTATCTTCTTGATAACGCTAAATGGGCGATAAAATCGGTTTTTTATTTAGATGATGAAGTTGAAATAGTGCCGGTTGAAAAAAGAGCGTTTAAGGATGAAATTATAGGCGAAGTTCATCTTAAAGATTTAACCCAAAACCTTTCTATGGCTGAAAAAGGAACATATTTGGGCGCTGCTAAGTTTGCTAAAACAATTAAAAGGCTTGGAATTTCTATGATAGAATTTTTGCCTTTAAATGAGTTTGATTCAAAACAAAATGGCACAAATCACTGGGGCTATATGCCTTTGGATTATTTTTCTTTAGCAAGAAAATACGCTTACGATAAGACTTATGGAAATTCGATTAAAGAATTTAGAAAAATGATTAACGAATTCCACGAAAACGACATAAAAGTTTGTCTTGATATGGTTTATAATCACACGGGAGAAGCAGGCTTAATTAAGCATAATGTGGAAGACGCTACTCAATTATCATATTCATTGATTGATAATTCTTCTTATTATAAAACCTATAAAAATGGCTATTATCGCTCTAATTCGGGTTGCGGAAACGATTTCAATATTCAAAATCCTGCGGTTATGGATTTGATTGTCGATTCTTTAACATATTGGGCAAATCAGGGAGTTGATGCTTTTAGGTTTGACCTTGCAGCAGCGTTATTAGAATGCAGCACAAATTGCGATGAGGTGTATGATAGCGTTAATTCTTTTGCGGCGCAATTGAAGGATAGGCTTGAAAAAAATAATGTTAAAGTTGTGGATGATTTTAATCAAGCGCAAGAGGGGATTATTTTAATTGCCGAACCTTGGACTTGCGGAGGCAAAAACTGTTATCAATTGGGCAACTTCCCTTATTTTTGGGCAGAGTGGAACGATGTTTGCCGTGATACGATTAGAAAATCTACAATAAGAGAAAATGAAGTTACTCCGTTTATGTTGAAAGATTTAATTGAGGGAACTTACTCTCGTTTCAAAAATCCAGATAAAGCGGTTAATTATATAGCTTCGCATGATGGTTTTACATTGTATGATTTGAACTCTTTTGACCACAAAAGTCTTTCAACAAGCGGCGGTTCGGATTGGGAAATTTGTTCAAGTTATGATAATGACCAATCAAAAAGAGAAAATGCAATTAAAAAACAATTGGCTTTGTTATTTTTATCAAGCGGCGTTCCGATGATTCAAATTGGGGATATTATTCTTCATACCAAAAATGGAAACAATAATAGCTATAATAAAGACGATAATACTAATTACTTAAATTGGTATAAAGCAACAAATAAGAATACTTTTGAAAATCGGATAATGGAATATACCAGAAATTTAATTAAATTTAGAAATGCGCATGATATATTCACATCCCCTGATTTTAAAAATTCTTTAACATATTACTATAATAACGGTGAAATAGCGGATATTGATAATCGTGGTTATTGGGATAATGTTTTGGATTTATTTTTCGGTTTTACGATTAATCTTCAAAATAATAGAAGAATTTTTGTTGCAACGGTTAAATCTAATAAAGAATATGGGTTCAGTTTACCAAAAAATAATGAGGGTCTTGCTTGGTATAAATGCCTAGATACAAGCGATTATCACAATATTGATTTTGAAATGAAAGATTATATTGAAAAAATGTATGTTTTAAATCCTCACGCTTTAGCGATTTTTATGGAAAGATAGAAAATGAATAAATCGGATTTTAATAAGTTATATTTAAAAATATATTTTTTGGATAGTTTTGATTTTATTATTCAAGATGAAGTCATATCAAAGTTTTTAGCGCTTTTAAAAACAATTAGTTATTCTAATTCGCTTGAAGAAATTTTAGCCGAATATAAAAGATTTATCGAAATTTTGAAGATTAAAAAGGTTGATGATTTTAATATTTATCTAAAAAATGCGATTTTGAAAAGAAAATATCAAAATAAAACTTCATCTCATTTTGAAAAAGAAATTGAGATAATTAATATGTTTTTGAAGTTGAATTTTTCAAAAATCAAAACCTATTTAGAAGAAAATTTTCCTAATTTTAAAGATATTTTTAGCTATATGATTGAATATCAAGCAGCTGAAACCTCGCTTTGTATTAAAGATTTTGAAAACACAACAGAAGAAATTAAAGACGATATTTTTTCAAAACATTCAGCTTTTATTTTTGATACGGATTTTGAAATTAAACCTGTTGAAACCGTTGAAAAAATCCGCTTTAGCGACTTAAAAGGCTATAAAGAACAAAAAAGAATATTATATGAGAATACTTTTGCGCTTTTGGAAAATAAAAAAGTGAATAATATTTTATTATATGGCGACGCCGGTTGCGGAAAATCAACAAGCGTTCGGGCTTTGTTGAACGAATTTAAAGAGATTAAAATTGTTCAAATTTTTAAGAAAAACTTAATCAATTTGGATAAATTATATTCAAAATTAAAGGATTTGCCTTATAAATTCATTATTTTTGCGGATGATATTTCTTTTGACGAAACTGATGATAGTTTTTCAACCGTTAAAGCGATACTAGAAGGGTCTTTAATTCAATGTCCGAAAAACGTTGTAATTTATGCAACATCTAACCGCAGACATCTTGTTAAAGAAAGCTTCAAAACCCGCTCAAATGATGAAATTCACTTGAATGATACAATAAATGAAGTTAATTCTCTGTCTGAAAGATTTGGAATTAATTTATTGTTTGCAAAACCCAATAATGAAGAATTTAACAATATTGTGCTAGAGCTTGCCAAGGATAATAATATAGATATGGATGAGAAGCTTTTAATTGAAAAAGCCCAAAGATTAGCTCTAATCAAAGGTTCAAGAAGCCCAAGGGTTGCAAAACAATTGATAGATAATATTATAGCGCATGTTAGCGTTTAGTGGCTTGAAGAGATATTATCCAACATTCCGATTGAGCGTTTAAATTCTTCAGGTCTTTGAGATTTAACAACCGCATCCATAGGATCAATCAATTTTTGATTAGTTAATTCTTTTAAGTGCATATCAAGAGTTTGCATTCCTTGACCAACCCCTGTTTGAATAGCAGAGTAGATTTGAGCGGTTTTTTGTTCACGGATTAAGTTTGCAATCGCAGAATTTACAATCATAATTTCTTGAGCCATTATGCGGCCTTTTTTAACGCCGTTTGGTTGAAGTTTTGGAAGTAAACATTGTGAAAATACTGCAACCAAGCTGATTGAAAGTTGCAATCTGATTTGTTGTTGTTGCGCTTCAGGGAAAATATCAACAATTCTGTCAATCGTTTGAGAAGCAGAAGAAGTGTGAAGCGTTCCAAGAACTAAGTGACCTGTTTCTGCTGCGGTTAGAGCTAGTCTTGTTGTTTCAAGGTCACGCATTTCCCCGATTAATATAACGTCAGGGTCTTCACGAAGCGCTGATTTTAAGGCATTTGCCACTGATTTTGTGTCTTGACCGAGTTCTCTTTGGTGAATTACGCTTTTTTTGCTTGTGTGAACAAATTCAATCGGGTCCTCGATTGTTAAAATGTGTTCAACACGAGTTGAGTTGATGTAATCTATCATAGCAGCAAGGGTTGTAGATTTACCTGAACCGGTTGGACCTGTTACAAGAATTAATCCACGAGGTCTGTCTGCTACTTGTTTCATAATCGGAGGTAAGCCTAAATCATCAAATTTTGGCGGAGTTGAGTTAATTGATCTAAATGCCGCAGCATAAGAGCCTTTATCTTTATAAACATTAACCCTGAAACGTCCGACCCCTCTTAAGCTATAGCCGAAATCAAGTTCCCAATTTTGTTCAAGTTCACGTCTTTGTTCGTTGGATAATATTGGAAAAATGATTGTTTCAACGTCATCTGAAGATAATATTGGCAAATTCGTTCTAAAAAGTTTACCGTCAATTCTCACCACAGGCGGCAATTGCGCAGATATATGTATATCGCTTGCATTTTTTGTAACGGCTAATTCCAATATTTCTTCAATTAACATAAAAACTCCGATATTGATTATTCTAATCCATACTTAAGAATATATCATATAAAACAAGCTGTAATCAATTATACTTATGAATTTTTGCCAAAAATATTATCAAATTTGATAAAATTCTTTTCATTGTGTTTATTTTCTTCTTGTTTATAGCCTAAAATTCTGATTAAATCAGCTTTTAGCTTTCCTAAATCTTCATATTTTTTCAATATACCATCAATTGCAACGCTGACATCCCCTGTTTCTTCTGAAACAACAATGCAAGCGCAATCAGGATAAACTTCTGATACTCCTATTGCCGCTCTGTGGCGAGTTCCATATCTCCAAGAAAGCTTAGGATCTTCTGTTAAAGGCAATAACACCCCTGCTGAAACGATTTTATCATCTCTAATTATAACAGCGCCGTCGTGAAGCGGAGTTTTAGGGAAAAATATTGTTAATAACAATTCTTGTGAAATATCTGCATTCAATTTAACCCCAATATCTGTTTGAGTTAGGCTGTTAAATTCTTTTTGAAGAACGATAAGTCCGCCTGTTTTGGATTTTGAAAGATATTTTATTGTTTCGATTAATTCTTTTGCAACATCAATTTTTTTTTCGTTTGTCAAATGGGAATTATTCATAAATAATTTTTCAAATAAATTTCCTTGACCGATATAGCCTAAAAATCTTCTTAATTCGGGCTGGAAGATGACTATAAGCGCAAAAGAAACGATTGAAACCAACGTTTTTAAAAATACACCTAAAATATTTAAGTTAACTCTGATTAAAAGTTCTGAAATTGCCCACATTACAATAAGCAAAAGTGACCCTCTGACAAGGTTTTCGCTTTGTGTGCCTTTGATAAATCTTTGATATAAATAATAAAGGACAAAAATTAGAATAAAAATTTCAATAACATTGATAAAAATCGCAACTCTATCCATTCCTTTGAAAAATTGTTGCAATTGCGCCCATATCATAATATCAAATTTAGTTAAATCCATTGTTTTATCCTTTTAATCTATCTAAGATAACGTCGTTTTCAACAAGTTGCTCTAGGGTTTGTCTTTTAACGATTACATCTGCTTTTCCATCTTTAATTAAAACCATTGCAGGCTTTAAAACCCTGTTATAGTTGGATGACATGCTATAACAATATGCGCCGGTTGAATACATACATAATATATCGCCGCTTTTTGGCTGATTTAGTTTAATATCTTTTATTAAAATGTCGCCTGATTCGCAGAATTTTCCTGCTACAGTTACTTTTTCAAGCTTTTCTTCTTCTTTAAAATTAGCTATTTCAGCGCTGTATTCAGCTTGATACATAGATGGGCGTGGATTATCCGCCATTCCGCCATCAACCGCTATATATTTTTTGTTAATTTTTTCTATATTTTTTTCGCTTCCGATTGTATATAAGCTAAAACCTGCGCTACAAACCAATGAGCGCCCCGGTTCAATATATAAAACGGGTTCTGCTAGTTCATATTTTTTGCAATTATCGTGAATTGATTTAATAATTTTTTCAGAAATTTCAAAAACGCTCGGTGGATTATCCGCCTCAGTATAAGTTATTCCAAGCCCTCCGCCGATATTTATTTCGTTCAAAACAATATCAAACTTATCTTTAATTCTTTTAATTTCTTTTAATAAAACCTTAACAACATCATAATAAACGTCGACTTCAAAGATTTGAGAACCGATATGAGCGTGAAGCCCTACTAAATTAAGGTTTTTATATTCATTTAAAATAAGTTCAATCGCTTTATCGATTGTGCTTTTATCAAAACCGAATTTTGAATCTAATTGCCCTGTTTTAATGTATTCATGGGTATGACATTCAATTCCTGGGGTAATTCTTAGATGAATTTTTTGGGTAATATTTTTTTCTTTTGCGATTGAATTTAAAAGTTTTAATTCATAAAAATTATCAACCGAAAAATGGTCAATATTATTATCTATAGCATAAATAATTTCCTCGATTGACTTATTATTCCCGTTGAAAGAGGTTTTATCAAGCTTAATTCCGGCATTAATTAAAGTATAAATTTCTCCTATTGAAACAACGTCAAATCCAAAACCCATTTTATCAAAAAATTTAGCTATACTTCCCGTCATAAGGGCTTTTGAAGCAAAAGTCATCTTTGTTTTAGGATAGCTTTTAAATGCTTCAATATAATCTTTTGCCATTTTTTCTAAAGTATTTTCATCCATCACATATAAGGGTGTTGAAAAGTTTTTCGCCAATTCAACAACATCACATCCTGAAATTTCAAGATTGCCTTTTGAATTTCTTTTTGTATTAAGGGGTTTTATATTTTGGTTAACAAATTGATTAGACATTAATATTATTTACTTTCTTCTTGTATAAAACTCAAAAAGATTATAACATAGATTTAGGGTTATCTGAAAGGTAAGAAATGGAAAAATATTTAACTTCTAAAAATGTGATTGTTTTTATCGTCGCTCTTATTTTAATTGCGCTTTCAATTTTTTCGCTTGATATAATTTTATTGTTGTTTGGTGCTTTTATAATAACCAGTGCGATTAATCCGATTATAAACAAGCTTGAAACAAAAATGCCTAGAATTTTGGCGGTTACGCTTGTTTTATTGGGATTGTTGATTGTGACTTGTCTTGTGCTTGTGCCTTTGATTTCGGTTACGGTTGATGAAATTTCAAATTTGGTTAATGTTTTTTCAAATTATCTTGATAAATTAGATGTTTCATTGAATTTCAAGATTTTTGATAAAAACGTAAAAGATTTAATTACTTTTGATTCTATTAAAGAACCCGTTGCGCAAGGAATTAGAGGAATTTTAACCAATTCAATAGAAGTTGGAAAAATTATAGCAAATACTCTAACATCTATTTTTGCAATAGCTATCATAGTTTTTTATGCAACTTACGACGAAAAAAGATTGATAGATAAATTTATTGAATTTTTCCCAAGAAGACAAAAGAAAAAAGCTTCTGAAATTTTAAATACAATTACGCAAAAAGTTGGAAATTATGTTATAGCGCAAGGTATAGCTATGTTGTATGTGGGAGTATTCACAGCAATTGGCTTATTAATAATTGGAAATAGCCACGCTCTTATTTTAGGCTTTATTACTTGTGTATTAGATATAATCCCTGTGATAGGTCCTGCTATTGCTGTAATAATTGGGCTTTTGACAAGCTTGGATAACGGACTTTTGGCTGTATCATTGACAGCACTTGTGTTTGTTCTTGCTCAATGGTCGCAAAATCAGCTTTTAAGACCTGTTGTTTTTGGAAAATTATTAGATATGCACCCTTTGGTTATAATTTTTGCTTTGTTAATTGCAGCAAGATTTTTAGGGCTTTTTGGGGTAATCCTTGCTCCTGCAATTGCTTGTGTGATTTGCGTTTTGGTTGATGAGCTGTACCTTAAAAAAATTAACAAAGGATAATTAATGGAAACTTTTTTATATGACAGATTAATGGAAAAAGCCCCCAAAATCAATCTTTGGTGGGCATATCCTGCTATATACAGTTTTGCAATGTCGTCATTGGGGTATCTTGATATATTTAAAATGATGGATTTAGACCCTGAATTATATGTTGAGCGTATATACACAGATTCAAAAATAATAGAAATCCCATACAAAGATGTTGATGCTATGGGTTTTTCGGTTAGTTTTGAATTGGATATTTTATCTATAATTAAAATGTTAAAAAAATATGATTTTCCTCTAAAATCCTTAAATAGGGGGGAAGATGACCCTATAATTTTTGCGGGTGGTCCTGTTTTAATGTCTAATCCTGTGCCTTTTGAAAATTTATTTGACTTTATTTCAATAGGGGAAAAAATTTCGCTTAAAAAAGCGCTCGATGTTTTAAAAAATAAAAGAGAAAAATCAAGAGATGAGATTTTAAAAGAATTATCTAATCTTGAGGGGATTTATGTTCCGAAATATCCAAAAAAAGAAGTGAAAATTGAAAGAGATGAGATTGAAAATTCTCCTGTTTGCACTCCGATATTATCTGAAAAAAGCTTTTTTAAAGATACATTTGTGCTTGAACTTGAGCGTGGTTGCCCAAAGATGTGTAATTTTTGTTTAGCAAGTTGGCTAAATCTTCCGACTCGATTTGTAAAATATGAAAAAATAATCGAAGCGATTGATTTAGGGCTTAAATATACTGATAAATTAGCTTTGTTGGGCGCTTATGTTGCCGGACATCCTGATTTTGATAAGATAATTAGCTATATTTCAAAAAAATGCGAGCAAAATCCGATTGAATTATCAATTTCATCTTTAAGAGCGGATTTAGCAGACGTTGAGCTTATTAAAACTCTTGTTAAATGCGGGCAAAAAACGGCGACAATAGCGCTTGAAGCGGCAAGTCAAAGGTTAAGAGATTATATTAAAAAAGATTTGACCGAAGCGCAAATTTTAAAAACTCTTGATTTTGCTCAAAAAAACGGATTAAAAGGGATGAAAATCTATGCTATGCTTGGTTTGCCGACTGAAACCGATGATGATATTGAAGAATTTATAACGTTATGTCAAAAAATTAAAAAACAAATTAAGGAAAACAAAACCCAATTTGATATAACTATTTCTGCTTCAACATTCATCCCAAAACCGCACACACCTTTTGAAAACGCTATCAGGCATGACAAAAAAATATTAGAAAAAAGAATTAACTATCTAAAGAAAAATCTTCATAAATTAGGTATAACTTTTAGGGCTTCAAGCGTTGATTGGGACGATTTTCAAAGCATTTTATCAAATTATGATGATGATTTGGTGGATTTTTTAGAACAAGTTGTACTAGAGGGCGGAACAATCGGCACTTTTAAGCAATTGTGGCGAAAGAAAAATAAAAGCGAGAAAAAAGAAAAGCACACAGAAAAACCTGCATGCTTTAGTTTGCCTTTATATAACAACAAAGTTCTGAAATGTAATTTCATTAACACAAATTCTAATTCTTTGAAATTAAATCGCCAAAAAGAATTGTATTAATCTATGTGAAGTTTGCAATGTTCATAATCGCAAGATTATTCAATTGTGTGGTCAAAGATAGGCTTGTATCGATACTTGATGAGTTTGTATTTATATAACTTATGTATAGGTCAGATACATAGTTTTCAAGGTCTTTAATTTCTTTACTAAAGTCCTCGTCATCAATTCCTGCGGTTAATTTTTTAAGTTCTTCTTTAATGTCTTCTATATCATCTCTTGGGTCTTCATTAAATTCAATATTTAATTGATACATAATGTCTGCCCAAGGTCTATCTGCATAAGAAGTTGTTGAAGAACTTTCCTCTTGTTGAGCTTTTTCATTAGCTTGTGCTTGTTTAAGCAACTGAACATTATAGGCTTCATTTTCTGTTGCTTTTAAGCCATATTTTTCCAGTTCGGAAGCAAGCGGGGATTCTTTTTTAGCTTCTTTCTTCTTATTATTATTTATTGAATAGTAGTATTCATAAATGGATAAACCACTTATAGCGTTAATAGACATAAATCATCCAATAGAACTTCGTGCTTATTACATTTTTATAGTTCCACAAAATTCATTTTTTTAACAAATGGCTATTTAACCTTAAGTTCGCAGCACATCTGGCATGAGGAAAAGAGTTTAGAATATTTTAAATTTTTTCTAAAACAGCAATATTTAGGATTATTTATAACGTCAATCAGCTTTTGTTCTTTAATATTTCCCATTTTAACCGACAAACAAGGATAAACATCGCCCTTTGGGCTGATTATTGTGTTTGAATAAGGGTACAAGCAAGGATTATAGATTTCTTTGATGTCTTTAGATTTATATTCGCTAAAAAATTTTTTAATTAAATCAAGTTCAATATCGGGATTAGGATTATCAAACTTTGGCGCAAAGCGGATTTTGGTCTTAGAATGTTTTTTAATTTTTTGAATTTCTTTATATATTTTGCTAAATTCATCTAAATTAAAATAAGTTTCAATCGGATAATTATTTTCATAAAAAATCTTATCAAAATCCTTGTATAGTATGGAATTTTGCTTTAATGTGTTGTTTCTTAAAAAAGAAATAGAAAAAAATTCAAAACCCATTTTTGAACAATATTCATATAATTTTAAAATATCTTCCAAATTATCTTTTAAAACAATGGTCTTAATATCAACCATAAGGCGAGATTTAGCCTTTTTTCTTTTTTCATTTAAAACTTGAAGATTGTTTTGAATAATTTCAAAAATTCCGTCTTTTGCTCGGTTTTTATCGTGATTTTTTCCCCAACCATCAAGAGAAACGGACACCAAAAGCATTTTTGATTTAATAAAATCATCAATTATGCTCTCATCCATCAAAACCCCATTTGTTACAACATTAACTTTTCCAAGGGTTTTTCTTGTACATTCAAAAAGAATATCGGAAAAATCCTTTCTAATTAAGGGCTCTCCCCCAACAAGGGTGATAAAAGAATACCAAGGAATTTGTTTTATAACGCTAAACCACTCTGATGTCGTTAATTCTTCTTTAACTCTTGAATTTCCGACATAGCAATATGGGCAATTTAAGTTGCACAAATGCGTCAATTCAAAGAAATATCTTAAAGGAAGAATTGCTCTTCCTCTTTTTTCTAAAAATCTTGAATAACTGATTTTTGAATAGCAGTTGCGAAAAAAATCAAAAATATCAGACTTGTTAAACATAATATTCTAGAAAGGCTTTGTTTGAGATAGTCTTGACCTTAATTCTCTAAATTTAATTATGTCTTCTTGCGCTTTTGTTGTTTCTTTAAATAACGCTTGAGAAGCAGGGTGCATAATTATAATTGAATCGATATGAACTTCTAAAAAGTCATATTTTCTAGGAGTTGCTGCGCCACTAGCTACAATTTCAGCATTTGTTACAGCTAAAAATCTTCTTTCTTTGTCGTTTAAAAGTTCTGTTAATTCACGGTTTGATTTTGCAATTTTTGAAACATAAACCGTGCCTTTAATTTCGTGGTCTTTAGTTATAATACATACTTCAACAGGAATTGTATCAGATGGTTGTTTTGTCATTTTTTGCTCCTTTAATTGTAATTATTATATCTTATTTTTGATTTAATTGCCATAGAATATTTGCAGTAAAACTTCAAAAAATGTTATAATAGCAAAAGAAGTTTAAAGGAGAAAAATATGGCTAAAGACGCTAGTTTTGATGTTGTTAGTGAATTTGATAAACAAGAGCTTGTTAACGCAATAGACCAAGTTAAAAGAGAATTGACTACAAGATTTGATTTAAAAGGCTCAAACTCTGATATAGAGCTAGCTGAAGATAAAGCAATTAATATCACAACAAATGACGAAATGAAATTGAAAAATATTTTCGATATTTTGCAATCAAAATTAGTAAAAAGAAATTTAAGCCTTAAAATTTTAGACCCTCAAAAGGTTGAAAAAGCTCTTGGCGGAAACGTTAAGCAAGAAATTAAGCTTAAAAAAGGCTTAACGACTGAACTTGCTAAAAAAATTGTTGGATTTATTAAA
>OIYG01002127.1_pt1 | contig 13312 bp, 34 predicted proteins | sample 1587861 | NCBI WGS metagenome assembly OIYG01 (sample SAMN03283272) | human gut metagenome | biome: human-associated habitat; material: feces | host: Homo sapiens | place: Peru | collected 2012 | reverse complement strand
GTCCCTCATATTCATTGGTATTAATACTATTTCACCTTTTTTAGCAGATATAGCTCCTTTACGAACTATGTTATCTTCAAATGATATATAATTATGTATTGTTTCAAAATTATTGCTTGGAAATGACAAAGCACAATTTAGATGTTTCATAATTTCAATAGCTATGTTTTTTCTATTGAAACTAGCAAATTCTTGACATATTTTCATATCGTGTAAATAATCTTCTCTTAATTTTCCTTCTAAATAGCATAAATCTTTTGGTAATTTTGTTTTGCCCTCATATTTTTTTGATATTTCATTTAATTTATCTTGTATTTCTTTATCTCTATTTTGCTCTTTATATTTTTTTATGACATTTTGTTTTTCCGTTTTCATTTCTTCTTCATATGAACAATATTTTATAGCTTTTTCTTGATATATTTCAGCTACTTGTTTTCCTAAATTTCTTGATCCTGTATGAATCACTAAATATTTATTGTTGTCTTCATCAACATCTACTTCTATAAAGTGATTCCCACCACCTAAAGTTCCAAGGCTTTTTTCTAGCCAATTATCTTTATTTTTTAAAAGTGGATAGCATATTAATTTTTTTAAATCAAAATAGTTTTTAATCTCATCATGAACATTCATACCACTAGGAACATATTTTCTTATAACCTGGTCTGACTTTTCTAAATCTAAATCAACATTCCCTAATTCTACACATAACATTCCACACCCTATATCTACACCGACAATATTAGGAATTACTTTATTACCTAAATTACCAGTAAACCCTATCACACAACCTTTACCTGCATGAACATCTGGCATAATACGAACTTTACTATCTTTAAAGGCTTCTTGTTCTAATAATTCATCAATTTGATTTACCGCCTCTTGTTCTATATTGTTAGTAAATATTTTTAAATTTTTCATATGTCTCTTTTTCCTTTCCATTTTTTATAAATTCTTTGGCATTGTTCTTTAGAATAAAATACCTTTTGCGCTATTTGATTCCATGTATAATTTTCTAAGCATTGCTCTTTATAGTAAACAATTAATTGCTCAACTTCTCTATATTTTTTTAATCTTCTAAGTTCTTTTTCTATAAAGTCTTCTAAATTTCTCTTTTTTGCATATAATTTATCAAGGTTAAGATCTATTTCTTTATCCTCTAAAGCTACTGTATAAGCTACAAACTTATCAACTCTCTTACCCCCATTTACTCTTTCAGTAGTGGTATTTACTGCCTGAGGCAACACATTGCCTAGCTCTAACTCTTTTTCCTTTAACCAATACTCAATTTGATTATCTACTCTTTCTAGTTTATTTTTTGCTTCTTTAATAGTCATAGAATACCTCCTCTATTTACTATTTCTTCCCACAACTTGTCTTTTTCATTTTCTGTTAAATGAATATTTTTATATATGTTGTCTTTTATAGCTCGCCTTGTTTTGCTATCTCCTTGCTTGTACTGTTTTATATAAGTAAGCAACCATGTTTTTTTAAAATCTTTATACGAATTCTTGCACATTTACCTCTTTAATCTCCTTCCTTTTTTATTCCTTTTTCATCTATCATTTAATCACTTTCCTTTATTAATTTATCAAAATAATCTTTTTTATTATCTCCTAGAGTATTCCCGTAAACCCCGTCAATAACATCAACTAAATAATCTTTAATAACTTTTGCTTCTCTATTGTCTTTTAATTCTTCTATTAATTGTATAATACATAATTTCATATAAGCATTTTCTTTGACTAATTTTAAATGTTCACTCATCTTTACTCACCAACCTCAGTTATATTTGTTTGTACTATGTCAATTGTATAATATTTCACATTGTCTATATTAATTGCTATACTTCCTTTATTAACAAAAACAAGAAATTTTTTATTATGATTTTTATCGGCAAAATCAGTTATAAAATCTTCCATTTCAAGTTCACTATCTAAATATGTTTCAACATTTGTATTATCTGTATAACAAAATTTTATTTTATATTTATTCATTCTTTACCTTCTTCCAACTTATTTATTTTAGATAATACTATTTGATAAGTATTTCTCATTTGTAAATCGCATAGTATTTTATCTTCATCATCTATTTTATTATCAAATGACTTTCCTTTTTCTTCTATTTGTTTTTCTAGCCATTGTTTTAATTGTTCCCATTTGCCTTTTAATTGTTTATTTTCTTGTTCTATTTGTTTTATATAATCGTATAATTCACTAGCTATATCATAAAATGTTTGATTACCAATTTTTATTGTATTTGTTTTCATTCTGACACCTCTTTTAATATATCTTCAATATCATTTACCATATCTACAAATTCTCTATAATTCATTTGATTATTTAAGATATGCTTGATTTTATCAATAACTTCTTTTTGCTTTTTACATTGTTGTTCAATACAGTTTATATAGCTTTGAATAAATATAAAATTATCTTCTAATTCTTCTGAATAATATTTATCATTTTTTAAAATATTTTCTATATAATCTAAACCTTGATAACATCCTAATCTTCCAAAACCTTTTACATATTCATATTTTCCACTTTTGTGTTCTTCATAAGTTTCTGCATAATCTCTATTCATTCTGACACCTCATCATCAATATTTTTAAAAATAATACAATTTTCTTTAATCCACGGTTTAAACTTTAAAAAATTATCTAATTGTTTTTTTGTTTCAAAAAACTTAAATCTACTTAAGACACTTCCGCCTTTAAATAAAGTATAGTGCATAACATACAATGGTTTCATTCTGACACCTCTTTTAATTGCTCTTGAAATTTACTTGCTTCTTCTTTTAACCACTCAATAGCATTTTTTAATGCTTCATTTTCATCTGCATAATCATAAGGACTAAAACAATCAAAATTTATTTCATAATATCTGCAAGGAACATTTCCATTAAAAGCATATTTATTTACAGATATATCTGCTCTAAAATAAGCATAATACTTTACAATTCTTAAACGAATATATTTGTTTTTAGATAAATAATATTCTTTCATTTATTCCACCTCTTTTAATATATCTAATAATTCTTTTCTAATTCTTGGTTCATTTAGTGTTGTATAATTTTCTATTTCTAAATTCATATTTATTTCTCCTTTAATATTTCTAAAATAGTATCTAAATAATCATCACAACAAGGCATTGCATGTATAAATTTTTTTACCTTATCAATTACTTTTTTTAGTTGTTTACTTTCTTCTCTCCAGTTTGCCATTTCATAAAATAATTCAACAAATTCATCTTTAGGCATTAAATAATGGTCTGACCCATTTATATAATACTTGTCATAATCTTCTAATTTCATTCTGATACCCCACAATCCTTTACTTGATCTTGTATGGAAAGAAAGTCTTTTAAATATTTACAATATTCCAGTTTACAATCATATTCTTTGTTATATTTTATACACCAATTTTTGCAATGTTTAGCACAAATAACACCATACTTTTTATTGTATTTAAAAAAATGGTGACAATATGGGGTGTGCTTAGGAATAAATAATTTTCTTATAGGATTTTTCATTACTCTACCTCATAAATTAAATCTTTTTTTACTATTTTCGTATTTTTCAACAACTTGTTCTCTACAACCTTTGTTTGAACAGTAAATATGTCCTGAATACATAAATGTATCTGTTCCATAACATACAGCACTATGACAATTAGGACATTCAACTATATAATTCAATTCATCATCGGAATTTCTTTTATCTAATATTTTTATTGGTGGTTGACTTAAACTGGCATAAATATAATCATCCGTTGATTTGTCCTCAAATCTATTTCCAGTTATTAATTTATTCAATACTTTTGCCATTTCTTCATTATTCATAATTGCCTCTTTCTAAATACTTGTCTTGATACATTTGTAACCAAAATACTAATTCATTTGATTTTTGAAGTATTGCTATTTTTTCAAGACTGTTTTTAGTATTATTTTCTAAAATATCTACAAGTTTAGAGATGTATTCTTCTAAACTATCAATAAACTCTCTATTCATTATTCCTCACCTTTGCTTTCTAAACTGGTTTTACAGGTGACAATTATTCTATATTTTTTTTCTGTTTTTTTACTTAAACAAGTTGTAATAACTCCTTCATTAAGTTCTATTTCATAATCATCAATTTTATTGTAATTATTCAATTCTATACAAACCACATTTAACATTTCATTTATTTTATCAATTTTTGCTATTAAATCTTTTTCTTTTTCATTCATATTTATTCTCCTTTAAATTGTTAATTTCATCTATTAGTTCATTGATTTTAATAGCAAAAGCCTTGTCCATATTTCTTGCAGTCCATTCTCCATTTGGAAATCCTAATGTTTTTTCTCTAATGGTTATTTTTTCTATCTTCTTTGGTTCTTCGATTATTTCTACTTCTTTATCTAAATTCATAAAAGTTCTATATCTATCCATTAAATAACTTTGTGCATCAGGTGTTGTCTTTAAACTTTCTTTTGCAACATAACCATCATAATCATTCCAATACCAATCTTCACCATATGCTTTTATATGTTTTGGTGGATTTTCATCATATATTTTTCCATATAATTCATACATTGTTATTTTCATTCTTAACATCTCCTTTTGCTTTTTGCATTATTTCTAATATATCTTCAATATCTTCTCTATCTAAATACATACTCTTTGAATAACAAGCCATTTCACCTACAACATTTAAAATATTTTCAATTTCATCTAATGCTTGTTCTAAATTTTGATTTTGTTTTAACATTTCTTCGATATCACTATTTAAGTCATGCTCAATATCGTTCTCATCTTTAAAATTATATTGTGAACTATAACCGTCCAAATAATCTTTTAATCTTTCTTTACTCATTACTTATCATTTCCTTTTAAAATATCTAATAATTTAGTTATGTTTAATTCTGCTACTTTACATTTACAAGTTATATCAGTATAACAACCGTCATCATGTTTATTAATGTATTCTATCGCTTTATCAATTGCTTGTTTTTGTTTTTTACATTGTTGTTCTAAATTAATTATTTTATTTATTTCTTTTAATCTTTTCTCTAGTTCTTTAATTTCAGGTTTTCTTAAAAACAATCCTTTTCTAGAAATATTATTCTCATCTTCATATTCAATTGGAAAACCAATTTTTACTTTATTCATTATTCTTATTTCTCCTCATCGAATTTATCTTTATAATTTTCTAAATAATAATTGATTTCTTTAATCATTGCTTTCTTAAATACTTCTTCACATTCTTGTTTGGTTAAATAATTTTTATTATCATTTGATATACCATACATATAGGTGCTGTTTTTATTGGTTGTAATTACCGAATATAAACCATTTCTACCTTTAAATAAATAGTTATACACATTTTCTCTAACTTCACCTAATTTGCTTCTCCAACTATCATTTTCTTCTAACTCACATAATTGTTGCAATGTTTCATTGTCAGTCAATGCCTCTTCCACAAATTCAGGAGTTTTTTTATTTTGTTTTAATATCTTATTCCAATTCCACGCACTTTGTAAATTATATGAATACCAATAATTAAGTTTATCACTTAAATATATACAGTTCATGTTTTCTTCGTTTGTGTCATCATTTTTTAGTTCTTCTTCTAATTCTTCTATCTTTTTATTTGCCAAATATAATTCTTCTTGTGTTTTATATAATTCGTTCAATATATATTCTTCACTTGTTTTAACCTTGTCCATAATTATTTCTCCTTTAAATCATTTTTCAAATTTTTAATTTGTTTTCTTAACGATGTGTTCTTTTTCATCAAGTCTTTATTTGAAATGTTCAATTCTTCTATTTCATTTATTTTGTTAGTTATTTCTTTTTGTAAATTTGATATAGTTACATGTTTTTTTAATTTGTAAGTGTTATATCTTGTTCGTAAACTCATTTTTTCAACTCCTCCTCTAGAGTTTTTATTTTTTGTTTGATTACTTCTAAATCTCTCACCTGTCTACTTCTTAATTTTTCTGTTTCTACTTTTACACTTCGTAATCCTTTTGCGTCTCTTTTATATTTGAGTATTTTCTTTCTAATTTCACACTTTTCCATTCATAACTCCTTTATTTCTATTTCTACCCCTGTTTTATCATCAAATATTGGCTCCAGTTCTATCTTTTGTACACAAGTTAAATTATCGTTTTTTATTACTCCTGCGCTTACTAAACCATCTATTAAACCTTTCAGTCTATAGTTATCTAAATCTCTCCTCTTGTTCTTAAAATGAGGCTTAAATGATAGAGAAATAGGATACTTGCCCTCATATTTCTTGGTTGCTAAGTATCCTACTACTTTCTTTTCACTTTGTTTTATTTTGTTTGCTTTATATTTATTACTTCTTTCAATGTCTATATACTCATTCCAGTTTATAAAATCATGTTCTATAAATAACTTCATTTGGTATTAGCCCATTCCCTTTGTAATTGGTTTTCTATTACTCTTATTTGAAGTTTTATAGAATTAATATTCTCTTGAGCAGTTTGATACATTGCCTCAGCTACATCTCTTTTAAATCGTTTTTCTGCAACTTCTGGTATTCCATACACCACTTGTTGTATAAGAGTTACAGGCATACTTTTTTCTGCTCTCAATTTTAATGCTTCTTGTCTAAGCAATATTTTGTAATTTTTTTCACTTTCTGCTAAATCTCTACCATAATTAGCTAAGAGTTTTATACTTTGATTTAATCTATTTGTTAAATCTTGTAAATCATTAAATAAGTTCATGGAACCTCCTATATTTCTAATTCACTAAACATACTTGTTTGCACTGTTATATTTGCTAGCATTTCTTCTTTTGCTCTTTTATAAAAATCTTTTTTTATTTCAAAACCGTAGCAACTTCTGTTTAATTCTGCGCATGCTCTTAATGTACTACCACTACCAGCAACTGGATCAATTACAACATCGCCCTCATCGGTGAAGATCTCTATTAATCTTTTTAAAACATTTATTGGTTTTTGCGTTGGATGTATTTTTGGATATTTTGCTTTGCTATCTCTATCCCATTTAAACCAATTGAATACCATTTTTCCATGATTGTTAAATTTTGGTAATTTTTCTCTGTAAAGAACCACTGCATATTCTGTTGCACCAACTATTTTCATATTTGCTTTTAAAACTTGTGCCGAATAATTCTTTATAAAAACAATTGGATAACTATTGTTAAAACCATATTTCTTTCCATATTCAATTACTGTTTGTAACTGTTCGAAAGCGCAAAACACTATCATTGCAGGTGATTTTCCCTTTTCTTTCGGTTCTTTTATCAACATTCGATTGCAGAAATGCATAAATTCTGCAATTCTAAAATCATTATCTGTGTCAAAAAAACTTTTCCCTGCAAACTCACTTTCTCCTTTTTTGTTGTCTCCATCTTTGTACCATTGTGGGTTACTTGCATAAGCATTATTTCCCAAATTATATGGAATGTCCGCGATCACTAATTGTGCTTTTGGAATTCCATAAACTTTATAATTTTGGAAATGATCATTGTATATCTCTATTTTTATTTTTTTCATTGTGCTTCAACCTCCTAGAAGGGAAGATCATTTTCTGGGTACAAGTTCATTTGATCTTGTTCAACTTCTTTTCCCATTTCTTCGTAAGGTTCATTAGATTTGTCTTGAGTTGTTTTTGCATATTCTTTTTTCTTTGTTGATAGAAATGTTGCCTTTTCCACTAACACATAGTCCCTACTTCGTTTTTCGCCATTTTTATTTGTATAAGCATCATGCTTAAGCATACCTTTGACACCTATCATGTCGCCTTTTTCTGTATATTCAGCTAAATTCTTTGCTAACTTACCCCATGCTTGAATGTTTAAGAAATCAACATGATCCTTGTCTTGGTCAACCGCTAAACTAAAGTCTGCTACTTCTTTATTGCTATTTGTATATCTAAGTTCTATATCTCTTGTTAATCTTCCAACTAAGATTACTGTATTTTTCATTTTTTTATTTCCTCCTAATTAAATCTCATATTGCTCCGCAACTGGTATTTGTCTATAATTATCTTCTATATCTTTTTCTAATTCTTTAATTTTGTCCTCATAATATTCTTTTGTATCTTCTAATTCTTCTTCTAGTACCTCCTGTAGTATCTTTCTATCTTTTGCTATTTTTCTCCAACTATTTATTGGTAAAAATCTATTTTGCAAACCATAATCGTTACCTGTTTCTTTAGAAAACTCTTTAATATTACTTACTTCATCTTCATTTAACAATTCATAAAACATTAAAATACCTCCAAATCCTTTTTATCCTCTGTTTTTAATTCAATATATTTTTTTATACATTGCCACAATGAGCGGCAATATCTATTGTCATCAGGAAATAGCGTTTCATAAGGTTTTTTTCTTGCTAAAGAATAACTCATATAACCTCTTCTACTTCTATCGGTCCAAAATTGATAATTGCAATTTTTATCAACATTGTGGATTGTACTCATTCTGTCCTCGTATCTAACATCAGTAAATCCTAATTCTATAAGTTTCTTAGCTTCATAATCTCTTATGTGCCCCCAATTAACTAAATCATTTAAAGTGTATTTTCTAGCCATCATTCGTTTACCTTTTCAAAAGTCATTTTATTAAGTTCTAAGAATTTTCTTAATGCTTGTTGTTTGCTTAATGGAGCGGTAATTTTCAATGTGTAAGTAAGCATTGGATCTGATATATCATCCTTCACTTCTTCTTTTAGCATTGTTTCTACTTTTTCTTGTGCAATTTCTTCTTTCTTTTCTTCTACCTTTGATAACCTTTCCTTTTGTTCTTTTAATTGGTTATTTTTGATGATTGCTTTCGATAAATCAAAATCTTGTAAGTAGGTGTTTTTTATTTCTAATTCAAACTCACTATGTAATTCTTCAATAGCCTTTAAACCGCTTCTAATACCAGCTAATTTACTCTTCATCTCGTCTTCTATTGATTGTAATGTTGTTCCTTTGTTGAGCCATTTGTCATTAAATAATTGATTTATGCTTATTACATCTTTTAATTCTTCAATTTGAGTATTATATATTTTTTCTATTTCTTCTCTCTTTTTTTCTTTTACTTTATTTTCAAAATTCTTTACTTGTACATCTACAAAATCAGATGTTTCTTTTAATATTTTTTCTGTTTTTTTAGCCGTTGTTTCGAATTGTTCAATAGGTTTTTTGAACTCTGCTACTATATTTTTTCTATAGTCTGCTATACTTTTTACTAATTTATTGATACTGGCTCTCTCATCTTTTGCTTCTTTTAGTTGATCATCATTAAATACTAATGTTCCATAATATTTTTTTAAACTCAATGCATATTCTTTAGCCTCTGTTATATTGTCCTCTACTTTTGATATTCCTTTTATTTCTGCTTTAATTTCGTTTTTTAATACTGGTTTGTTCATTTTTAAAACACCTCTTCCTTGTTTTTTTTCTTTTTAGTTTCTAATATCGTAACCGCTTGTTTTAATTGTTGCAAATTCATATTCATATCACTTTCAACTTGAAAATATTTTAGTATTTCTTCGTGCACTGTATTTGTTTCGTGTTCTAAATCTTTCATTTTTCCCATGTAAATCAATATCAATTCTTCTTCTTCCTTACTTAATTTTCCACTTTTGTTTTTGTCTGGATCATCTCCAGTAGCAATTTTATATGCTTTTAACAGTGCATATTTATCAGCATAAGTCATAGCCTTACCTGGTGATTTATCTTGACTATCAACTCCATCGCCATATGTTTTGATGTCAATGTATTCCTCAGGATTTTCTACATTTAAAAACCTATATGTTGTTTCTAGCTCAATAACAAAATTATCCACATCTCCAAATTTATTTTTGAAAGTAACTCTTTCTTTACTTAGCACCTTTCTATCTACAGGATAACTATAAATTCCTAGTTCAGCTTCGATAGGTTTTACTGCGTTTAACACATCTGTTTCACTGACTGCTTTATATTCCCCTTTTGTTCCTGCTCCAATTTTTAATTTTTTTGCGACCGTCTGAATCCGACTTGTTGCTAAACTCATTTTTTGATATATGTTTAAAGTTTTCTTTTCTTCTTCCATACTTTTCTCCTTTATTTTCTACCATAGTAATTGCTGAATATTTCTTCTCGTGCCTCTCTAGCCTGTTTTATTTTTTCATCACTTCTTAGGCTGATGAAATCGTTTTGTAATTCTCTACGCGCTCTAGAAACTGTTTCAAAAGGCGATACTCCTTTACCTTTTCTAAATTCTGCGTCTTTAAAAACTTTGTACATCTCAGCCTCTCTTACCCAATGCATCAAACAATACTCGTAATACAAATACATATCGCTTTCCTTCGCTAACTGATGCGTTTCTAAAATTTTTTTAACTTCACTCTTTGTGGTTTTTATTTCATTCATAAGTTTTAATCAACTCCTCTAACTCTTTTTTTTCTTTGACATCTATCTTTTTATCTTCTATTTTTTTATCAAACCATTCAGGAATAGTTTCTTTGTGTTGTTTACTATTTTTTTGTGCTTCTGTTATGGTGTTAATATTTTTGTGTTTCCAATTTTGCAGGATTGCCACAATGTATTTGATAGAATAAGCTCCGTTCAAAACTGCTTCTCTTATTGCGTATCTTGTCAGCTCATTATCTTCCCATGTCGATATTTCTTCATACTCAATTGGGCTTAGAGTTCTACCAAAATTGGCTTCTATATATTCAAAAATATTTAAATTATTATTTACATTAACATTAACAACGTAATTATTATCATAATTACTAACAATTACATCTGTTGTTGTTTTGCTTTCGTTTTGAGGTTCACTTTCAGTTTCGTTTTTCTTTTTGGTTTCACTTTCGGTTTTTTTTGGTCTACCACCTTTAGAGCCATTCAAACATTTCGATTTGTATTTATTTATAGGTTTTTTAATGTTTTCCCATATTGTTTCCTCATACGAATTAGGTTTTAATTTAGGTTTTTCATCTTTGAAATAAAAATCAACAATCATACCTAAAAATTCATCCCGTTTTGTTATAGGGTTTATAGTATCAATCAGCCTATATATTTCTCTATAAAGTGTAAAGCTTTTTATATTATTCACTATTTCCTCCTATTGCATTTTTTATTTTTTTGTGTTATAATTTAGCTGTAATTTTTTATTACACAGAGATTTTATTGCTGGTGGCTTTAAATCTCTTTTTTTGCGCAATCAAATTCATCACTCCTTTCAATTTCTAAATGTTCTAACTTGATAATAAGAACACTTATAACCATAAGCTTTATCACACTCATTTGTTTGCTTATCATGAATATTTGAACCTACTATTAAACAAATAGTAAAAAATAACATAACCCCTGTAACTATTACTAAATCAATTATTATTCTTTTCATTTTTCAACCCCATCTTTTCATTAAAGTACCAAATCGGTATTCTTGCCTGAATTGGTATAGCTTCTGTATATTCCTTTTCAAACTTTTCTCTTAATTTTTTTATAATATCTGACGCTTTAGAATTTCCTACTCCTACTATTTTCATAACATCAGACACATTATAGTATTCTTTCATTTTTCCATTTCCTTTCTTGACCATTTTTTTATCGCACCTCCCATGTTATAATTGTTTATTATTGTGCATATATTCACATACATTTTTAAAAAAAATAGACTTGTCAACTCCGTAGTAGTTCAAAAGACTTTCTAAACGTTCTACAGATAGACCTGTTGCATTATTTTCGTATCTCCTTAAAGTTTCCTTATTAAAGCATAAATCTAATGCTACTTTTTCTAATGATGAACCTTGTCGTATTCTTATGACTTTCAATTCTTTTCCTATAGCTTCTAACATATTACACCTCCTATTCAACTCTATTGTATCGTGCATATATGCACTTGTCAACCCTAAATGTGTAAATTTGCACAAAAAATATTGTTTTTTTTATTTAATATGATATAATTAAGTTGCAAGGGAGGTGGACACTTGGCAGAATTTTTAAATACAAATATTAAATATTTACGTTCTAAAAAAGGGTTATCACAGCAAGGATTAGCTGACAAGGTCGGTATAGATAGATCAACCATTTCTAGAATTGAAAATAACGAAATCGAAACAACCATTGATAATGCTATAAAAATAGCAGATACACTAAATGTTTCTATTAATGACTTGTTGACAAAAAATTTATCATTTGATAATGCTTATTTTGTAGAATTAGATGATGTTATTAAAATACCTATATTTGGCACCATTAAGGCTGGAGTTCCTATTGAAAGTCAATCCGATATATTAGATTATGTAGAAATCCCAAAATCGTGGACAAAGGGCGGAAAACAATTTTATGGATTAAAAATAAGCGGAGATTCTATGTTCCCTAAATATCAAGAAAACGATATCGTTATATTTGAACAAACAAATGATACATCTTTATATAATGGAAAAGATGTTGCTGTTATGATCAACGGAACTGAGAGTACATTTAAAAAAATTTTGGTAAATGATCAAGGAATTGTTTTACAACCATACAATAGTGCATATGACATTATGATGTTTCCAAAAGAAAAAGTAGAGACTCTTCCGATTAGAGTTGTTGGAGTGGCCGTGGAAAAGCGAACCAAAATCTAATTATACCAAAAGATGGCAAATCTCTACAATTCAATTATACAATAGGTTAAACGCAGATGAAGCGCAATGTTTCATTTTCCAAAAATTTCCAATTATTATGATATTTTTTGATAAATACCTGTTAGTATATGATTTTTTATATAAATTAAAGAAAGGAGTATATTGATATGGAAAAAAAACCATTTTATTCTGAAATGTATAAGGTATTGGCATTGATACTTTTGGCTGTTGGTTTTGTCTTGGGTATAGTTTTTGGCGATAATTTTTCTGTTAGTGTTCCTGCCGAAAATGATTGGAGTGAACCAACTAAAAATTTTAATTATGTTGTGATGCTTATCACTTGGACTTGTTCTTTGGGATTGAGTTTAATTTCTTGTGTTGCTTTTTCTTGCTGCAAGAGATTAGAATTAATAGCAGAAAATACTAAAAAAAAATAAAGTAAAAACATGCAAAAAAACCCGTGCGGCAACACGAGTCAAGGTATGCAAAATAATTTTCTATCGGTCAAGAAAGGAAACCTCTTTTGCATACTTACATTTTAACATAACTATAAAAATAAAACAATAAGGAGATGTAAGTTTATGGATTTAAAAAAATATGAAAAAACAAGATATCAAAGTATATATAGAAATAAAAAGAATAAAAATTATGTTGTTATGCTTAGTAAGCCAGTAAAGAGCAGCATTTCTAGAATTGATGGTAAAAAAATAACAACCCTAGAGGAAGCAT
>OIYG01002119.1_pt1 | contig 13375 bp, 20 predicted proteins | sample 1587861 | NCBI WGS metagenome assembly OIYG01 (sample SAMN03283272) | human gut metagenome | biome: human-associated habitat; material: feces | host: Homo sapiens | place: Peru | collected 2012 | reverse complement strand
TTTAAGCTAAAGCTATACCCTCCATAAAAGTGGTACAAAAGGTTGACAAATTCCCTACGATCATCTCCATAATAATAATGATGATAAAAATTATGAAAACATTCATGAGCAACACAACCTATTCTTTTATAAAATAACTTTGTTTCAAATAAAGGAATTTTATCTATGCAAAGAAAACTAGCATTTTCACTTTTTTTAAACCATCCTCTAGAATAATCAGGTATAGAGTCTATTTTTCTTTGTTCACAAGCATCTTTTCTAAACTGTTCTAGGTCACCAAATATAACAACTTTTGATTTAATCAATTTATCTTGTTTAAATATACGTCTAAATAATTCAAACTTTTCCAATGTATTTTCAATAATTGCATTAGAAAGAATATCAGTTGATTCATCTATATAAAGTTCAAATTCTTCACTTTCATAAATTTTTTTCATATATCTTATCCATGCTCTAATTAATAATGTGTTCTAATCTCATAAATAATTATATTTTCACTATAGATTCCTACATTTTTATCAAATAATGCAAATTCAACAATAATATCATATAATTCATTTCTAGATATATATTCATAAACATCATCAAAATAAGGAATATCATCAAGAGTTTTATCAAAAACATTTGTTTTTAAATTAAAATCAGGGTTTTTACATGCGTCTCTTACAGAATATTTTTGATTAGTAGAAACACAACAATAAACATCACCATTTCTAAAAAATTCAACTTCTCCAACAAGCAGTTGATTTTCTTCATAATTAGCTGAACTAACATTTATCGTAAATAAATCATAATTGCTTATTTCCTCAATAACTTTATCACGTGGCACTTTTAATTTAAAATTTCCGCAAGATTCAGATTTATCTCTAATAGCATAAAACTCCGCGGGATAAACTTTAATAAAGTCCAATGTTTCATTTATATCACCTTTTTTTAAAAGCTTTTCCGGAAATTTATTTAATTTCAACTCTATAATCTTTTCTAAACTATCAATTTTATTTCTTATAATCATGTTCTTTACTCTTCTCTTTTATTTATTATGACTTTTTATATGAATCTTAAATTCTTTTTCTAAATGCCTATTATCTAAAACATATGAATAAAATTCTTCTAGTAGCTTAAATAGTTCTTTTTTATCTCTACTTTCATTTTCTATTAAACCAAAATATAATTTTTTGAATTCATCAGTTACAAAACTATTAGGAAAATAACTTTTTCGATATTCATCATCTTTATAAATTCTATAAATTTTAGATGTATTAATTTTAGGGAATCCGTGAATTCCATGATAAAATCTTCGTATTTTTTCTATTGTTATGTAAAACAAACTATAAAAATTTGGACTATTTTCAACAACACATTTTCTAAGTTTTTCCATTCTATTATTTATAATTGAAATTCTTTCATATGTATCCTCTTCATCCATACCTTTCACATTTTTATAAATATCAAGAGTGTATTTTCTTAGTTTTTCTAATTCACCATTATTATCATCTATTATGTGTGATGTTCCAACTATTGAGTACCAAGACCAGTTTCTTTCAGTTAAATCATTTTTTACACTCAAATACACGTCTGATATACACTTTTCAAAATATTCAATTTTTACACCATCAATGAAACTTACACCACGATAAAGATGATCAGGAGCGCTTTCATCAAATATCACATGTAAATCTATATCTGAATCTACTTTATTAAAACCAGTTAAAGAACTTCCATAAAAATATACTCCTAAATATGTTGAATTTTCCCTATATCCCATTTTCTCAATAAACTTTTCTATTATATTTAAAAACTTTTCCATATTTCACTTTCTTTTCTGTTTTAAAATGCATATTTATATTTTATCAATTAAGCATACCTTGAACAAGTTAATATTACAACTGAATTTTGACTTCTACTCCAGTTACTTCTTTACCAAATTTTTTCCATGTTAGTTCATTTACAATTTTAAAACCAACAGTCTCAAAAATTTTTAAAGTATTTCCTCTATTAACCTCAAAAGAGTCATATAATTCCTTTATACCATTTTTTCTTGCTTCTTCACATAATAAAGTTAAAACTTCTTTTGAATAACCCTTGCCTCTATATCTAGCTTCTATTAATAAACCACATTCGTATTTATTATCTTTTTCATTATATTGATAATTACAATATCCAATAAATTCATCAATTTCTAAATCTATTACATAAGCAAAATACACATTTCTATTTTGTCTTTTATCAAATTTTTCCTCCCATTTATCTTTTGGAAAATCAATACATCCAGTATCGTAATGATAACCATAATAAAAAACAGAATAACCAGCATTATAATTCATCGTATTGGAATCTTTTAAAATTTTTTCTTCATACCAATAATCTTCCAATTTAGGCACATATAATTTTAACATAACTATCACCATTCTATTATTATCTATTTAGATTTTTTTATATGCACAATATTATAAACTATTAACTATATTTCATATAATATCTATTTTCCGTTTCATTTAATATTTCAAAGTTCATTTTTTTATATAATGATATCGCATTGATATTATTTTTATATACCCATAAATATACAGTCGAATTGACTTTTAAAATATCTTTTATAATTGATGTACCAATATCTTTATTTCTATATTCTTCCTCTAAATATATTTCATCTAGAAAAGTATCATCATCCTTTTTAGTAACCAATAAACATCCTATTTTTTCATTATCGCTTTTTACTATTTTATAATTAAAAATTTCAATGGGTATATTATTTTCTACATACACATTAATTTTTAACACTTCTTCTTTTGATAAATTAACAGCAAAATTAAATATGCTATAAAGTTTAGCCTGTTTTACATATTCGATATCCTAATATGTTGCAGTTACTAACTCATATTTCATTCAATTCTCTCCTTTATATTTTATTGTATATAAGAAAATATTCCTTTTCATTTCACAAATTTTTAGCAAAAATTTACTCTTTAACAAGCAAATTTAATCAATTATTATTAATCTCTAATATTTCTACTTATCATTTTCTAATACAAAATCAGTAATATTCCAATCTTTTATTACGAATTTGTACAACTCATCTATTTTATCTATAGAAATTGTATCAATACATTCAAGTACCAATCTTTTAAACTCTTCTGAAGGTTCATTTTTTAAATTATACTTTCTAGCATATTCCTTATTTCTTAAAATTTGTTCAAGTTTAGATATTGGAACACTTGCAACATTATTACTATAATAATAACAATCAATCAAATTTTGCAATAACACAAAATAATTTAAATTATATGATTCATTATTTTTAACTTTATCTTTTAATTCATCATAAGCATCCCAACAAGCATATTTTTGACATTTAACTTTTGTTTCATTTGGAGTTGGAAATTCCTTGTTGTAATATGATAAAGCTTCTTTTTGTAAATCTTCCATTATATTATTCTTGGAAAAAATTATCTTACCATTACCTATTAAATTTGACGTGGATAATCTATGCCTATTATTATAATCGTCTTCCATATATTTTTTTAATTCAGAAATAGGATTTATAAAGTATTCAATCATAATATCATCAATAATAACATTACCCCTTTTTTTATAATTATCATTAGTTGTAATAATACTAATATCAATATCAGAGTTTTCTGTATAATTACCAGTTGCATAACTTCCACCTAAAATAGCACCTAGGATTGAATCATCATCAACGTATTCTTTCAAAAATTCATTTAAAACTTTTTCCCATTTTTCCATATTCTACCATCTTCCTAACGTATATACATTATACCTAAAATGTCATTAAATTTTTTATAATTAACATAATTAAATAATATTTCTTTAATCATTACCAATTTGTTTAATATTTTTATTGTTATAACTACTTACTATTTTTCTACCAGTTTCTTTTTCTATTTGTTCTTTAGCGGTTTTTGCAACATTGCCGCCTTTTACTATAGAATCTTTAACACTATTGTATCCCAAATCATTTGAACTTTTAGATATTTCCGTAGATGAAACTTCAGCTAACATATTAAGAACCAATTCCATATTAGTCATATTATCTCTTAAATTTTCTTTCTTTAAATTTTTTAGCTCCTTATATTCTTTTACAGAATATACACTCCATATTTTAGTTAAGATATTAGTTAATGCTGCAAAATCCTTACTATTTTCTATACCTTTATTTTTTAATTCATCAGTGAATTCTTTTCTAGCATCTATAGATTTTAATCTTTGATTTATCCATTCATCAGAATATCCTTTTTTTCTATAGGTTTCAAGAGCACGATTAATAGTAATTTCAGGATCATATTCCTCATCAATTCTTTCTTTACCAAGTCGTGCGAGCCAAAGTTTTATTGGTTCAGCTTTTTTTGATGGAATAGATTCAATAAGTCTAAACATTCCCTCAATATCTACTACATCAGTCATACGATTTTTTCCATCTTTAGCTATTAATTTCAACTGTCTAGTAATACTAGACGTTTCAAACTATTCTTCTTTTAATAATTTATTTTTTAACCAATTCCAATATTTTCTAGGTTCAGTACTATCTGTTAGAATCTCAATCATATCAACAACACTAATATAAAATTTTTCTTCATCACCATTCCAAATAGAATTTTTTGCTATTAGGAATATTATTTTCAATACTCTTTAATGCTTCAACCGAAAAATCACAGGATAAAACATTATAACCTCTTTCCAATAAATATAAAGTATCCGCTCCTATTCCACAACCTAAATCTAGTATTTCATTATCTTTATTTTCTTGTAAAATATTCTTATATTCATCTAACCATAAATCATAAAAAGGTACACTACTACGTCTTTTAGACCAATTATCCCACATTTTTACAAATCCATTATTCATTTAGCTGCATCTTTCCTTTATAAAAATTATCGTCTATTTAAGTTGTATTACTTGGTATTATATGAAAACAATAAATAAATAAGATTCAATATATTATATTATAACATATCATTAATTCTTTTTAATAATTCATTAACAAATATTGCTTTTTGGTTTTTATTACTTGATTCATACTTTTTTCTCCTTATAAAATAAAAAAGAGATATACCAAATAAAAGTATATCTCCGCATGCATGCATATAAGATTAGTTGCTTTATCTTATAAACTCTAGTCGATTAAATTGTCACATTAATACTTAGCAACCTAATTAATACACATAAATCATATCAAAATAATGTTTATATAACAAGGTATATTTAATAAATACTAACTAATTTTACATTAATTGTAAGTTAGTTAAATTTCTTTTTAAGTTACGTTCAACATGTCTAAATGCCAATAAACATATAACTTTACTGAACGTTTATCAAAAAAACATATCAAGTAATTTAGTTATTTATTTTTACAGCACTACCATTTTTCGCAAGTTCATCAACATAATCATCTATTTGATTATTATAAATTAGATAATTATCATATGATTTTTTAATTTCTTCAATTATATATTCATTTCTATTTCTTATTTTTTCTTTATCTATATTTTTAGATTTTTCTTCGATAATTTCTTTTCTTTTGCCAGGAACATATAATTCACTAAATAAATCTTTATATGTTTTGTTTATATAATCAAATGCTTTAATCGCATTATCATTTAGTATTCTTTTAATTAATATACTATTTCCACTAATTACTGATTTTTTTATCAAATCTTCTAAAAAAATAAATATTTGATAGATTAAATTACCATTTAATTTATCAAGATCAACATACCAACTTCCAAAATCGTTTTTTATAAATTTATAGTCAGACACGAGTTTTGAACCTATATTGTCTATAATTCTTTTTGAAATATATTCATTAATTATCTCATTAAACATTTTCTCATTTTTGTTTTCATATATTCCAGAAATATTATAAAAATCACCATTTTCATCATAACAAAGGCCTTCTTTCATTAATAAATGATTTATTTCGTGTATTAACCCATGTAAATTGATCATTCCATCGTTTCCAACCTCAATATATATAACTGATTCAACAGAATTTTGAATAGATGCTCCATTGGAAGTTAGATTTTTTTCTATCCACTCGTCATATTCGCAATATCCATTACAATTGTCACTATGAGCAATAATTATTTTTTTATTTTCATCATTTTTCTTTTTTTGACTTAAAATATTATAGAACCCAAGTTTAAGTAAACTAAAATAATCTAAATTGTCAGTATCATTATTTTCTATATAAATATTATTCATTCGAGTATATATTGTATTTTTTTCAAAGTTTTCAGCAATGAATATAATTTTTATTTTCGAAAAAATATCGTTTATTTTAAATTCATATTCTTTTCCATAATAATCAATAAAAGACTTTTTTATTAAATCATTTAAAAGCAAACCTATTCGATCATATTCATTTATAAAAAAGTTTTTAGCATTTTCATTTAATCTTACTAACATCAGTTAACAACCTTCTTTCGAAATACAAATTAATAATACAGTTGATTTTCGCATTAATATAAGTTTTTATTTATGTTTTAAAACACAAACACATTCAACATGTGTTGGGTATTGGATATGAATAGTAACTTTTTTCTATGCGTATTGTTTAAATACACTATATTTAACACAAACTATCAAGGTACTGTGTGTGTAATTGATATGTTTATTTTTCTACTTCTACCCTAACCCTTACACTATTAATTACTTTCTTTCTTTTTTTACCATTCTCATCAACATAAAAGTAAAAAAATTGTTGGTTGCTATAAAAATCTAATATATTTATAAATGAATTGCACTTATAATCCATTATATCGTTATTGTCAATAATCTTTTGTTTTGTTAGGTCTTCTCTTGGAGTATCATCAAATTGTGTCTTACATATAAATCTTATCATACAATCATCTTTTTTTCCATTTTCATATCCACCAATAATTATATAATCAACTAATGCATCAAACACATCTCTATCAAATCCATCTAATAATTTGTTACTATCTATTACTTCTTTTATTTTCTTTATTCCTGACTCCACTTTATCTTCGTCTTCTGTAAGAAGTCTATATTGTTCGATTTCCTTATCAATTTTTTCCTTCTTATTATCAAAGGCTACTTTTTTCTTATTATAACTTTCTTTGTCTATTGTACCATCAATCATCAAATCTATCAATCTCTGTTGCTGATATTCGATATTAATTTTTTCTTTTTCTAAACTTTTAACTTTTTCTATATTTCTATCATCTCTTAATGCAGAAGTAATTATTTTTATTAATTGATCTTTGTCCATATTCTGATTATTGCATAATCTATGAAAAGCATCAACAAATACGTTTTCTAATAAGTTTTCCCTCATTGCTTTACTATTTTCACAAGATTCCTTACCACTTCTAATATTTAATAAACAATCCCAAATACAAGTACTTCCTTGTTTTGAATACATCGCACGTCTGACATAAGTATTTCCACAAAAACCACATTTAATTTTACCACTAAAAGTATATTTTCTCCCAATATTTCCTAATCTCCTACCCGTTGCTCTTGCACCAACTCTATTTTTTATTATTTCTTGAACCTTTTCAAAATCTTCTCTTTTTATTATTGGCTCATGATGATTTCTCATATAATATTGATCTGCTTCACCATAGTTAGTTAATCTTTTATGAGAGATTGGATCAATTGTAAATGTTTTACCCTGAAGTACATCTCCAACATATTTTTCATTTTTTAATATTTTCATAATTGTAGAAGGTAGCCAATTTCCTTTATTTCTTCTTGTTTCGACTTTCATTTCAGTAAGTAGCTTGGCAATATAATCACATCCGTGTCCATCTAAATAATTTTTAAATATTAATTTTACTATTGAAGCCTCGTCTTCAATAATTATCATCTTATTTGTTTTACTGTCGTAGTGATACCCATAGCAATTATTAAATCCAACTAATTCTCCTCTTTGTGATTTCATTTTTAAGCCTAATTTAACGTGTGAAGAAATAGTTTCACTTTCCTGTTGGGCAACAGAACTTAATATAGTTAGTAATAATTCACCACTCATTTCCAAAGTATTTATTCCCTCTTCTTCAAAAATAATTGCAACATTATTTTCTTTAAGAAGTCTGACATATTTCAAGGTATCAAGTGTGTTTCTTGCAAATCTTGATATTGACTTTGTTAATATTAAGTCAAATTTATTTTCTAAGGCATCTTCTATCATTCTCATAAAATTTTCTCTTTTGAAATCTTGTGTTCCTGATATTCCCTCATCTGCATAAATACCTCCAAAACTCCATTCATCATTAGACATAATTTTTTCCTTGTAATATTTCTTTTGTGATTCATAACTATTTAATTGTTCGTCGTTGTCTGTACTTACTCTCGCATAAGCAACTACTCTCATTCTTTCAATAGGTTTGCCAGTTCTCCTATCGATTCTTTCTTCTTTTTTCTTGATTAACGTTATTTCCATAACTAAATCACTTCCTTTCTTTCACACGTTAATATTACAAACTATTTTATATAATTACGATTGTGCGATTTTCTCTATTTGCACTCTTGACTTCTCATAAGTATCTTCATCAATTATTTTTTTATTTTTTAAATAATTAATAGCCTTTAAATTTAATAAAAATTTAATAAATTTTACATCTAATTCTCTAACTTGCATTTATTTTTTCATTCCTTTCATTCTTCTTATTTTTAGTTCGTAGTCACATTTATTTTTAAAATCAAATAAATCTGTACCAAGTAAAACATTATCAACCATATTTTCAGCAATTTTCTTATCTTCTGCTTTTACTTGAACATCCTGTTTGTAATTATTCGCTATAATAGTTACTATATAATCTTTTCTTCTTTTGAACATAATTCTCTCCTATTCCATAAGTTTTTAAATAACTTATAACATCAAAATCGAAAACATCTACTAATGCTCTATTAACTTTATCTAATTGATAATCTAATAAACATCCCATATAACTTATAATTCTTGATTTATCAATTACTCTAATCTGCTCTAATAAAATTAAAGAATTATACCTTAAAAAATCATTGCTATGAATTAAAATATGTGTTGGTAATTTTTCTTTTTTTATTATCTTTGTTAATGGAGCAACTATAACAGTCGGACTATATTTATTGCCACAATCATTTTGAAGAACCACCACTGGTCTTTCTCCTTTTTGCTCACTTCCAATAGTAGGATTTAATGAAGCATAATAAATATCTCCTTTTTTTATATCAGATTTAATCATCTTTCTTTTCAACTTTATATATAATACGTGGTGGTCTATCATTAAATAGATTTAATATATTTAACTTCTTGTCTTTTAAATAATCTGTTAAAACACGATTAACATCTTCCTGTGCTTTTTGCATACTTGTTTGTGAATGATCCATAGTTGTTTCAAATATCAATTTAACTTTTACTTTATAATTTTTTCTTTTCATTAAAAATTCCTCCTTAATATGTAAAAAAGCCAAAGTACATATAAATACCTTGACTTTCATAATATTTATTTCTTTTATTTTTTTAGTTTTAACTGATATTTGTCTTAATACCCTCAGTACGGGATTTCATCAAACTATTGACTTGCTAAATCAATATCACAGGAATTTCACCTCCCCGAGGATCTCTCCGGGCTGCACCCATTGCGTGAGTCTGTGGCTATGCAGGAGTATCTTTAATACTGTTAGATGTAATCGCAAATTAGGTGCTACCTAATTTTATAACCGAGTATAGACCGACAAGCGTACTTGTTAAAGTGCTGAATCTAACAGGAATGTATCTGATGAATGTGTATCAAATTTTCAAAGAACACATCCTGCTCCATTAAAATAAAAGGAAACAGGTGAAAAAGGATTAACTCCCTTTCAACTGTTTCCTCACTAAAATGCAAAATAACAGACACTAAATTTTAATTTTTAAATATTTTTTTAAATTTTCTAATGCTCTTTCCAAAATAATATGTACTGATTGTTGTGTAGCATTTTCTTCTTCTGCTATTTGCTGCTCTGTTTTATCTTCAAAATAATATTTTTTAATTCTTCTTTTTTGAACCTCTGGTAATAATTCTATTGCTTTTTTTAGTTCGTCAAATGTAGATTTCTTTATAATCTCATCTTCCAAACTTGAAGGTTTTTCCTTTGCTCTTGATTCAAGGTTGTTTTCAAATATTTCTGAATGTTCAATATGTCTATCGTATTCGTTTAATTCTTTAATATCTTGTAGTTCAAACTTATCAAAAACTCTATATACTTCCTCACTAACTTCTACTTTATTTAGATGTCCTTTAACATCTTTAAATGTAATTGTATAAATATTTTTTTCTTCAATATAATTTAATGTATAAGGGTTGTCCTTACATTTTCTTCTTTTAGGGCTTTCTGCCATCTTTCTTTCCTCCATTCAAGTTTTTTTGTTTAAACTTGAACTTTGGAGGACTTCTGCACCTAAAAAGTTTTACACCAAAAGAAAAGACGCCAATAGTCAAACTCATATTTTGAGTCAAACTATTAGCGTCAATCAAAACTACATTATTTAATTTTCTGTGTCTTTTATTATTAGGAGCGAAAGATACCCCTTTGTGAATAAAATCTCCTCTATCAATTTCTAACAACCAAATAAGAACTACTCTCACTACCATTAGGGACAACAACTCCTACTTCTTATAAAAATCAATGCCTTAATTTTTATATGAGTAATAGCGTAAGGTATTGCTCCCTCTTATGAAAAATTAACCAGTAATATATCTTCTTCTTTTGTTGCCAAAGAAATATACTGCTTAATTATTTCTTTTAAATTTTCTTATTTAATTATCAAAACTACTATAATTAATTTCATATATCACACAGCTTGGCATTGCTATATGTACGATTACATTATACAACATTATTTTTGCAAAATTTGTCGAAATGTGCGAAATGATAGTTTTTTGTCATAAAGTGTTAAAAATTAACAAAAAAATGATATGATTTCTCATATCACACTAATTATCTAGTTATTTCAGACATTATAAATGGTTCTACTGATTTAATTTCATAACCTCTCTTTCTTATTTCAGATTGTAGATATATTATTATTGCCATAGCATCAACACTATCATTATGTTCTGGCAATAGGTCTTTTATATAATCTGATACTATTTCAAGTAATCCTTTTTCATTGCTTTTATTATTATATAGGTTAATAAGTATGTCTGATAATCTCTGTGCAGCCAAAAGATGATTTTTTCTTTCATTCTTCATACAATATCTTGAATATTTTTCTATATGTATTTTTGAATATTCAGAACGATTCATTAAAGAATATTTTTCAGAACAGTCCTCATAATATTCATACGGTAACAAACAACGAACTCTTAATTCAATTTCAATAGCATAATATTTTAATTTATTATCTACCAATTCTCTAACAAGTTTACTCATAGACTTATTAACAATTGTCTTTTTTTCATATAATTCAAGCAAGACTTTTACTATTTTATTTGCTTCATCATCAAGCAACTTATCTACTTGATAAAATAATTCACTTTCCATAATCTACTCTCTTTCCTAAATATCTATTTTAGATATATCTTAATAAGTTTTAGTGGTGTTCAGTTACTATCTTCTTAACTTTATAATTTATATATGATTAAGTTTTATCTTAACAATACATAATATAAATAAGTAAGGAGGTATTATTTATGACATCAATGCAACTCGTTGGTTTAAATACTAAATATTACAGATACCAACATGGACTTACACAAGAAGAATACGCTAATAAAACTAAATTTAAAATGGCTTACATTAGTGTTATTGAAACTGGTGACGCTAATCTTACTTGCAAAAATATAGATTTCATTGCACAATCTTTTAATATAACACCAAAAGATTTATTTGATGAAGAAACTGCAAAACTAGCAAAGAAACTTCCACCTCGAATTGATATGTATCATAAATAATTAAAGAACCACACACTTTAATAATTCATAATTATTTAGCCAATACTCTCCTTTTGATGTATTTGTAAAAGCATAGTCTTGAAGTATTGGACTTTCAAATAACAATTCTTTATCGTATGGAGAACTATTTACAAAACAATAAAATAGTTCTTTTTTTTGTTCTTTTGTTTTTATCTTTGATAACTTGTATACCAATTTAATACAGTCTTTTTTTAGATCAAATATGTGCTTTGCTGCTAATCGCACTAAATTATCAAAACATATTTCACTTAATAACTCAGTATAATAGTCTGTCAACTCTGGGATTGCCATTACTCTTTTTTCTAATGAAGCCATATCACTACCAGATTTCATCACAGATACATCTTCAATTTTTATCAATTTTCTTTTAGATAAAGCATTATTATTTAAAATTTCCTCAAAAGTAAAACCATATTCTCCTAACAAAGTCATTACAATAGATGTTCTTGCGTATGATGGAGTTGCTAAATAGTCTATATCATATTGAATAAATTTTAATCCTTTTCCATTAAAGATTTCTAAATCTGTAAACAGAAAAAATGATTCTAAAAACTTTAAATAATTTTCTATTTCGTTTTCTTTATACTTTTCAAGATTTGCTTTATATTGCTCTGTATCTATTAAAATATTTGATAGCACTTGTATATCGTGTGCATATAAAAAATGATATTTACTAATATATTCTTCAATTTTTTCTTTAAACATTCTACTTCCTTCTTTCATTTTAAAAGGCAGCACAAAAATAATTTCTATTGTACTGCCTTATATTAGTTATATCTTAATAAGTTATATATTAACTTGTTACAGATTATACCATTTTGTTTGCCAAAAGTCAACGGATATCCGTGATTATTTTTTACGGAAATCCGTTAAAATTATATAGAAGAAATGAGGTGGTAAGTTTGTTATTCAGAGAAGCAGTTAGTAAAAGAATATATGAATTATGTATGCAACATAATTATACACCTAACAAATTAGCAGAATTGTCATTGGTTGCTCCATCAACTTTGCAAGGCATTACATCTGCAAAAGTTACCAACCCTAGTTCTTACGTTATTTATCAAATATGTAAAACTCTCAAAATTACTATAAAGGATTTCTTTGATAGTGACCTATTTTTAGAAGAAAATTTAGATGATTAAACTACAAAAGACCATTCAAAAATTGAATGATCTTTTTTGTTCTTCCTATATTTTAAATCTACTTACTAAATTGTAATTTTTTGTTTATACCCATATAATCATTATTAGTAATATAATACCAATACCTAGAAAACCATATCCCATAATTCTGCTCATTCTTCTAAATGATTTTTCAGTTTTAGGAGTCGGATGAAAAAGTTTCTTTCCCATTTCATAACTCATTTTAGGCATATAGTTTCCAATAATAGTGAATAATATTCCTAATATCAAACATACACTTTTTCCAACATAAACATCACTACCTA
>OIYG01002118.1_pt1 | contig 13381 bp, 10 predicted proteins | sample 1587861 | NCBI WGS metagenome assembly OIYG01 (sample SAMN03283272) | human gut metagenome | biome: human-associated habitat; material: feces | host: Homo sapiens | place: Peru | collected 2012 | reverse complement strand
TAAATTTATGTTACTGGGGTTTTATAAAAATACTAAAACCATGTAACCTTTTCCAAAGTTATATGTATATATAATTGAAAGCAGGTAAGAAATGAAAGATTTAGATTTAGAATTATACAACAAATATATGAACGGAGAAAAAGACGCCTTCGAAACATTGTACAACAAATACAAAAACAAAATACAATACTTTATTTTCAACATAGTAAAAAGTTACGAGAAAGGCGAAGACATCACACAAGAAGTATTTATATATATATTACAAAACAAAGTTAGAGAAAATTGCAGTTTCAAATATTACATATACTTAGTAGCAAGAAGCCGAGCATACAATTACATTAATCAAGAAAAAAGAAGAACAGAAATTAATGAAAAATATTCACTATTAGATTCCGAAGAAATTCAAAAAGACGTAAGTGACCTTATTGAAAAACAAGAACGAGAAAAAGTACATTAAATATCATTTTCTTTTTATTTTCCATTTTCTCCTCCTGCTTTACGAACCAGATTTCTGTATATTTTCCATCCGTTTGTCCGGCAGCTCACAAACCAGGTCAACTCCGCTACCGCAACTCCACCGATCACATCCACAATTACATGCTGTTTTGTTACAAGCGTAGAAACAAAGACTAACACTGCAATCATTACAGATACGATCTTATACCACACCGGTACTTTTTTATCTCCCCTGATTCCAATACAACAGAACCAGCTTGCCATACAATGGATTGATGGAAATAAATTCACCGGTTCATCAATCTGATATAAAAAACGCATGCCCTGAACAAAAATTCCGTTTCCGACAAGTTCTGGTCTTACATTTGTTGTCGGATAAAACACAAAAAACAGAAAACAAATGATTCTTGCATACAAATCAGCCGTAAAGAATCTGTATTTTATCTCTTCCTCCCGCAATGATACAAGCAGATAATTAATCACCCAGAAAATGTAACATCCAAAATAAACAAGAATAAATGCCGGGATCAATGGGATCTTTGTATCTAATGCAAGTGACAGGTTATGGTCCTCACCGTTATCTGTCAATCTCGGTGCTCCCCAGTAGACAGCTGAATTCACCAGAAAAACAATTACCGGCGGGAGTAAGATTTCTATTATTCTCTTTCTGTCCAAATCCCCTGTCCTTTGTCTCACTTCTTGTTTTCTCCATTCTTTTCCCATTTTATGATGTAACCGGATTGCCCCATTGCTTTCCCGTTTTATGATGTGACCGGATTGCTCCATTGCTATGCAATTCCCGCAATCCTCATTGTATCCCACTTTTTCATAATAACAATAGGCTTTGGCATTTATTAAAGAAAAAAGTGCCATTCTTTAAGGAACCGCACTTTTTTCTTTAGAATTTCTTCAGAATTTACCACAAATGCATTTCAGGGCCTACATCTCGTCTTCCCTGTATCCAAAATTTTTCATCATATAATCACTGTCTCTCCAGTTCTTCTGAACCTTTACCCACAGCTTCAAATTTACTTTGCAATCCAGCAGACGCTCGATCTCAAATCTTGCAGTACTTCCGATCTTTTTCAGCATACTTCCCTGCTTTCCGATGATGATCCCTTTATGGGAATCTCTCTCGCAAATGATTGTAGCATCAATATGACACACTTTGTGGTTCATCTTCATCTGATCGATTGCTACTGCGATTCCATGAGGGATCTCCTCATTCAAGCTGTGCAATGCTTTCTCGCGGATAATCTCTGCCACGATCTGGCGCTCCGGCTGGTCTGTGATTGTATCTTCATCATAGAACTGCGGTCCGTACGGAAGATATTTCATAATTACATTTACAAGCTCATCCGTATTATCGCCTCTTCTTGCAGATACCGGAACGATTTCTGCAAAATCACATTCCTTACGATATGCATCAATAAAAGTAAGAACCTCTTCCTTCTTCACCATATCAACTTTATTGATAACAAGAATAACCGGTGTCTTTACCTTCTTTAACTGCTCAATAATATGCTTCTCACCTGCACCGATAAATGTAGATGGCTCTACAAGCCAAAGTACAACATCCACTTCATTCAAAGAACGTTCTGCAATATTCACCATATACTCACCAAGCTTATTCTTTGCTTTGTGAATTCCCGGCGTATCTACAAACACAATCTGACCTTCCTCTGTTGTCAGAACTGTCTGAATACGGTTTCTTGTTGTCTGCGGTTTATTTGATGTAATTGCGATCTTCTGTCCGATCAGACGATTCATCAAAGTAGATTTTCCGACATTCGGTCTTCCGATCAGTGTGACAAATCCTGATTTAAAATTATCCTGCATACTTTTTCCTTTCTTTTTCCATCTTAAAGTGTCTTTATTTCAAGGAACATCTCTTTCTGCTCCTCAATCTTCTCTTCACTTCCGATCACACAAAGTTCATGTGCATCCAACAGTGCCTGCAGCACATCGGCAAGTGCGCGGATATCTGCCTGCTGTGCATCAAGAATCTGATTTCTCTCTTCCCTGATCATCTCAGCTGATACATGATTCATATAAAGATTCATTGATCTGCTTCCCTTTGCTGCCGGATTCATCGGACGGTCGATATTACTGATCGTTCCGATAATAAACTTGTTCATATCTCTGTCATCTACATTGAAGTTCTTCAGATAATCTACAACCCCTTCGTAGATCTCCATTGTCTTCTCCAGATTCGGGTCACGGTAAGATACCAGATAACCTTCACCGATTCTGTTAAAGCTGCTCATACATCCGTAAGCTCCACCCTTCACACGGACATTCTGCCACAGATAATCATAGCTTAAGATGACTTTCAGAATCTGAAGTGCTCCTGTATATTCAACACCACGGTCAATAAAATTACCTGTTCTTGCAACGTACTGAACTTTAGAAGATGTCTTGAATCCCTCGTTGCGTTTCACACAATGAATTTCACACGGTGTCTCTGCTTCTTTTTCTTCTGTATGAAGTGTGTCTGCAATCTTTGCAAATGCTTCTTCCATCGGTGCAAGACCATCCGCTGATGAAGTATAACTGATGATCAGATTATCCTTGCGGAAAATCTGCTGTGCAATCTGTCTTAAGTTTTCAATCAGTTCTGCTTTCTTCTCCTCAAAGTTTTCCTCCAGTTCCTTTACAACCTCATAGTAACCGATTCCATCTGTATCATCTTTGAACTTCGCCATCGGTGAAGTATAAGACAGAGAGCGAAGGGCTGCTGTCGTATGTCCGGATGACAGGAAGGACATCTGCAGTCTGGATTTGAGCATTGCTAAGATCTCTTTCAGACGCTTCTCATCCCCAAGATCAGATTCCATCAGAATCTCACGCATCATAGAGAACAGAACATCCATCTTCGGATACAGCGCTTTCCCTTTGATTTCAAATGTCGCACGGAATTCTTTCTCTTTTACCTTTGTTACATCTGTATAAAGCTCCAGAGAAGTTCCGATTCCTCCTGTGTGTACATTGATCTCATTAAATAATTCACTGTATTCATAATTCTTTGTATTAATAATTCCAAGCACACTCTGCAAAATACTGATATATGGAAGTTTCTCTTCCGGAATACCGGACAAGTCAAACAAAAGCGCTGTGTATCCAATTCCATTCGTCTCAACTTCGTGGTGTACCAGCTTCACTCCGCTTGTCTCAAGCTCTTTATTATAAATCGGTGCAATCTCTCTGGAAATATCTTCGCGTCCGAGTACAGGAATCTTCGCCAGATCTTCCGGTGCCGACTCTTCTTCCTGATATTCTTCCAACTCTTTCGTTGCTTTCACAAGTGCATCGATTTCTTCTTTTGACAAACTGTCTTTGTATGCCTGAAGCTTATCTGCAAGTTCCTTATCCATTCTTGCAGTACGTCCACGCTCCGGCTTAATGATCACGATAGAACCATGTGTGTTATCCAGGAGATATTTCTGGATCAGTTCTTCAAAGTATCCTGTCTCCACCTGTTCTTTCAAGAATTCAAATGTCGGAATTGCCTGCATGTGGATAAATGGTTTCGTCTCATCATAAAGCCAGCTATCGAACAACTGCAGTCCATACATCAGTCCACGCGGATAATTTCCGAAATCAGCCTCGCGGAAACGGAATTCATGATAGTTGATTCCGGCACGAAGTGCTTTCTTATTGATTCCATTTTTCACAATATCTTTCAATGTATCTTCAATTACACGAACGAATTCTTCCTTCTGCTCTACATTCGCATTCTTAGAAATCACAGAGAAGATCGGCTGATAAACTCCGTTGTCATAAGATCCTGAGATATCCTTGCCGACCCCTGCATCTAGAAGTGCTTTCTTCAGCGGTGCGCCCGGTGCGGACAGAAGTGCATAATCCAGAATCTCAAATGCCAGATACAGTTTCTCATCCAGTGTAGTACCGATCACTTTATTATAAGAAAGATAGGTGTTATCCTCCTCGCTCTCTTCACTTGCGATGGAATACTCCTGAACGACTTCCTTCATCTCTGTAAATGGCTTCTGCAGATGAATCTCTGAATCCACCGGTTCATTCTCAAAATCTGACAAATACTTCTCGTCAAGCCATCTTAATTTCTCTTCCATATTCATATCACCATACAGGTAAATATAGCTGTTAGATGGGTGATAATACTTTCTATGGAAATCTAAAAATTGCTCATAAGTAAGTTCCGGAATCACCTCCGGGTCTCCACCGGATTCTACAGAATACGCATTATCCGGGAACAGAGAGTTCAGAACCACGCGGTCAAGTACGCCTTCCGGAGAAGAGAATGCTCCTTTCATCTCGTTGTATACAACACCGCTGATTGTCAACTCTCCATCTGGATCATCCAGCTTATAGCTCCAACCTTCCTGGCGGAATGTCTTGTCATTCTGATAAATATTTGGATAAAATACTGCATCCATATAAACATGCATCAGATTCTGAAAATCCTTGTCATTGCAGCTTGCCACCGGATATACCGTCTTGTCCGGATAAGTCATCGCATTCAAAAATGTATTCAGAGAACCTTTCACAAGCTCAACAAACGGATCCTTCACCGGGAATTCTTTCGATCCGCACAGAACAGAATGTTCCATAATGTGTGGAACTCCTGTGCTGTCACTCGGCGGTGTACGGAATCCAATCGTAAACACCTTGTTCTCGTCATCATTTTCCATAAGGAGTACTCTCGCTCCGCTTTTCTTGTGCTTCAGAAGTGTCCCCTTTGACTTCAGATCAGATAAATCTTCTGTCTGGAGTACTTCATATGCATTCAGATCATATATACTCATTCTTCTTCTCCTTGGTTTTTGTTATTATTAAATATCAAATTTATTCAAAGATTGACTATTCTTTAGTATATCCGATTTCACTGGTAAATACAAGAAAAGCCAGTGGAAAGAAAACTTTTTAAATCTTTTTGTTACTATAAACAAAAGGATGAACCCCCGAAAGTCTTCATCCTTTTATTTTACCTTTATTCTTCTGTTCCTATCAAAACCTTTTTCCCACGAAATGCAAATCCATAATGTCGGATTCGCTCCTTTTTGATTCCTCTGGCAAGCAGTTCTGTATCATATTCTTTTTCATTAATCTGACGCAGTGCATTCTCCACTGTCTGCTCGAGTGATTTCTCCTTTGTCATGTTCTGGACTTTAAACTCCATCACGATTGCATCCAGATTTTCTTTCAGAGGTTCCATAACTACATCATAACGTCCGAATCCACTTTCTCTGTTTGATGTAATTCTATATTTTTCGGCTAAATCCACGATCAGTCCAAGAACAAACCCGTGGTAGAATCTCTCTGGCTCCTGTTCTTCGGATGGCTTATTCCCGATGTCAAAACTGCTAAAGGTCTGAAGTGCAACCTGATTCATGAACTGGTTCATATAATCCAAATCTCCTGCAATCAATGCATCTTTAAAGTTGCCATATGCAGACGATTCCTTACTGACTCTTGTAATTCCAGTCAGAAGTCCCCGTTCCAGATATGGATTCGTCTTAAATGTGCTATTAAATAAGCTTCTTATAAAATCAGCCAGTTCTTTCCAATAGTCGTTTACATATGCCTCTTGTAGCGGTGTATCATACTCATCCAGTAGAACTAACGCATTCTTACCATAATAACGTCTTAAATAATCACACATATACTGTATCGCAATCCCTGCAACATCATCCCCCATATCCACTGAGACCGAATCGTAAAACTCCAGGTCTCTACCACTGAGAACTCCCGTCTCCTTCAAAAATTCAAAGTCTGCATACAGCTTTGTAATCTTATGGATAATCCCCATTCTGGTTTTCTCATAAGTAATGTTTTTCCGAATCTTCTTGGGCGGGTGATCAATGTAACACTATCCTGATTCTCCCACCATTCCTTTATAAAAGCTGTCTTATCTATATAAAACATATTTTTATCAGCTATTTTTGCAAAATCCTGAATTCCAATCCCTATTGTTTTCATATGCTCTATTTCCTTTCGCTGATCTATCACTACTACCTGGCTGATGAAACAAGATTGTTTCTATTTCTTTTCATTTTATCATACTTTTCTGACAGAACAAAGAGCAGAATTTTTCAGCTCAGCCAGTTCAGCCAGTTCCAATTCTCTATTTTTCCACTTATAAAGTTTATCTATAAATCCTTTCTTCATATATACATTATCTATTGGAAAACTTCGTTCAAAAGCGATAAAATTTATCTATAAAAACTTTGGTTATGAGTAGATTGTTCCCATCGTTTGTTTTTCAGAAAGTATACGTTTAACAAAACAATCCCCTACAATAACCATTTACAAATCCAACAATAAGGAGAACGATTATGGAAATTATTAAAGATTTACCGGAAGTATTTGAAGAATTCGCAGAGCAGCGTCAGAAATCATTTCTCGCTGTAAAACAGTTAAAAGACAAAGGAATCCCTGTGGTTGGATCCTACTGTACTTATTTTCCAAAGGAGATTGCCATGGCAATGGGCGCTGTAACCGTCAGCCTCTGTTCTACATCTGATGAGACGATCCCGGCAGCAGAAAAGGATCTGCCACGTAACTTATGCCCACTGATCAAATCCAGTTATGGATTTGCAAAGACAGACAAATGTCCTTTCTTCTACTTCTCAGACGTTGTTGTCGGAGAGACAACCTGTGACGGAAAGAAGAAAATGTATGAATATATGGGCGAATTCAAAGATGTCTTCATCATGGAACTGCCACAGTCCCAGCGGGCTGAAGTTCTTGATCTCTGGAAAGCTGAGATTCTCCGCTTCAAAGAATATCTTGAAGAAAAATTCGAGGTAACGATCACTGAAGAGCAGGTTCGTGAAGCAGTTAAGCTTGAAAATAAAGTCCGCACATCCTTGAAGAATCTTTACGGAGTTATGAGACATGATCCTGCTCCGATCAAAGGGCATGACCTTTTCCGCGTTCTGTATGGAAGTGGATTCAAGCTCGACCGTACACTGATTGCCGACGAAGTTGACGCACTGACAGCCAAGATTGAGAAAGAATATGCAGAAGGAAAACGTGAGGATAAGAAACCGAGAATCCTGATCACCGGATGTCCGATCGGCGGTGCAACAGAGAAGGTCATCGACGCAGTCGAAAATAACGGTGGAATCGTTGTTACATTTGAAAACTGCTCCGGTGCAAAATCCATCGATCGTCTCATCGACGAAGATGCTGAAGACATTTACCAGGCAATCGCAGAGCGTTATCTCTCAATCGGATGTTCTGTTATGACTCCAAACCCGAACCGTCTGGAACTTCTCGGAAGACTGATCGACGAGTACAAAGTAGACGGAGTCCTTGAGATGACTCTTCAGGCATGCCACACATATAACGTAGAGACTCTTTCCATCCGCCGCTTTGTAAACGAGGAAAAAGGAATTCCATACATGAATGTTGAGACAGATTATTCCCAGACTGATGTCGGACAGCTGAATACACGTATTGCAGCCTTTATCGAAATGTTATAATCTGGTAACTGTTCAGAGCCAAGCAAAATTTCAAAAAACAGCTATAAAATGCTTGCATTTTTAAGAATGTTTTTGAAATTTTATTTGGCGGATACGCCACACCGACGAAATGCGTAGCATTTTGGAGGTTGGCTCTGAACAATCGGCTGTTCTCGTGTGAGAGCCGACTGTTTTTATAAAGGAGCTTTTATTATGAACTATATTGGAATTGACATCGGTTCAACCTGTGCGAAGACAGTTGTTTTGAACGAAAAGAAAGAACTTATCCTGGAATTCGTTCAGCCAACCGGATGGAGCAGCGTAGATACAGCCGAGGAAATCCGTCAAAAACTGGAGTTTGCCGGAATCAATCTTTCTAATGAATCTTCCCACTGTGTAGCAACCGGTTACGGACGTATCTCTGTTCCTTATGCCGATAAGACTGTTACAGAGATCACCTGTCATGCACTTGGTGCCGTACATTTATTTCAGCATCCTGACCTGACCGTAATTGACATCGGTGGCCAGGATACGAAGATCATCCAGATTGAACAGGGATTCGTAAAAGATTTTATCATGAATGATAAATGTGCCGCCGGAACCGGACGTTTTCTTGAAGTGATGGCCAACACACTTTCCCTTCGCCCAAATGAAATGTTTGATCTGGCACGCCTGGGTTCTGACACAACGATCAGCTCTATGTGTACTGTATTCGCAGAATCTGAGGTCATCGGACTGATCGGTAAAGGCGAGCCAAAAGAAAATATTGCTTATGCAGTAGTAAATTCCACCATTCGTAAAGTTGCCGCCCAGGTCAGCCGGATGAATGGTGAAATGTTCACATTCTGCCTGACCGGAGGTCTGTGTGAATGTGATTACATCCGTGAGGCTTTATCAAAAGAACTTGGAAAAGATGTTTTTTCCTGCCCGGATGCCCGTTACGCCGGTGCGATCGGTGCTGCACTTAGTGCGATGAAGGTACGAAGATAAATATCCACAAAAAGCACTTCTCAGATTAACTCCTAAGAAGTGCTTTTATACGTCTTCTGTTTGACTTAACTGTTTATGAACATTACGTCCACCATACATAATTCGCACTACGTATACTATTCCCGTTTCATTTCTGCTTCAACTTCATCTGCTGAATACACTCTGCCTGTTCTTTTACTTCAGGTTCGACACGTGCAAATACATTTGCTGTTCTTGCTTTCCATTTAGTGAAACTGCGATTTTCTATATTCTCTCGGAGTCATTCCATAATTTTTTTGAAAAAGTCTGTAAAATTGTGTCCTATTGCTAAATCCAATCCGTTCCATAATTTCCGCCACTGTAAGGTCAGAATCCAAAAGAAGTTCCCCCGCCTTTTCCATTGTAAATTTCGTACTATATTCATACAGAGACAACCCTGTATATTTTTCAACCGTTTTATAAAGATAATCCCCTGAATAACTGAACTTTTTCTCCAAATCCTTTCTACGTACCTGTCCATCTTTTTCTCGAATGTAACTGCTTATCTGATCAAACAGTTCCCTTTCAGATGTATTTCCAAAAGCAACCGGCGTATTCGTATAGGCTTCTTTATCAAACAATGCAGATAACATTTCAATCATTGCTCCTGCAATCTGAAAATTTGATTTTGGCGTTCTCTCCTGCAGGCCTAGTGCAATTTTGTCAAAACAATCATGCACTACTTTTGTCTCTTTCATCGGAATAAAATCGATATAAGCCCGTTGTGATGCCTCTTCTTTATCCAGTTCATGTAAAAAGAACTTCCTTACCATTTCATATTCCGGTGTGAGTTTCCCGGTAAAAACACTTGGAAATTGTAGTAAATTCAAAATATATTCTTGTGTAAACTCCAGGAAAATCACTCTGCAATACTCATCGAATTCCTCCAGATGGCGAATATTCATATTCATCAGACAGCAACTTCCTTTCGGATAAAGATGTATGGTATTCTCAATATTCTGATATAACCTTCCATCCGCAACATACATCAACTCATAGAAATTATGTCTGTGCATACTTTTTCCTTCAAGAATTTTGTCCGATTCCTTCTTGTCCATGCAAAAATATCCTACATCCTTCGGTCCTATAAATGTAAGCACCTCTCTTCCTTCTTCTTTTTCCGGATAATAGGAATCTAAAATAAAAGAAAGACTGTCTTCTGTAAAATGATTTTCTCCAAAACCTTTTTCATACGCCTTCATTTCTTTAATTAAATCCTGATGCATCATAAGACGCGTAGATTGAAAATACATCGTTTATTCCTCTTTCTGATAAAAATCAGTTTTCGTCTTTTTATAGTTATCATTCCTGTTTAGCACGAATAGCTCTTAATAATTGAATCTGATACATATAGGATTCAATCCCCTCATATATGCCATTTATACTCCATTTCATATTATTTATAATAATATGAAATGATATGGGTGTCAAAATTTTTTTACCACTCACTAGTATAACCGAATTGTTCTGTTCAATAGTAAAAGGGGAGGAAAACTTATGCAAAAAACAGATTTCAACCGTGACTGGACCGTGCAGAAAGACGGCTCCACCGAAATACTTCATGTCAATCTTCCAGATGACGCCATGATCCGTGAAGAGCGCTCAAAAGAGAATAAAACTGCAAGTGCAAGCGCCTATTTCGCCGGTGGCAAATATATTTACACTAAAATTTTCAATCTTTCGGAAGATGAAACCAGACAGACTCTGATCTTAGAATTTGAGGCTGTCTATCAAAACGCAATCGTATTCTTAAACGGTAGACAGGTTGCCGAACGTCCTTACGGATACACAAACTTTTTTGTTGACATCACTGGAAAAGTCATTGCCGGAACAAATGAACTGAAAGTCGTTGCAGACAACGCAGATGTCCCGAACAGCCGATGGTACTCCGGATCCGGTATCTACCGCGAAGTGCACCTTTACCGTTCCGAAAGTTCTTATATTCGCCCAGAAGGGTTGAAAGTGCAGATTGTTGATCTTAATACAATCCACATTTTTGCTGATGCGGTTATGCAGCCTAATGAAAAAATTGTACTGGAAATTTTCAGTGACAGTGGCAAAATTGCATCTGCCGAAGGCACAGATGTCACAATTACCATCCCAGATGCACACCTCTGGTCTTCCGAAGATCCTTATTTATATACCTGTCAGGCTACTCTTCTGCAAGGCGGAACTGTCATTGATACTGCAAAAAGCTCTTTCGGAATCCGTACCCTTTCCTGGGGAAAAGATGGATTCCTTGTAAACAACAATCCCGTCCTTTTCCGGGGTGCCTGCATCCATCATGATAATGGAGTACTCGGCGCCTGTGGCTTCCATGATGCCGAATTTCGGCGAGTACGCATTTTAAAAGAAGCCGGATTTAATGCCATCCGTTCTTCACACAACCCTATTTCAAAGGCAATGTTGGATGCATGTGATAAACTTGGTATGTACGTTATTGACGAAGCTTTTGATATGTGGCTGATCAAAAAAAATCCTTACGATTACGCCGGTGAAAAGTTTTCCAAATGGTGGAAAGATGACATTGCTGCCATGATTTCAAAAGACTATAACCATCCTTCTGTTGTGATGTACTCTATTGGAAACGAGATTACAGAACTTGGCCTTGCAACCGGACAGGAACAAGCCCGTATCATGACTGAATTCTGCCATACACAGGATCACACACGCCCTGTCACAGCCGGGATCAACCTGATGCTCGCAACAATGGCTAAAAGTAAAAAAAGTATTTATGGCACAGACGAAGACGGCAACGTCAAAAACAGTGGTACCGGAGGAATGGATGATGCTCCAACCTCTGAATTTTTCAATATCATGATGAACAAAATGGGCGGACTCATCAATAAAGCTGCCAAAACCAAAAAGGCGACTGCCATTGCTGAAATCATGTCCGATATTTTTGATATTCCCGGATATAATTACGCGTCCAGCCGCTATAAAATTGATGCAAAAAATCATCCTGAACAGGCAACAACCGGTTCCGAAACCCTTCCACAGACTCTTTACGATAACTGGCAGCTTGTAAAATCCATTTCCACTATGACCGGCGACTTTATGTGGACTGGATATGATTATCTTGGCGAGTCAGGAATCGGTACCATCCAGTATAAAGATAAGAAAACAAAGCAACCTGCTGATCCAGGTCTCATTATTTCCGGTGGTGCCGGTATCATTGATATCTGTGGAAAGAAACGCCCGGAAGTCGGATGGAGTAAAATCATCTGGGGATTACAGAAAACTCCAACAATTGGCGTTGATCCTTATACACGTGCAGACTACTTCCAGTCTCTTTCTATGTGGCGTATCACAGATGCGGTAGAAAGCTGGTCCTGGGAAGGCTGTGAAGGTAAAAAGGCATCTGTAACAGTCTACTCCGATGCAGCCAAAGTAGAACTGTTTGTCAATGGAAAAAGTGCCGGTAAAAAGAAAACAAAAAAAGATATTGCAAAATTCAAAAAAATCCCATATGAAGCCGGAAAAATTGAAGCCGTTACTTATGACTCCTCCGGAAAAGAAACAGGCCGCACCTCACTGATCTCTGCCACTGGAAAAACTTTGATAAAGCTTACTCCTGAGGCAACCAGTCTCTGCGCAAATGGTCAGGATCTCTGCTTCCTTAATATCGATCTTATCGGGGAAAACGGAATCACAAAATCTTCTGTCGACCAGAATCTGAAGATAGAAATCTCCGGTCCTGCAACCCTTCAGGGCTATGGCTCTGCAAGACCGAATATTGAAAAAAGCTTCTGCAGTGATACTTTCAAGACATTCTACGGAAAATCCTTAGCCGTTATCCGGGCTGGATATGAACCAGGTACTGTCACTGTAAAAGTTTCCGGAAAAGGATTAGACACACAAAAACTTACATTAAATATCTGCTGAAACTCTACAGATTTCTAAATAAAATCAAGGGAGAACATCAGAACTCTTTTTCCGTTCTGACGTTCTCCTTTCGGTCATTTTTCTAATATAGTTGTGCTACTTGAAAATCAATTGTTATGTTCTAATTATCTTTTCTCTATTACCGTTATTATGCAATTTTATTCTAAAACTCCAATCGAATCTGTCTGTCAATCCAGCTTTCCTGCTTTGCCTCACGAACAATATCACCCGGCATATGTCCACCAATTAGAAAAGGAGATGCAGGATTATGCTTTCTCATATTTTCTTTGACCAAAACAGGATTTACATTCGCATAACAGTATTTACACAAATGTCCGCAAGTATCATAGGCACCTATATCTGTCCCCAAAAGGCACGCACATTCCCCATTTCTCTGATTTTTCTTTCTCTTTGGAACTTCCAGTCTGCTATGGAGAGCTGTCTCAAATGTATGAACAGTCATACACCCGGAGCAATCTGCACCATATTGGGCAAGCTCTTCTCCTTCTGCACAAGGCCTCAGAACCATTCCATACTTTGATGCTATTTTTACAAATGCTTTTCCTATCATAGCCCGGTCTTCT
>OIYG01002114.1_pt1 | contig 13396 bp, 10 predicted proteins | sample 1587861 | NCBI WGS metagenome assembly OIYG01 (sample SAMN03283272) | human gut metagenome | biome: human-associated habitat; material: feces | host: Homo sapiens | place: Peru | collected 2012 | reverse complement strand
GCAGAACCCCAAAAGGAAGGCATTGTTGTCGGAACGGCGAGGATTCACATAATGGGGAATCAATGAGTTTAGCAGTCCGTTGCGTACCTCCTTGTTTGGAATGCCCAGCGTATATTCCTGAAACATCGGTTCATATTTCTTGATGGTCAGATAGCCGCTCTGGTAAAGCAATGGCAAGGCATCTGTCATTTCCTCTGTAGATTGGTCGAAGGAACTCAATACTGCCTCCTGACTTTCCAATGTAGAAAGATTGACATGATACTTATCCAAGAGTTTCAAGAGGAAGGATGGAGTGCCGGAACCAAACCAGTAAGGAGCAATATCCCGAGCATTCAAAGCCTTTACCAGACTGAACGGATTGAAAATATCTTCAGAATTCTTGCTGAAATGATATCCGTCATAGAATTGCGTCAGTTCTGCCAGGCACTCCTCATACGTCATATTCAGTGCTTCCCCCATAGCCTCGATGTCCGGTTTCATCTGCGTGATAAACTCGGTCTTGCTGATACCGCAGATTGCCGAATATTGGTCAAACAGACTGATATTGTCGAGGTTGTTGAGCTCGCTGAAAATGCTGAGTTGCGAGAACTTGGTGATACCCGTGATGAAAGTGAACTCCAGGTATGGGTCGAGCATCTTCAGCGGACTGTAGAAGTTCTGCATGATGCGACGGAGGGGTTGCAGATTCTCCTTCTCGTGCACCACGTCCAGCAGAGGGGCATCATATTCATCGATGATGACTACCGCCTTTTCGCCCGTCTTCTCGTAAGCACGCTTCACCAGGTCTTTCAAACGGAGGTTGGCATCTATCTGGTGCGTCTTGTATCCCCATTTTGTCTCCTGCTCTTCAAGCATATCGGCTAAGTATCTTTCCAGCTGCTCTATGCCCATGTGCTTGGCACCGCTTAGGTCGAAGTGGAATACAGGGTGCTTCACCCATTCCTTCTCGTAATCAGCAATGGCCAATCCCTCGAAAAGTTCCTTTCTTCCCTCGAAATATGCCTGGAGGGTAGAGGCAAAGAGCGACTTGCCGAATCGTCTTGGACGACTCAGAAAGACATATTTCATTCCTTTTTCTCTAAAATCCACGATGTATTTGGTCTTATCTATATAGAGATAACCTTTCTCGCGGATTTCTTCAAAGGTCTGAATTCCTACAGGATATTTATTTACTATTTTTGCCATATTCTTACATGTCTTACGTTTGCGCTGCTAAATTACAAAGAAAATCTGAATTAGCCAAATATAAATGCAAAAAATATCAGTCTCATCATAAGGGCATTATCAGCAGATCTATAACGAAAGTTGGTGTCAACTTCGACTCTTCAAAGGGAATATAGAGGATTGGGTGATAGGGTAAATGAAAAAAGATAGAAAAAATTTTGTTTTTTGATTAAATAACCGTACCTTTGCAGCTAAAAATAATAAATTGTAAGTAAATGGGAAAGATTATATTGACGGGAGACCGTCCTACTGGTAAACTTCACTTGGGTCATTATATCGGATCGCTTCAGCGACGTGTGCAGCTGCAGAATGCTGGCGACTTCGACAAAATGTTTGTGTTCATGGCTGATGTTCAGGCGCTGACTGACAACGCTGATAACCCTGAGAAGATTCGACAGAATATCACTGAGGTGGCTCTCGACTACCTTTCTGCGGGGCTTGATCCGCAGAAATGTACGCTCTATATCCAGAGTATGATTCCAGAATTGGCTGAGTTGACTACCTACTTGATGAACCTCATCTCTGTATCTCGTGTGCAGAGAAATCCTACCGTGAAGACGGAAATCAAGATGCGTAACTTCGAGGCTAATATCCCGTTGGGCTTCTTCTGCTATCCTGTGAGCCAGGCTGCGGATATTACTGCATTCAAGGCTACTACCGTTCCTGCCGGTGAGGACCAGGAGCCTATGCTGGAGGTGACCCGTGAGCTGGTGCGCCGATTCAACCAGATCTATGCGCCTGTATTGGTGGAACCTGAGATCCTGCTCCCTGAAAATGCTGTTTGCCGTCGCCTTCCTGGTACCGACGGTAAGGAGAAGATGAGCAAGAGCTTGGGCAACTGCATCTATCTGAGCGATGACGAGAAAACTGTTTGGAAGAAGGTGAAGAAGATGTCGAATGGTGAGCCACGTATGAGCATGGAGGAGCCTGGACACTTGGAGGGCAATGCCGTATTCACCTACATGGAGGCTTTCTCTACTGATGAGGACTTCGCTGAGTTCTGGCCTGAATTCAAATCTCTCGATGAGCTGAAGGAGCAGTATGTGAAGGGTGGTATCGGTGATGGTACTTGCAAGAAGTTCTTGAACAGTGTGCTCAACAAGATGCTCGACCCTATCCGTGCTCGCCGTCATGAGTTTGAGCAGGATATTCCTGAGGTGTTCAATATCCTGAAGAAGGGTAGTGAGGATGCGCGTGAATTTGCTGCGCAGACAATGGATGAGGTGCGCAAGGCTATGCGTATCGACTACTTCAGCGATGCTGCTTATATTGAGGAGCAGGCTGCGAAATATAGAATTAAATGAGAAATTACAAATTAGAAATGAGAAATGAAAAGGCAAAAGTTATCGTCAGCTGGTAACTTTTGTCTTTTTTATATTATTATGATGTTTTTAACGCAAAAAACAAAATAATTTCTTTTCTTATCCTTTGTTCTCGCTTTTTTTTCTTATTTTTGCAAACAGAATAAATAAAAGAAGCAGAGTATAATGAAAATGAGAAAAATGCTCCAATACAGACTTGCTGATTTAGATAGTATGCTGGTATTGCTCTTCGCTTTTTTGCAACCCATCTCGGCTCAAAAAGCTGATGACAATGTGCATATATTGCAATGCAATGATAGATACGTCTTCAAAACAGATGACGCAGGTAAGACTATTGTTGTTAACACTACGGATTATGAGTATGGTGTAACCCAATATTCCGCTATAGTTCAACCATGTGCTTATTACGGAGAGTTTATTCGTTTGGACAAGGCACAGTGTAAGGGGTATGCACAATACAAGTCAGCCATTCCTCGTAATGTCTTTTACGATGATACCAAGATTTGCTACTTTAGCTATCAGATTCCAAAGGTTGGCAAGACTCTGAAGGCTTCTTTTACTCGAACCTATCTCAATCCTATTTATTTCACAACTATTCCTTTGTGTGAAGCTAATTATGTAGAGCATAAGAAGATAGAGGTAATCAAGCCAAAAGCCTTCCAGCAGTTTCGGATAAAAGAATATAATCTTCCTGCTGGTATAGAGAAAAGTGCTACATGTAATGCAGAGGGAGATTCCGTTTTTACTTATGTGATTCATTCCTTACCTGCACAGCTGATAGAACCTAATTCTCCATCTTGGGGATATAGTGCTCCTCATCTCTTGGTGTTGGGAGCATTCCAAAGTCTGCAAGATATGTTTGCCTGGTCTCATCAGTTGGCTAATGTGGATTGCTCTATTCCTAATCAAGAAGAAATACTAAGAGAGATACAGAAAGGGGCAAAAAACGATTATGACAAGATAGCCAATACTTATGCCTGGGTACAGCAGAATATCAGATATTTGGCTTTTGAGGCAGGCATTTCTGCTCATCAACCGGCAACACCTGCTGAAACTATTCGTAAGCGTTATGGTGATTGCAAGGCTATGGCTCTTTTGCTCAAAACCTTGCTCAAGGCTCAAGGCTTTGATGCTCGTCAAACGGATATAGGGACATGGGATGTACCTTATTCTTTGCAGGAAAATCCTTCTATTGCATCTATTGATCATGCGATATGTACGGTTTTCTATCAGGGAAAGCCATATTATCTGGATGCTACGAATCCATATATTCCTCTAGGCTATGTGCCAGACAATATACAAGGAAGGATGGCTTTGGTAGAAGACGCAGATAGCTTTCGTATGAATAAGTTACCTGAACTGGCTGCTGATTCTTGCTTTTCTTCTATAACATATCAGGCAACCTTAGAATCTGGTGATGATGGAAACTACGATATAAAGGGAAAATTGTACTCTAAATGGAAGGGCGATATGAAGTCTTGGATATTAGTGGGGAATGACGCTACGGCACAAGATGAAAAAGAGAAGGCCTTGGTGGCAGCGATGGGGGTTGATGAACGATTGGATAAGATTGGGGATATAGTGATGACGGGAAATCGTCCTCGGGATGAGTCTTTGAATATCACTGCTTTTTTTATGAAAAAGGGAGCTGGGCTACTGGTTGACGGTAGTGTTTATTTAGACGCCAATCTCGATGAGAGCCTTTTTCTGACTCCAGTGGATACAACCAAACGGGTTTCCGATTACATGATAAGTATGAAAGTCAAAAATGTGCGTAAGGTCAGTCTCTCTATACCAAAAGGTATGCGTGTGCAGGAACTCCCTGCTCCTTTTGCGTCGCATTCCCATTGGGCTGACTTGTCTTGTACGTTTTCCAAACAAGGCAATCGTGTCGTCATGAAAAAGGAATATGTTATCAAGAACAGGCGAGTAGCCTTGAAGGATATTCCGGCATGGAACAAAATGGTTTCCGAATGGAATGATGCCTGCAATCAGCAAGTAGTTATATTAACAAAATAAGTAATTGATATTTTAAAAGGTTGAGATTATGAAGAATGTAAGAATGGCGGGAGTTGCTTTCTTCTTATTGATGATGCAACTCGTATGTTTGTCGGTTAAGGCCGACAACAAGGCTGATTATCTCAAGTTGGCGCAAAAAGTACGCCAGGAAGTATGGGACAATACGCCTGTTGATTTCAAGAAACGTGCTGTGCCCGAGAAATTCAAGAAGGAATCGGCGGTGATTCTATCTTATTATAAGGAACTGAGTACCGATTACCATCGCAAGGCTACGACAGAGTTGTTTATCAGTGGAAGACTGACACGCCAGATAGATTGCGAGGATATGGAGCGTATGCTGATACAAATCAACGACAAGAAAGCCCTGAAGGACTATTCAGAATTCTCTTTTCTTACAAAATCGAAGAAATGGCTGGGCGGATATCATCATACGACCAATACCATCTTGGGAATTCGTGTGTTGAAGAAAGACGGCACGGTGCAGGTGGTGGATTTCGACGATTACGTAGATGTGAAGGAAGGTAAGAAAGGCAAGGAACTCAGTCAGAAGATTGCGGTGCCAGGTTTGGAGATTGGCGACTGTATTGATGTCTTTTCGTTAGACCAGATAGACACTCAGGAACAGCAGTTGGATCCGTTTGTATTTTTCTTGCGCCAAAGTGAGCCAGTGCTCTATAGCCGTATTCATTGTGTGTTAGATCAGAGTCTTGCCACAGTTTATCGTTCCATGAATGGTGCTCCCGAGTTTAAGCAGACAACGGATAAGGACAAGAATGCCGTGCTCGACCTGACTATGGACCAGCCTGTGGATGCAGAACCTTCCGTATGGTACAATGCAACCGTTCAGTCGCCTTACATCATGATGTTTATTACTCCTACCAAGACCAAGACGGTCATCGTAGAGAAGGCCATGCGCCAGAAGGGTGTTCGTGCCAATCCGGATGTGGCACCTATTCTGCAGGATGACTGGAAACTGATGAAGACTTATGTCAGCAAGAATGGCTATTCGCCCATCGGCCTCTCTGGTAAGTACACGAGAGTATTTAAGGCTCTTAAAAATGCAGACCTGTCTGCAGAAGAGAAGGCAGACAGGATATTTTCTTTTGAGTATATATGTGCGGGAACTTCTCAAGCGTCATTTAATGTGGTACCCAACTACTTGCGTAAGTTAGGAGTAGAATTGGAGATGGGCATCACGACACCTCTCGGAGCACTTCCAGTGGATCAGTTGATCAATTACAATTCCACCACTTGGTTCTTCCGTCTCAAGGGAACTAACTTGTATTATTTCCCTGGTACTTATCCTAAGGTTGCTTCCGAGATACCTTATATATATCAAGGAAGAAAGGCGTATATGCAAGATTCCGAGGAACAAATAACGATACCTGTGAGTCAAGCTGAAGACAATAAGTCGGTGAATGATATGGTGGTTAAACTTGATGGTACTAAACTTGATATCAGTAGGAAGGTAACTTATTCGGGTGAACAGAAAATGTACGGTCAGTCTTTGGTGAGTCCTGATAACACACTTTTTGGTTCAAGCCAACTTGAAGCTTATTGGCGATATTTGAAATACGACGACAAAGATCCGTACTCTTGTTATACTAAGAAGGAATCTGCTGAATTAAAAGGAGCTTTCAATGAATATCAGAAAAATGCCATAGATCCGTTTAAGGCTGAAATCAGTAGTTATCACGATGGTGATCCTGTGCAAGTCGGTGGCTATGGAGTAGATTGCGTGGGAATCCGTCGAGATAGTTCTAACTTTGTTTATCATGTAGATTATGTGATGGATGGAATGGTGAAACGCGCTGGAAATAACTATTTGTTGTCGGTAGGTAAGTTAATAGGAAGTTCGTTGAAACTAGAAGGCAAGGATCGAGAGCGTATCGATGATGTTTGGCGCAAGATGGCGTTTGTTGATGAATGGAATATAGAGATTCCGTTGCCGCAAGGATATAAGGTCTCTGCTGAAGCATTAAAGAAGATTGAGACTTCGGTGGCTAATGAGTGTGGAGAATTCACGGTTAAGGCTACCGCTGGAAATGAAAGTGTAAAAGTGTATGTGCGCAAATGTTTTGCTCATAGAGTGGAACCTGTCTCAAACTGGAGCAAACTGTTGGCTTTGGTTGATGCTTGTAGCGCTTTCGCTGATAAGCAGATGGTAATAGCGAAATGAATGTAAGTTTATTGAGTATATTTTTAAATTCTAAAAGAGGTGGTTACAGCTTGAAGGTCATATACCAGTAAAACTAAATGAGGTTTAAGAATTGAAAAAGGTGAATAAACGAATATTGCAATTAGCGGTACCGTCGATAATATCCAATATCACGGTACCGCTTTTGGGTTTGGTGGATGTTGCCATCGTGGGGCATATCGGTGATGCGGCTTATATCGGAGCCATCGCCGTGGGCTCTATGCTCTTCAATGTCATCTATTGGCTCTTCGGATTCCTGAGGATGGGAACCAGCGGAATGACCTCGCAGGCATTGGGTAGGAGAGACTTTGCCGAGGTGCTGAGGCTCCTGATTCGTTCCCTGGGCATTGGCGTGGGGATAGGACTCCTGTTCTTTATCCTGCAGAGATGGATTATCGGCTGCGGACTGTGGGCGATGTCGCCGGAAGCGGATGTGGTGGAACTGGCTCGCAGATACTGCTATGTCTGCATCTGGGGCGCACCGGCTGTGCTCGGACTCTATGGATTCACCGGCTGGTTTATCGGTATGCAGAATACCCGTATCCCGATGGTCGTGTCGCTCACTCAGAATGTGGTGAACATCGTTGCCTCCCTGGTGCTTGTCTTCGGTTGTCGGATGACGGTGGAGGGCGTGGCACTCGGTACGGTCATCGCCCAATGGTGGGGATTTCTGATGGCTTGTGTGCTCTATCGCATTAACTATCAGCGGTTAAGCAAGTATGATTATCGCAAGGAACTCTTTGCAGCAGAACCGCTGAAGCGATTCTTCTCTTTAAACAGAGACATCTTTTTCCGTACGGTATGTCTGGTGGCGGTGAACCTCTTCTTTACGGCAGCGGGATCCAGGGAAAGTACCTTGGTACTGGCAGTCAACACGCTGCTGATGACGCTCTTCACCATCTTCTCCTATTTCATGGATGGCTTTGCGTATGCGGCAGAGGCATTGAGCGGCAAGTATTACGGTGCCGGAAACAGGGTGGCATTCCGGGAAGTGGTCAGGTGGTCGATGGGGTTCGGGGTGGTTGTAGCCATCGGTTTCACCTTATTATATATAATAGGTGGCGAGAACTTCCTGGCTTTGCTGACCAGCGATGAGCGGGTAGTTGCAGCATCGGGCGAATATCTGGGGTGGGCAGTGCTCATTCCTTTGGCAGGCATGTCGGCGTTTGTCTTTGACGGCATCTTCATCGGCATCACCCAGTCGAAGTCGATGCTCTGTTCTACTGCCATTGCCTCAGCTTCGTTCTTCGGAATGTACTTCGGTCTGCATCCTCTGCTGGGCAATCATGCCCTGTGGCTCGCCTTTATTCTCTACCTCGTTTTGCGGGGTATCGTATTATTCGTCATTTACCGTAAGAAACTGCGGTAAATGGCGAATTGTGTTTTAATAGGATATAATATTAGAAATAACGCACATCGTTCTCGAAAAATTGCACACTTGAAATATAGTGTGCGCATTTTTTAGAAAAACAACATTAATATAGTTTAAAACTTAGGCTTTTATTCTTTTTCTTAGCATAATTTTCGTACTTTCGCAGAGCAAAACTAAAAATAGTACAGAGTAAAATGACAGCAGAAGAATATTATCAGCAAGGTAACGCCTGGCGGAAGCAAGGCGACTTTAAGCGTGCTCTAGACTCCTATATGGAGGCAATAGCGCTGGACCCGGAGAGTCCGGCTGTAGCGGCAAAGGAGATGCTGGATGATATCATGAACTTCTATTGTAAAGACTACTACAATCCATAACAACCGACATGTGGACAGCGGCAGTTTGATTACTCTATGAGTAAAGATAATTAGAAAAAGATTAGAATATGAGTAAGATTAAAGGGGCTATTGTAGTCGACACCGGGCGTTGCAAGGGATGCTCGCTCTGCGTGGAGGCTTGTCCTCATCATGTCATCGCATTGGCTGAGAAGAAGGTCAATGTGCATGGTTATCGCTATGTAGAGGCAGCTGTGCCTGATGCATGCGTTGGCTGTACTTCGTGCGCCATCGTCTGCCCAGACGGTTGCATCACAGTTTATCGTAAAAAGGAGGATTAATCAATGGCAAATCAAGAAGTAACATTAATGAAAGGCAATGAGGCGATAGCTCATGCCTGCATCAGATGTGGTGCGGATGGCTTCTTCGGCTATCCTATCACACCTCAAAGTGAGATTATAGAGACGCTGGCTCTGCTCAAACCTTGGGAAACATCAGGCATGGTGGTTCTGCAGGCTGAGAGTGAGGTGGCGGCTATCAATATGGTTTATGGTGGTGCCGGTGCCGGCAAGCGTGTGATTACCACTTCCTCAAGTCCGGGTGTGGCCTTGATGCAGGAGGGTATCTCTTACATGGCAGGCGCTGAGATTCCGGGTGTTATCGTCAACGTGCAGCGTGGCGGTCCGGGACTGGGTACCATCCAGCCTTCGCAGAGTGATTATTTCCAGGCTACCCGTGGCGGTGGTAACGGCGACTACAACGTCATCGTGCTGGCTCCTGCTTCTGTTCAGGAGATGGCAGACTTCGTGGATCTTGCCTTCACTCTTGCCTTCAAGTATCGCAATCCGGCGATGATCCTGAGCGATGGCGTGATCGGACAGATGATGGAGAAGGTGGTGCTGCCACCTATGAAACCTCGCCGTACCGAGGAGGAGATTGCGAAGGAATGTCCTTGGGCTACCATCGGCCGTCCTAAGAGTCGCCCTGTCAACATCATGACCTCTCTGGAACTCAAGCCTGAGGTCATGGAGGCACGCAATATCGCCCTTCAGGAGAAATATCAGAAGATTCGTGAAACGGAGGTTCGATATGAAACCGAGCAGATGGAGGATGCTGACTATGTGATCGTAGCCTTCGGAAGTGCGGCACGTATCGCCGAGAAGAGTATCGAGAGTGCACGGGAGCAGGGCATCAAGGTAGGACTGTTCCGTCCTATCACCCTCTGGCCTTTCCCTGAAAAGGAAATCCATGAACTCGCCAAGACCAAGAAGGGTATTCTGGTTGCCGAGGTCAATGCGGGTCAGATGGTTCAGGATGTGCGCCTGGCTGTGAATGGACAGACTCCTGTTGAGCACTTTGGCCGTCTGGGCGGTATCGTACCGGAGCCAGAGGAAATCGTTGAAGCATTAAAGAAGTTAATAAAATGAATGATATAATTTCACCAGAGAATCTGGTATATAAGAAGCCTACGCTGATGAACGATACCCCGATGCACTATTGTCCGGGCTGTTCGCATGGCGTAGTTCATAAGCTCGTTGCCGAGGTCATCGAGGAGATGGGCATGGAGGATAAGACGGTGGGTGTTTGTCCGGTAGGCTGTGCCGTATTCGCTTACCGCTATTTGGATATCGACTGGCAGGAAGCTGCGCATGGTCGTGCTCCAGCTGTGGCTACGGGTATCAAGCGTCTGTGGCCAGACCGTCTCGTCTTCACCTATCAGGGTGATGGCGACCTGGCGTGCATCGGTACCTGCGAGGCCATCCACGCCCTGAACCGTGGCGAGCACATTGCCATCATCTTCATCAACAATGCCATCTATGGTATGACCGGTGGTCAGATGGCTCCAACCACCCTGTTGGGTCAGAAAACCGCTACCTGTCCTTACGGACGAGAGGCAGATCTTCATGGTTATCCACTGAACATCACCGAACTTGCCAGTCATCTGCAGGGTACCTGCTATGTAACCCGCCAGAGTGTGGAGACCGTGGCAAGCATCAAGAAGGCAAAGAAGGCTATCCGCAAGGCGTTCGAGGCAAGCATGCAGGGCAAGGGTTCCAGCCTGGTAGAAATCGTTTCTACCTGCAACAGCGGTTGGAAGCTCTCACCTGTTGAGGCAAACAAGTGGATGGAAGAGAACATGTTTAAGCAGTATCCTAAGGGTGACTTGAAGGATACAACAAATTTGTAAGAACAATGAAGACAGAAATCATTATATCCGGTTTTGGTGGTCAGGGCGTCCTTTCGATGGGAAAGATCCTGGCCTATTCTGGACTGATGGAAGACAAGGAGGTAACCTGGATGCCTGCTTACGGACCAGAGCAGCGTGGCGGTACAGCCAACGTGACGGTCATCGTGAGCGACAGCCGCATCTCTTCGCCTATCCTAAGCCATTATGATGTAGCCATCGTGCTCAACCAGCCATCGCTCGATAAGTTTGAGCCAAAGATTAAGCCAGGTGGTATCCTGATTTACGACGGTTATGGCGTGATGAATCCTCCACAGCGCAAGGACATTACCATCTATCGCATCGATGCGATGGACAAGGCTGCCGAGATGAAGAATTCAAAGGTGTTCAATATGATTGTATTGGGTGGACTGCTGAAGGTTTGCCCTGTGGTGAGCACCGACGGTTTGAACAAGGCACTCTTCAAGTCGTTGCCAGAGCGCCATCATAACCTGATTCCATTGAACATGCAGGCAGTGGAAGAGGGTATGAAAATCATCGAGAAAGTAGAACGATAAGTTTTAAAATAGTACGCTAAGTTAGAGACAATAGGTCGATAGCTTAGCGGACTGATATTAATCATTTATAGATAAGCCGTATGACTAAAAAATCCAACTATCTATTATCCCTTTTCGGGATATTATTGCTTGCATCTCCGATTCAGGCTCAGAACCTGCTGCCGAAACCACAGCAGGTTACGCTGGGCAAGGGCGTATTCAACACCAGCGACGGTGTGAAAGTAGAAAACCAGGTAGGCGCTGATGCCGAGAATATCTATACCAAGGCATGGAATGTCAAGGTGAATGATGCAGCCAAGCGAGTGGTGAAGTTTACCAAGCTCGCCAATGCCTCTTCGCCAGAGGCATACCGGCTTCATGTGGCATCTGATGCCATTGAAATCAGTGCCGCCAGCAGCGAGGGTTTCCTCCGTGCCTGGCAGACCATGGAGCAGCTTACTACCAAGAAGGGCATCGCATGCTGCGACATCGTGGATGCTCCTGCCTACAAGTGGCGTGGATTGATGCTCGATGTTTCCCGTCATTTCTTCCCTATTTCCTTCCTCAAGAAGCAGATTGATGTGATGTCGGAGTATAAGTTCAACCGTCTCCATATCCATCTGACTGATGCTGCAGGATGGCGCATTGAAATCAAGCGCTATCCTAGACTCAACAACTTTGCAGCCTGGCGTTCGGGTAAGTTGTGGAAAGACTGGAATGCCAGTGGCAACAAGTATCTGGAGCAGGGCAGCGAGGGTGCCGAGGGTGCCGAGGGTGGTTACTATACCCAGGATGAACTCCGCGACCTGGTGAAATATGCTGCCGAGCGTGGCATCACCATCGTTCCGGAAATCGAGATGCCGGGTCATTCTGAGGAGGTGCTTACCGCATATCCAGAGTTATCCTGTACCCATGAGCCATACAAGCAGGCAGATTTCTGTCCGGGCAACATCGGAACCTACGATTTCCTGGAGAATGTCTTGAAAGAGGTGATGGATATCTTCCCATCTCATTACATCCATGTGGGTGGCGATGAGGCTGCGAAGAAGTCATGGGGCAGTTGTGCACTCTGCCAGAAGAAGATGAAGGAGCTGGGCATCGACCATGTGGATGGATTGCAGGCTCATCTCATTTCCCACATGGGCAAGTTCCTGAACGAGCATGGCAGACAGCTCGTGGGTTGGGACGAGGTGATTGCCGGAAATCTCTCCAAGAATACCACCGTGATGGTTTGGCGTGGCACCGAACTGGCACACGAGGCCATCAAGCATGGCTATGACGTGGTGATGTCGCCGGGAGCTTACTGCTATTTCGATATGTATCAGGATGCGCCGGGCACCCAGCCTGTGGCAAATGGCTGTTTCATTCCTACCGAGAAGGTGTATAGCTACGTGCCGGGAAGCGATCTTCCTGAGGCAGAGCGCAATATGATTACGGGTGTTCAGGCGAACCTCTGGACCGAGCATATTCCTACTCCAGAGTATGCCGAGTATATGCTTTATCCTCGTGCCTTGGCTCTGGCTGAGATAGGATGGAACGGAACCAAGACCAAGAACTATCCTGAGTTCAAGACCCGTGCCCTGGCGCAGGTGGAACATCTGAAGGCTGAGGGCGTGAATCCATTCAATCTGAAGAAGGAGATTGGTGAGCGCAAGGAGAAGATGAAGCCTGTGCAGCATAAGGCTGTGGGTGCCAAGGTTACCTATAATCATGCTTACAACCGCTATTATCCTGCAGCTGGCGAAAAGACGCTGGTGGATGGTAATATGGGCGGTTGGGCTCATGGCGATGGCCGCTGGCAGGGCTTTATCGGCAAGGATTGCTTCGATGTGACCATCAATCTGGGTAATTCTACCAAGATCAGCAGCGTAGGCACCGACTTCATGCAGAGCAGCGGTCCTGAGATTTTCTATCCTTCTCAATATACCGTATCTGTAAGTGAGGATGGTAAGAACTTCACCCAGGTATTTGACAAGAAGTATGAGTCGAGCAAGGAGCCGATTCTGAATTTCAAGACGCTTACCTGGAAGGGCAGCAAGACAGCCCGCTACATCCGTGTTCAGGCAAAGCCAAGTAGCTTTGGCGGCTGGCTGTTTGTTGATGAGATAATCGTGAAATAATACGATTTCGTATATGAATTATGAGGGTGTGTCACAAGTCTAAATAATGGCAGCCGAGGACGGGCTGAAAGCCCAAAAGCTCCTAGCCC